>Ga0209633_10003283_pt1 | contig 15038 bp, 10 predicted proteins | sample Cruoilmetagenom1_FD_187290 | JGI IMG/M metagenome (GOLD analysis project Ga0209633, IMG submission 187290) | Oil polluted marine microbial communities from Coal Oil Point, Santa Barbara, California, USA - Sample 1 (SPAdes) (version 2) | ecosystem: Environmental > Aquatic > Marine > Oil seeps ... | reverse complement strand
CTTTACCCTCATGCATTAATGATATTCGATCGCAGCGCTCCCCTTCGTTCATAAAATGAGTGGATATGAATATGGTTACTCCTTCTTTTCTTGAAAGCTCGATCAAGAACTCCCAAAAACTATCCCTTGCGATCGGATCAACTCCTGAAGTAGGTTCATCAAGAATCAACATCTCCGGGCCGTGGATTACAGCTACCGCGAGGGAAAGCCGCTGACGAATTCCAAGCGGTAGCTTTCCAGGGAGATCATCTTCCATTCCTTCCAAACCGAACCGATGTATCATCTCGGATACCCTCGTTGGAATATGATTACTAGGCAGATGGAAAAGATGGGCGTGCAGGTCCAAATTCTGTTTAACTGTAAGCTCATTATAAAGCGAGAAAGATTGAGACATATAGCCGACACGCTTTCTGGTTTCGATATCCTTAGTGTCGACTTTTTTCTCGAATAGCGACGCCCCTCCCTCAGAAGCCGGAAGTAGCCCTGTAAGCATCTTCATTGTAGTTGTTTTTCCACAGCCGTTTGAGCCCAGGAATCCAAAGATCTCTCCCTGCTTAATACTAAAGCTCACGTGATCCACAGCAGTAAAGCTGCCAAATCGTTTAGTAAGACCCTCTGCCTCTATTGCTGTCTTCCCGTCTAAAGACCTCTGGGGCGGGATAACCAATTTTCTATGATTTTCATGTTCTTTGGCCGGGAGAAGATGGATAAACGCATCTTCAAGGCTGGTTGAACCGTTTTGTGATCTTATATCCTGAGGATTTCCAGTTGCTAAAACTCGGCCATCATTCATTACAACCAGCCAATCAAAACCCTCTGCTTCTTCCATATAGGCGGTTGCGATTAAAACACTCATACCTTCACGCCGGGAGCGGATACGCTCAATGAGTTCCCAGAAATTACGCCTGGAGAGCGGGTCAACACCTGTTGTCGGCTCATCAAGTATGAGAAGCTCGGGATCATGAATGAGGGCACAGCAAAGGCCGAGTTTTTGCTTCATGCCGCCTGAGAGTTTTCCTGCCGGACGATCAGAAAACGGCGCAAGCCCTGTGCTAGTGAGGAGTTCTTCAATTCTCCATTCCCGCTCTTTTCTGGACTGTCCGAACAAACGACCGAAAAAATCCACATTCTCAAATACTGAAAGTGTCGGGTACAAGTTCTTTCCCAACCCTTGAGGCATATAAGCTATACGGGGGCAAATAGAGCTTCGGTTAGAGGCTATGGACATATCGATCCCCATTACCTCAATTCTACCCTTTTGCATCTTGCGAACCCCGGATATTAAGGCCAGCATTGTAGACTTGCCGACTCCGTCAGGACCTATAAGCCCAGCCATACAGCCCGAGGGTATATCTAAGGTTACATTATCAAGAGCCCTGGTTTTGCCGTAGATTTGACTGACATTGATTAGGTTGGCAACAAATTCGGGCCTGTTAATTGGATAGCTCATTGGGCAGCTCTGGGAAATTGTTAAGAGATTCAGGCCAAGGCAGATCGGAATCAAGACGGATATAGGCTACACCTGGGACTCCAATTTTTACCCAAGGTTCATATTCTTTTAAAATATCCGGAGCAACTCGAACCTTAACCCTAAAGACTAGTTTCTGCCGTTCATTAATAGTTTCAACTTCTTTCGGTGTAAATTGGGCTTTAGATGATATAAAAAATACCCTGGCTGGTATTGCATACTCAGGTGCCGCATCAAAAATGATACGTGCTTGTGCTCCCATCGCTAACCTGCCGGCATCCTTTGAGGATAGAAACACAGTCATGTAAACATCCGTTAGATCTATAATAGCAAGAAGCTTGCCACCAGAAGCTAAAACCTCTCCTGGCTCTGCAAGCCTATACTGGACACGGCCGCTAATCGGAGATTTCAGGACACTGTCATTAATGTCGCTCTTTATTCGCTCGGTCTGAGCTATTGTCGCTTCTATTGCAGCTTCAGCATTTGCTACATTAGCCTTGGCCGCATCACACCTTGATTTAGATACATCATAAGCCGCTATTTCCTGATCGAGTTTTTGTGAAGAGATAATTCCTTTTTCATAGAGCTTTTTAGCCCTTGATAAATTTTTTCTCGCTAGATCACACTCGCTTTCTCGTTGTGCGACTATAGCCATTGCATTGTTGCGTTGCTTTTCTGTACTAACTACACTTGCTTGAGCTTCTGCCAGCTGGGCTTCCAGAGAAGACGTATCCATATGTGCGACAATCTGACCCGATTCGACAGTGTCGCCCTCGTCAAATAAGATTTCTTTTACGCGTCCGGGAAATTTAGTGGCTATATCAACCTCCGTTGCTTCAAGGCGCCCGTTACCCAGAGCAAAACCCTCAAGAGGAGGGATACGGAAATTAAACCACCACACAGCATATCCTGCAGCCAAAACAATAATTACTACGGCTGATAGAACGAGCCATCTTTTTTTGCTTGTGCTCATAACTTTACGATTTTGCTCCCTTTATCTTTTGTAAAACCGCTAGTCCGGGATATGTTCCGAGAATTTTAATTAACTGCTCTTTGCCGATAGTTTCTTCCTCAAGAAGTGCTTGAGCTAGGCTGTCCAGTTTTTCTCGTTTATCGCTCAACAACTTTCGCACTTTGCTATGTGATTCATCCAGCAAACGTCTTATGTCTCTGTCGATCGATGAGGCAGTCTCTTCACTATAGTCCTTTCCTCTGGCCAATTCATAACCTAGAAACGGATGCTCCTCATCAGTTTTGAATGCAATTAATCCGAGCTCACCCATCCCCCAGCGGGTTACCATACGTCTGGACAATTGAGTAGCTTCAATAAGATCGTTCTCGGCTCCGGTAGTAATTTCACCCAAAGCGAGCTCCTCTGCCGTACGCCCACCCAGCATCACTTGAATACGCGCAACCAGATAGCTACGGCTGTAATTGTATTGCTCCTGACCGGGTAGCTGCTCAGTCACTCCGAGAGCCTGTCCGCGCGGAATTATAGTCACTTTATGTACTTCATCAGCTTCAGGGGTAAACCATGCGACAATAGCGTGTCCGGCTTCATGATAAGCAATAGCTCGCTTCTGGTTCTGATTAAGTAGAATCTGACGCTTCTCTCCGAGCCGTATTTTATCAAGTGCCTCCTCGAAGTCAGATTTTGCCACCTCGTTGTGATTATCCCTGGCTGCAACTATAGCCGCTTCATTACAAAGATTTGCTAAATCCGCACCACTCATTCCAGTTGTTGAGCGGGAGAGAAGCTTAATATCTACTTCTGATTTTAGTTTTAATTTTCTGGTATGAATTTTAAGTATCTCTTCTCTGCCTATTAAGTCCGGAAGCCCAAGTACCACCTGCCGGTCGAACCGCCCGGGTCTGAGCAGCGCAGGATCAAGAACATCGGGACGGTTTGTCGCTGCTAGAACAATGACCTCTTCACGTTCATCGAAACCGTCCATCGCAACCAATAGCTGATTCAGTGTTTGCTCCCGCTCATCGTTAACTGTTCCCATCCCTGCGCCCCTTCTTCTAGCTACCGCATCAAGCTCATCGATGAACAAAATGGAAGGAGCAGACTCTTTAGCCTGCTTGAATAAATCCCTTACCCTGCTTGCTCCCACACCGACAAACATTTCTACAAATTCTGAAGCGCTTATACTGAAAAATGGCACCGATGCCTCTCCAGCAAGAGCTTTTGCCAATAGAGTTTTGCCCGTACCCGGTGGCCCCATAAGTAATACCCCTCTTGGAATCCGCGCACCTATGTCATGATATTTTTTTGGGTTGCGTAGGAAATCAACTTCTTGTTGCAGTTGGGTTTTCGCCTCTTCAACTCCGGCAACATCGTCAAATGTTATTTTAGTTTCGTCCCCACTATAACGGCGAGGCTTGCTTTGACCGAACTTAAAAGCTCCGTTTCTGCCTCCGGCTATATTACTACTCATCCATATAAAGAATATGAATAGCAACGCTAATGGTAGCCAGCTCAATATCAATGTTAAAAACTTATTGCTAGATAGGGATTTTACTTCAACCTTTACAGCATGTTTTTCCAGAAGAGAAAGTAGATTGGGGTCACCAATTTCTTGCGGAAAAACGGTTGAGAACTCTTTGTACTCAGCTAGCTTGGTTTGTTTACGAAAGAATGAAACTTGAGGTTCGGTAGCTGCCTGATCTTCTTCGCCCTCAGGGGGCCATAAGATTGGAGCCTCGAAAGCACCCGTGATTTTATCACCGTCAATATAGACTCTTTTAACATTATTAGTTTTCAACTGCTCCGTAAATTCGCTGTATGTTATAGGAGCTTGGGAAGGTGCCTTAGGCCAAAAGTTGAGCCCATTCCAGATTAGAAGAACTGATAATATTATTAACCAGAATAAAATTGGCCCCAATCTTAAAGACTTAACAAATCCTTCATTTTTATTTTGAGGTGCCATAGTAATCCTTACAAGATTCAATGATAACATACATTGAACCTATTGTAATATATCAAACAAATGCAATTGCTATGCCAGAATTTATCCCAATAATTAGGTCTTTTCTATCTAATTTATTCGTCAAATGTCTTATTTCCTGACATCAGCTAATTATAACTAAGGTGGGTGAGTTAAATCTCAGATTTTTAATTGAATTTAATACAAAAACTGTATAACCAAGCGGTAAGGCAGCGGTCTGCAAAACCGCAATGCCCCGATTCGGCCCCGGATACCAGTTTTACAAGAAGTTCCAGCCCGAAATTCCATATGAATTGTTAACATAACAGGCTATTTGAAGTTCGGGCTTTTTTTGTTAATCAGGTTTTAATTAAGGTAGTTTAAATCAGGTTTTATAAAGGGTTAAAAAGTTTAGGATATTCCCCTCAAACATTAATTGATTGTTTTTTCCTCTTCTTCATCATCCCAATCATCTTCGTCGTCATCGTCATCCCAGTCTTCGTCGTCATCAAAGAAATCGTCATCATCAAATTCTTCTTCGTCGTCTAACTCCTCATCCTCGTCATCAAATTCTTCATCTTTTATTAGTAATTCAAGTTCGGTATTCATGTGTTTTCTCCCGTAGTAATGACTTATTTGAAAAGTTACATTCTGACATCAAAATGTCAAGAGAGAATTCTAAATATTAATCAGCCCTATAAAGTATTCAAAACTGGCAAATATTGTAAAGATTAGAGGCGGTTATGATATATAGGGTCTTGCTGGAATCAATTTGCGAATAATGAAATTAGGTAGAGATTTATAGTGGCGTTTGATTGTTAATCGTTGTCGCCTTTTTCTAAGAATTCCTTAGCTTTTAATACCATCTTACTTGAGCCAATGAAGATCGGAGTTCTTTGGTGAAGCTCCCGGGGCTCGATATCTAAAATGCGTCTGGATCCATCTGTTGCCAGACCCCCTGCCTGCTCTACTATAAAGGACATGGGGTTACATTCATAGACCAGTCTTAATTTCCCATTTGGGAACCCATTTAAAGAAGGGTAAATATATATTCCTCCGGTTATTAAATTTCTGTGAACATCCGCAACCATTGAACCTATGTACCGTGCGGCATAGGGTGATTTTGTTTGCCGACCTATTTCCTTGCAATATTTTATGTACCCTTTTACACCTTCAGGGAAGTCATAGAAATTCCCGGTGTTCACTGAGTAGGTTCTGCCGTCTTGAGAGATGTTCATATCAGGATGGGATAAACAAAATTCCCCAATTGAAGGGTCAAGAGTAAAACCGTTTACACCGTGCCCTGTTGTGTAAACTAACATTGTAGATGAGCCGTATATAACGTATCCCGCTCCGGCTTGCTCGCTGCCCTTTTGAAGAAAGTCCTCAGCTATGCATGGACCTTCCGCTGAGGAGACTCTTCTATAGATTGAAAAAATAGTTCCAACCGAGACGTTTACATCGATGTTGGATGATCCATCAAGTGGGTCAATGGCGACTATGTATGCCCCTCCTCTTGATGATTCATCCCCAAATGCAATGAATTCTTCATTTTCTTCCGAAGCTACTCCACAGCACTGGCCGCCGAGTTCAAGTGAAGCTACAAAGGTTTTGTTGGCTAGTATGTCGAGTTTTTTTACTTCCTCACCCTGCACATTCGTAAACCCGGTAGTCCCAAGAATATCCACAAGACCTGCTTTGTTTACCTCTCGGTTTACAATCTTGGAAGCTAGTGCGATGTTGCGCAACAGTCTGGATAATTCCCCTGTTGCATATGGGAAATCAGTTTGCCTTCTTATAATAAACTCGTCTAAGGTTTGAACGCCTATCATAATGACTATATTACCAAAATTTTCAAATTAAGGAAATTGCTCTATCTTTGTTGCCAGGATAAGTGCCTCAAATTATTTATTATTAAGGATTTCTTTGATCTTATCCGAATCCTTAATCCTCATTGCGGCTTTTAATCCTTCTTCGCGAATAAGTTCTCTTGATTTTACCAAGCTTTCTCTCAAATCCTCGGGCAGTTGCTTTTTTATCGTCTCATAAGTCTCATTTATATAAGGGATAGTTACAGAATTTGTGTATACAGGGTCTTTTTCCGAGATAAAGAGAGTCAAAGAAGATGTGAACAGTAATGCGGCTATAGCTCCTATTATGATTCCCAGTACTGCTCCCCCCAGTCTATTAAGCCAGCTGAGATGAAGTGTGCCGATGAGTTTTGTCGTCAGCCATCCGAGTATCTGAATAATTAGATATGATATGAACGCTACAATTAAAAAAGCACCGACATTTGCGATTGACTCGTTTCGGACCAGGTTGTCTTTAATGAATATTGCTGCAAAAACATCATAAAAGATAAGTCCAATTATAATTCCGCCAACAAGGGCGGAAATAGAAAAGACTTGCCTCACAAGACCCCTGGTCATTCCTATAAGGACGAAAAATATAATGATTACATAAACTGTTATATCGATCCAATTCATTTTCTCATGTTAGCAAACTGCGGCTATGAATATATTACTTCAAAGCTGGAGCCAACTCCTGGTTCTTTAGTTACTTCAATTCTTACCGGAAACCTCTCTTTTAATTCGTCAACATGGGTAATTGCCAATATCTTGTCAAAATCGTCTTTTATCGTATTAATTACCTGAACAAATTGGTCCAAGCCATCTTTGTCCTGGGTGCCGAACCCCTCGTCAACAACTAAGGTTCTCAGTTGCGCGCCTGAGCGGTTTGCAATAAATTTTGAGATTGCGACTCTGAGTGCAAAATCAATTCTAAATGCCTCTCCCCCGGAGAAAGTTTCATAACTTCTGGTTCCTGATGAATCCCCAATATAAATCTCAAGGGTCTCCTTCTCCCCACCCTTTTGCGTTGGCTTCACCATTTCAAGACTTAGCGCCATGCTGCCCTCTGTAAGTCTGCTCAGAATCTTGTTTGCCTCAATTTCTATTTCGGGAATCGCGTTTTCTATTATTAGCGCCTGGAGCCCATTCTTGCCGAAAGCCTTTACGAGTTCCTTAAATATAACTAAATCCCGATTTATGTTCTTGATGCTTTCCCCGACCAATTTCTTTTTATTTAATAGTTTCTCGATCCTCTCAAGATGGTTCTCGCTCCTGGTGATTTCAGTAAGAATTTCATTCTTGTTCTTTTTCAATATGGTTATTCTGTCTGTTGCTGATTCGAGTTTTTGCTTTGTTTCTTTGCTCCGGGAATTAATTTCTTCTAATTTAGTAAGCTCTTTTTGAATTGCTTCTGATTTCTTCTTTTCGTCGGTTAGCTCAAGAGTAATTTTTTTCTCCTCTTTTTCTCTAATGCTGAGTCCAAGTTTCGCTTTATCAAGATTCTCTTTGTCCCCGGAGTATAGCTCTAGCTTTTTGGCCTCGTCTCTTAATTCTCTATGTTTATCCTCATCATATGAAAGCTCCTTTAATGCCGTTTTAATATTGAGAGCTTTTTTCCTGTTTTCTTGAGAAAATTCCCCTTGTTCAAGTTTCTTCATTAGGGGCAGTAGTTTGGTTTGAATCTCTTTTATTTCTTTTTCGTATCGAGATTTTTTGATTTTATCATTCTTTAGTATTTCATTCTCGGTTACATATCCTCTAAATTTCTCAAGCTCTTTTTTAACTTCCATATGGCTATCTGCATCATAACCCAATTCTGATTTTTTTTGATTTAATTCATTTAGTGTTTTGCTGAATTCCTGATTATATTCCCGGTCTTTTATCTTTTTTGTAAGAATTTCGAGTTGAGCATTGGTTGCCTCAAGCTCTTTTGAGTACCGTTTGGCTTCTTTGAGGTTTTGCTCTTTTTCTCCAAGTTCCTTGTTGAGCGCTACAATCCTTTTTGTCTCGAATTGAGTTTCCTTAATTTCGAGAGATAGAGACTTTTCTTCTAACTGCAATTTATTAATATACTTTTTGGTGTGAATAAGCTGATTGTCCAAATCGGATATTACACCCTCTAGCTTTTCGATTAGTGCCCTTTTTGCTTCTTGCGCTAGAGGTGATTCGCATAAGGGACAGTGCGGGTCTTTGGTCTCGGAGCTTATAACGCTTAATTTCTTTATCTCTTCTTCTTTTCTCTTCTCAAGTTCGGCTTTTCCCGAAATTTGCGCGCTCTTATCTTCCCTCAATTTATTGAGATTGTCATTTGCCCTATCCAATTTGCTCTGGGTTTCCTTTTGCTTTTCTAAATCTAGTTTTAAATTGCCGATTTCTTGACTCAATCTATTTATCTTTTCAGATTTAGCCCCAAGCTCCCTGGATTTTAATTTGAGTTCTCTTGCCGAGGCTTCAAGCTCAATTCTCTTCTGCTCAATTTTGTTTCTGATTTCCGATTCTTTTGAATTTAACTTCTGGCTGGATTGGCTTTTCTTTTCAAGCTCTTTCTCTAGTGATTGAAGTTGGGTGAACTTCTTAAATCCTGCAGTAATTTCTTTTTCTCTAGAGGTTGTTTCCAGTGCCGTCTTTAGAATCTTTTCAATTTCTTCTCTTTTAGCCTCTAGTGAGTTTAATGCGCTTCTTATTGTTGCCTCTTCGCTGTTGATCAGATTCTGAGTGCTTTCTAAATCTGTTTCCAATTTTGATTTGGTGAGCTGCTTTTTTGAGAGGGTTTTTTCTTTGACTAAAACATTTTCGTATTCTTTAAATCCTTTGAGAATTTCTTTTTCTCTAGAGACAATTTTTTTATCTTCTTGGATTAGATCTCGTAATTGCTCAAGCTCCAATCCTAATCTTCGATATTTCTCGGCACACTCTTGGTTATCGCTCATCAGCTTGTCTAAGTTCTCAAGCTTTGCTTTTATCGATTCATTTTGGGCTATAAGGTCTCCCTGTACAACCTCAAATTCTGTTATCTGAGCTGATAATTTGTTCTCTTCAACTCTTGCCTGCTTGAGCTTTTCTTCAAATAATTCCTTTCCTGCAATCTCATCCTCTAATTGTTTTTCTTCGTTCTCAAGTGTGTTTAATTCTATGTTAGAGCTCTGAGATTGTTCCCTCGCTTTCTTGGTAATAAGTTCATATTCATCTAGCTCGAGAATCTTTGAGAGAATTTCTTTTCTTTCCGACGGAGTTCTTTTTGTGAATTCATCCGCCATTCCCTGGAGAATGAACGAGGAGCATATAAATGAGTTGTAGTCCATCTTAAGGATTTTTTCTATTGTATTTTGTGTCTTGGCGCCCTCGTCTAAAGGCTTAAAAACACCACTTGCGCCATCAAGAATATTAAGGTTAATTGAGGTTGAGGATCCCCCCTTTTTTCTCTCAATCGATCTCACTATTCTGTAAATGTTGTTTTCAGATTCAAACTCAAATTCTACCCTTGCTTCGCTTGCGCCCCTTTTAATTACTTCATCCTTTATCTTGACCCTGCATTTTCCCCATAAGGCCCAGGTCAGGGCATCTATAAGAGCCGATTTTCCGTGGCCGTTCTTTCCGGAAAGACAGGCTATGTCGAAGTCTCTGAAATCAAGGGTGGCGGTGTCGTCACCATAACTTAGAAAATTTCTTAAAGTGAGTTTTAATGGAACCATATGGTTAGATGATAATCTGATCAGATTCTTAGTATAGATTATATAACATTTGGCTAAATTACCATCTGACTAGCTAGTTTTGACTTATCTCCGGTGTTCAGATAACTTAAAACCCGCAATGGGTTTTCCCGATATTCTATCTATTATAAGTAGTGACCTTGAAGAAGTAGAGAATGAGCTTGAAGCTAATATCAAGTCCCCTGTCCCTCTTGTATATGAGATCTCGAAACATTTACTCGGCAGCGGCGGGAAAAGGCTTCGTCCTGCGGTACTCCTTCTTTCAAGTGGCGCATGTGGTCGTCTAGAAGGCAGGGAAAGGATATATTCTGCTGCCGCTCTGGAATTAATACATACCGCAACCCTCCTTCATGATGATGTGGTGGACGATGCAAAATTAAGAAGGGGCAAGCCATCGTCAAATATTGTCTGGGGAAATAAGGCTACTGTGCTGGTTGGAGATTTTATGCTGGCCAAAGCACTTGGACTAATCCAGTCCTGCGGTGACCTGGAACTTATTAAGGCGGTAACTGACGCGGCGGCAAAATTAGCGGAAGGTCAGGTGCTTGAGGTTATGAATGCTAATAATATGCTGGAAGTTACCCAAGAGGTATGCTTTGGGATTATCGAAAATAAAACCGCCTCGCTTTTAGAAAGCTGCGGGACAGTGGGCGCCATACTGGCTGGTGTAGATGATGGTCTAAAGCGCTCGGTAGGACAATATGGATTTAATATAGGTATTGCGTTTCAGCTAACCGATGATGCGCTTGATTATTCTTCAACTGAGGAAGAGTTCGGAAAGGGAGTTGGCCAGGATTTAATTGAGGGCAAGATGACTCTTCCGTTATTTTACTCAATTCAAGAAGCTTCAAGCTCAGAGAGGTCTAAGATAAACGATATTCTCGTAAGCGAGGAAGTCTTTACCGAGGATGATTTAAGTTTTGTCCGCGATGTTGTGGAAAGATATAAAGGCGTTCAAAAAACAAATGACATGGCGGAGAACTATATAGATAAAGCGAAAAAGGCTATATCTTTGCTTCCCGACACGCCTTATAAGAGTTCCCTGGATTCGTTAGCCGAGTATATTGTAGATAGAAGAGGGTAGTAATTAAATCAGGACTCATAAGATTCTAATTCATGCATCATTACATAAGCGTCTTCACCATTGTCTGAATAGTATTTCTTCCTTAGCCTCGTTGTCCTAAATCCGATTTTCTCGTAAAGTTTTATAGCCCCGACGTTTGATGCTCTAACCTCTAAAATTGCATACTTCAATCCGTTATCTTTTGAACAATGTATACAATGTCTCATTAGCATTTCCCCTAAACCCGCTTTCCTGAAATCGGGATGTACAGCGATGTTTAAGATATGTACCTCATCGTGAATTGTCCAGGTCACTATATATGCTATTACAATGCCGGACATTCGTATAACTCTTTTATATGAATTTAGCGCCTCTATTTCTCTTTCGAATATGCGCTTTGGCCACGGGGATGGGAAACTGACATTCTCTATCGCCACTATCTCATCCAGGTCTTCTTGCCTCATATAGTCTATTTCATATTTTGCAGCTTTTTCCATATATCTCTATTTTTTCGGTTTTGGACTCATATGTCCAGGTAGATTTTAATTAAGAAGAATTCTTGAAGTATGTATTTAGAAGTTCATCGGCTGCGGCAAATGGACTTTTTTTGCCTTGGGTCACTTGTTTTTCCAGTTCGAGAAGAGTGCTCTTTATTTGCTCATTGGAATAAAAATTTTCTTTTAATCCATATAATATTGTTTCATGCATCCACTTTCTTGCTTGCTTTTGTCTTTTCTTTTCTAATTCTCCACTTTGTTCAATTAACTCTTGGTGTTTAATGATTGTTTCCCAGATTTCATTTATGCCCTTGTTTTGTAGGGAAGAACAAGTTGTAATTTCAGGCACCCACCCGCTCTCTTTGGGCGGGAGCAAGTGAATGGCGTTTCCGAACTCTCTTTTAGCCAGCTCGGCTTTGACAATGTTTTCCCCGTCAGCTTTTGTAATAGCCACAGCGTCAGCCATTTCCATGATCCCTCTTTTCATACCCTGAATCTCATCCCCCGCTCCCGCAAGAAGAAGTAAGAGGAAGAAATCAACCATAGAATCTACCGCAACCTCTGATTGACCTACTCCTACGGTTTCAATGATTATCGTATTAAAGCCCGCAGCCTCACATAACAGTATGCTCTCACGCGTATTCTTGGCGACACCACCCAATGAGCCTCCGGTAGGGGAGGGGCGTATAAATGCGTTTGGTTCGAGTGAGAGTTCCTCCATTCTTATCTTATCCCCTAAGATACTTCCTTTTGTGCGTTCGCTCGTTGGATCAATTGCTAATACCGCAACTGATCTTTTTTTCTCCTGAGTTAGATACAATCCAAAAGTTTCTATGAATGTGCTTTTCCCTACACCAGGGATCCCCGTTATGCCGACCCGAATTGATTTTCCTGTGTGAGGGAGACAATGGGCAATAATCCTCTGTGCCAGATCGTTATGTTTTGGTAAGGTGCTTTCTACCAGAGTAATCGCCTGACTTAACACAGAGCGGTCCCCTTGAAGTATCCCTTCTGTATACTCTTTAAACGACAGCTCGGTTTTTCGTTTTATCTTTCCCATTGTGGGTCTTTCAGATCTGTACTCGGATTTGATTTGTTAGACAATCTTTTGTTAATTTGTTTCTTTCATATTGTCAATCAATATTTTGAGTAATTTCTCGGCAGCTTGTGAAATAACAGTCCCAGGTCCGAATATAGCTGTAATGCCGGCGCCGTATAAAAAATCATAATCTTGTTTAGGAATAACGCCGCCCGCAACCACCATAATATCCTCACGGTTTAGCTTTTTAAGCTCACTTACCAAATCTGGTACAAGCGTCTTGTGACCGGCTGCAAGACTTGAAATTCCAATTATGTGGACATCGTTCTCAATGGCTTGTTTTGCCGCTTCCTTAGGGGTTTGAAAAAGTGGTCCTATATCCACATCGAATCCAAGATCGGCAAAGCTGGTAGCTATAACCTTTGCTCCGCGGTCATGCCCATCCTGGCCCATCTTCGCAACCATGATTCTCGGGCGCCTTCCTTCGAGTGCGGCAAATTCGTCTGCCATCGCTCTTGTTTTGACAAAGTCTTTATCTTGAGACATTTCAGAAGAATATACACCCGAAATCGAACGAATTACAGCTTTATATCTGCCGAACACCTTCTCACACGCATAGGAGATCTCTCCGAGAGACGCTCTTTTTCGAGCCGCTTCCACAGCAAGCTCTAAAAGATTTCCAGAGCCCGACTCGGCGCATTTGGTAATAGCATCCAGCGCAAGCTTTACAGCTTTGTTGTCTCTTGATTCTTTAAGTTGTTTAAGCCGCTCAATCTGTGAGTGCATTACAGCCGTATTATCAACTTCTAATATCTCTATTTGGTTTTGCTCTTCAACCTGATATTTGTTCACGCCGACTATGATGTCCTGACCGGAATCTATGCGGGCCTGCTTTCTGGCTGCGGCCTCTTCAATTCTCATTTTGGGTATCCCCGTGTCTATGGCCTTTGCCATTCCCCCGAGCTCTTCAACTTCACTTATAAGATCCCATGCCCTGTGTGCGATTCTATCGGTAAGGTATTCGACGTAGTATGAGCCTGCCCAGGGATCAACGGACCGGCATATGTTTGTTTCCTCTTGAAGATATATCTGAGTATTTCTTGCAATGCGGGCTGAAAAATCGGTAGGCAGGGCAATCGCCTCATCTAAAGCGTTAGTGTGGAGTGACTGTGTGCCGCCAAGGGCTGCGGCAAGTGCTTCAACGCACGTTCTTACCGCATTATTAAAGGGGTCTTGCTCGGTAAGGCTCCAGCCCGATGTCTGACAGTGGGTTCTCAGCGCCAGAGATTTAGGGTTTTTAGGGTCGAACTGCTTTACCAGCTTTGCCCAAAGCATACGGGCTGCCCTCATTTTTGCTATTTCCATGAAATGGTTCATCCCGATACCCCAGAAAAACGAGATACGGGGGGCAAAATCATCAATATTCATTCCGGTTTTAATGCCTGTTCGTATGTACTCAAGCCCGTCTGCAAGAGTGTAGGCAAGTTCTATGTCGGATGAAGCGCCCGCCTCTTCCATATGGTAGCCGCTTACGCTTATTGAATTGAATTTCGGCATCTTTTCTGCAGTGTATTTAAAAATATCCGCTATGATCTGCATCGAGGGCTCTGGTGGGTAGATATAAGTATTCCGTACCATAAATTCCTTTAATATATCGTTTTGAATCGTGCCGCTTAGCTTTTCCGGGCTGACTCCCTGTTCTTCGGCGGCTACGATGTAAAAGGCCATTATAGGAAGCACCGCACCGTTCATTGTCATTGAAACCGAAATTTCATCAAGCGGTATCCGGTCGAAAAGAATCTTCATGTCCAAAATGGAATCTATGGCAACCCCGGCTTTTCCCACATCTCCAACTACACGTTCGTGATCAGAGTCGTATCCGCGGTGAGTTGGGAGATCAAAAGCAACCGATAAGCCCTTTTGGCCCGCCTCCAGGTTCCTTCTATAAAAAGCGTTAGACTCTTCAGCCGTTGAAAATCCGGCGTATTGTCTGATAGTCCAGGGGCGAGTAACGTACATTGTAGAGTAGGGACCACGTAGGAAGGGCGCTATGCCCGCAGCATAATTAAGGTGCTCCATTTCCAGGAGGTCGTCTTTGGTATATAGGGGTTTTACCTCTATCCCTTCAGGGGTCATCCATACGTTATTGGAATCTCGAGATACGTGATCCGGGCCCTTAGTTTCAGTATGACTAAAATCGATGTTTGAAAAATCCGGTCTCAAATCTAATCACCTCTCCTTAAGCTCTGATTCCTAATATTCCCTGATACTTCTTTAAAGTCTCAAGTGCGTTTGAACGAACATGAATAAAATCATCTACTCCCACTTGTTCCAGCTCTTTTACATGCTCTTTAGGGTTGCCTGCAATAATAATTTTTATGTTAGGATTTTTCCCCTTTAGCTCTTTTGTGATTTGTGGGGCTACATTTAGATATTCATCATCTGAGCTGCAGATCACAACAATATCCGCATTATTTTCAA
>Ga0209633_10003282_pt1 | contig 15039 bp, 11 predicted proteins | sample Cruoilmetagenom1_FD_187290 | JGI IMG/M metagenome (GOLD analysis project Ga0209633, IMG submission 187290) | Oil polluted marine microbial communities from Coal Oil Point, Santa Barbara, California, USA - Sample 1 (SPAdes) (version 2) | ecosystem: Environmental > Aquatic > Marine > Oil seeps ... | reverse complement strand
TGTTTGCCATTTGTTATTTTCTTTAAAAGATATGGCAAACCCCTTTTCGTCGGTATAAGTGTTTGCAGTAATCAAATAACTTTCATCTGGTGAAACATAAGTACTACGTTCATTTTTTTCTGAATTAACTTCTGAACCAATATTTACTGGGGTATCAAATTTTCCATCTCCTAAATATTGAGCTCTATAAATATCTCGTTTACCAAAACTATCTGGACGGTCGGATGTAAAGTATAGGCTTCCGTCAGCAACAACTACTGGATACGATTCAGCATACTTTTCTGTTGATATTGGAGACTCAACCTTTGAGGCTATTTGCCATTCACCATCGATTTTTTGACTTTTGTAAATATCAGGCTTAGATTTTTTCAAACGGTCTTCTGGACTAATACCAAGGAAATACATTGTATTTCCGTCCTGACTAATTGAAGGGTCAATTGCAACTGACTCTTTTTCTTGCTCAGTAAACATTTGTATAGGTTTTGGCATATTCCAATTACCTTCAACTAATTCAGAATGATGGATAACAAATTTTTTATTAATAATTCTAGTAAAAAACATTTCGGTAAAAGAAGAGTTAAACACCGTATTAATTTCAATGCTGTCTGTGTTAACTATTGTTGGTGCAAATAATTTTGGTATCGCGTTAGGTGGTGGTTGATCTAAATACGGTTGATTAGAATTAGTTTGTTTACAACTGAACAATATTAAATTTAGTCCAATTAAGGATAATAGAAAGTATTTTTTATTCATTTATTGTGTTTCTAATAATTGCCAACAACTCAACATATACATTGTATATCGGGACTATATGTTATATCTAGTTGTTTATATTACGTTAAATATAATGTTATATATACTAATTATAGATGGATTCAAAAATCAAATAAGTATTAAAAACTATTCCACCCAAGCCATGTTAATTTTTCAATAATTCTTCCAAATCTATTTTTTCAATATGTTCTACTTCTTTTCCTAAGAATAGATTTGCAACTTGTTCAAATTTTGTAGGTGTATCGCTTACGTAATATTTATGTTGTCCAATATTGTTCGAATCATTTTTTAGTCCAGTTCCATTTAAATAATGTTCTACTTCAACTGAAGCTACTGCACCAGAATCAATTAAGGTTACCTCTTCGCCAATCTCTTCTTGAATAATATTTCTTAATATTGGATAGTGTGTACAACCTAAAATTAATGTGTCAATTTTTTCGTCTTTTAGTTCTGACAAATATTCTTTCACAATTAATTTAGTTGCTTGATGATCAATCCAACCTTCTTCCGCAAGAGGAACAAATAACGGACATGCTTTCTCAAAAACATTTACTTGTGAATCCAAGTTGAGCAAAGCTTTAGAATAAGCCTTATTTGAGACTGTAGTTTCAGTCCCAATTACACCAACCTTCCCACTTGTTGTTCTTTCTATTGCTGACTTTGCTCCAGGCTCAATCATTCCAATTATTGGAATTTTAAAATGTTCTCTTAAAGTATCAAGAGCAATAGAAGAAACAGTATTACAGGCAACAACTATTAATTTTACATTTTTGTTTGCTAAAAATTTTGCATCTTGCAATCCATATTCAATGACAGTTGAATTAGATTTTGAACCATACGGAACTCTAGCCGTATCTCCAAAATAGATAACGTTTTCGTTTGGCAAAAACGATTCAATACTTTTTACAACTGTTAAGCCCCCAACTCCAGAGTCAAAAATTCCAATAGGATTTGTTTTGTTCATAAAATTCATTCTAACTAATTGCCCCTAAAAGTTCTGCTTTAATAAATTCAAATTCAGATTTAAGAATTTTTTTACCATCATTTTTTAACACATAAAATGTATCAACAACTTCTTCAACCTTAGTTGAAATTTTTGCAAAATAAACTGTTAAACCAATTTCAACCATTTTATGAGTTAGCTGATACAAAAGACCAACTCTATCATAAGAGTGAACATCAATAATAGTAAACCGTTCGTGATCTTCAAACTTTACGTTTGGTTCACTTTCATATTTTAACTTCTCTATCTTTTTCCATTTTTCATTTGCTATTTCAAACTCTTTCTCAAATTGAACTTTATTATCTATTATTTTTAATAAAGATCTTTCAATTTTGTTATGGTTTGTTTCACTTATAATTTCGTGATTATTAAAGTCAGTTACATTAAAGCTATTAATTACATAATTATTCTTCCTTGTAAAGACTTTTGCATCATGAATATATAATTCATTGATGGATAACATTCCACATAAACTAGATAATAATGAATCTGAATCTTTAGCAACAACTGTAACATTTGTAAAGTTATTTGTATTTTTAATAAATACTGCAAACTTAGAATCTTTCTCAAACTCTTGTAAGTGCAAATCTATTTCATCTTGAGAAAAGTTTGATCTGTAACTTTCATCATCTAATTGTTCAAAATACTCAACAAGAGAAGCATCTTCCGAAAGATTCTTACTCTCTATATTTTCTAAAGATTTTGAATAAATTAATTCTTCACCTGATAGTTGAGCTTCTAACATTAATTTTGTTTTTGTATAAAGTTCATTTAGTAAATCTTCTTTCCATTGAGTCCAAATTACTGGACTAACTGCAGAAAGATCTGCATAAGTCAAAAGATAAAGTAAATCCAAATGTTCAACAGAAGGGAAAAGTTTAACAAATTTATCTAGAGTTTCAGGATCATTTAAATTTCTTTTAAAAGCTACCTTCTCCATTCTCAGATGATGCTTAACCAAAAATTTTACCATATCTATTTCTTTTTGACCAAATCCTAAACGATCCATAACACTAATAGAAATCTCAGCACCAATAATTTCATGTCCGGAAACACTTATTGGTTTTCCAATATCATGTAGTAAAATTGCCATATACAGTACATCTTTTGCTGGCAGATACTTAAATATTCTACTTAAATTATTATTTTGCTCATTTAGCAATTCAACATTTTGGAGAGCAATAAGAGAGTGTTCATCGGCAGTATAACAATGGTAAACACCTGGTTGAAAGAATCCAACCAAGTCACCGAATTCTTTTAAGAATATTCCAAGAAACCCAAATTCATTCATTACCGAAAGGGTTTTGCCAACATTAGATGGGAGCTTTAGCATTTCTCTAAAAAACACAGATGATGGAGTTTGGGCTTGCTCTGTCTCTTCATAAATGTGTGTACTTTCAATTACTAAAGCTCTTAAGTTTTTTTCAAAACTTGCATCATTTACAGCTCTGTAAAAAAACGCTCTCATTATTTCAGAAATACTTAAATACCTATCTGCTGAAAAAGTAAGAATTTTACCTTTTACATTAAAATCATCATCCAACTTAATATTTAGATAATCAGATAACGGAAATGCAATCTCTTGTCGATATCTTTTCATCATGGTTTTAGAAAAACGATTTATAATAGTTCCGGATTCAAAATACTTGAACATAAAATCTTTCCAAGTACTTTCATCATATCCAATTTTAAGAGCAATGTTTTTTTGATTGGAAAATTCCAATCGATCAGTTTTTCTGCCTTCCGTTAAATGTAAAAGATTACGTGTTTGAAGTATTAATTTGTAACCATCAAGTAATCTTTTTTTGGCTTTGTAGTTAACTAGTTTATCTTGAAATAGAATTTCGATAAATCGTTCGGTATGAGTTACTTCATATTGTTGAGATAGAATTTGTTTGTTTTTTATTGAATGCAACCATTCAACCGTATGAATATCTCTTAATCCACCAGCGGTAAATTTTACATTTGGTTCTAATATTTTTGGGGAATGTCCAAAAGTTTTATATCTATCCTCAACATCTTCAAACAGTTCAAAAATAAATTTTTCTTTGTCCGTGTTTTCAATTTCATCAAAAAGTTTTTTGTTCCATTCATCATAAATTTTCTTATCGCCATAAATAAAACGAGTTTCAAAAAATTTTGTAAACGTCTGCAAATCTTCATTCATAAATTTCTTAATGTCAGAAAATTGTCTAACTGTATGAGAGACATCAATTCCAGCATCTAAAAATTTTGTCATGCAACTTTGTACATCTTTTTTACGTTGATCTAAATTTGGGAAAATAAAAATTATATCTATGCCAGAAAATGGGGAAAGTTCTCTTCTACTAAAACTACCTGCAGCAGCTAGAACACAATCACTTCCTGCATTATGAGTAAGACGCAAGATATATTCTTCAACCAGCAAGCTATGTCTTACACAAAATTTGAATGAATTTTTTGCAAGAACCTTATTGTTAAATAATTTTTCTCTTTCCGCTAAAAATTCACTTTTTATATTTTTTGAATCAACCATAAATTACCTTGAGCAAAAAAAAGTAGATTAGCCCCCAATAATTGGGACTAATCTAATTGTTACTAATTACAACTTCTTAAATTTAGCTTGAAAAAATCTAAGGTATTTTGGTTCATAAATCATTTTCAAACCCTTTATAGATTTTCTATTTTGATAAACAGTTGCAATAGATTCAACCGTTACATCAATGTGTGCTTGTGTGTAAACTCTTCTTGGGAAAGTTAGCCGAACCAATTCTAACTTTGGATAATTATGCTCGCCTGTTTCTTTATTTCGTCCAGCAGAGACAACACCACGTTCCATTGCACGTACACCTGAATCTAAATAAATTTCTGCAGCAAGAGTTTGTGCTGGAAATTCATCTTGTTTCAAGTGTGGGAGAAATCTTTTTGCATCTAAAAATATTGCATGTCCACCAATTGGTTTAACAAATGGAACTCCGTATTTTGCTAATTCTTCACCGCAATATCTCACTTGTCCTATTCTTGCGTGAATATTATCATACTTCACCATTTCTTCAATACCAATTGCCATAGCCTCCATATCTCTTCCGGCAAGCCCACCATATGTGTGCAAGCCTTCATAAATCACAACCATGTTTCTAGCTTCTTCGTAAACTTTTTTGTTTTTGGTCGCAATTATACCACCAATATTAACCATTAAATCTTTCTTAGCACTAACCCACATTCCTTCAAAATATGAATTAATTTCTTTAAATATTTGAGCAATTGTTTTGTTACTGTAACCTTTTTCACGTTCCTTAATGAAGTAAGCATTTTCTGTTGCTCTTGTTGCATCAAACCAAAGTTGAATGCCGTGTTTATCACAAACAGATTTTACGTCCTTTACATTTTGCATTGAAAATGGTTGACCACCAGCCATGTTTACTGGACCAGCCATAAAAACATAAGGGATTTTTTTAGCACCTACTTTTTTAATTAAGTCTTCTAATTTTTGAATATCGATATTTCCCTTAAACGGATGTTCGTTCTTTGGGTTATGGGCTTCATCAATTATTACATCAACAAATGTTGCTCCGGCTAATTCTTGATGCAGCCTTGTAGTAGTGAAGTACATATTCCCAGGAATATAATCGCCGGGCTTAATTAGTATTTGAGAAACCATATGTTCGGCTGCTCTACCTTGATGTGTTGGAACAAAGTATGGATATCCATAATATTTTTTTATGTTATCCCAAAGGTAATAGAAGTTTTTACTTCCAGCATAAGCTTCGTCTCCCATCATCATTCCAGCCCATTGTCTATCGCTCATAGCGTTGGTGCCACTATCAGTAAGCAGATCAATATAAACATCATCTGACTTTAACAAAAATGTGTTATGTCCAGCTTTTTTTGCTGCAGCTTCGCGTTCTTTTCTAGTTGTAATTGTTAATGGTTCAACCACTTTAATTTTATATGGTTCAGCCCAACTTCTTCTTGTGATTTTTTTCATAGCTATTATTACCTCAATGTTTTTTTGAATTATTAATAAATTTTGTTGTTAGATATTATTAATAATCCATGCGAAGTCATTGCCAAATACTTGTATATCAAGGTTTCCCTTAACATTACGTTTGATGAATATATGTTTTGAGTAAGCTGCATAATTTTTAATTCTCTTTTCTAAAAGAAAAAACCAATGGTAAAATTATTTTTGTTCTCTAGTAATTTTGTCACTTTTATCATATGTTTTTCGAAAAATCTTTTTCATAATAAACTAACAGATTTCTCAATCACTATCGCTCATTTCGAAATGACAAATTTTCCCTTACTATTTAATTCAAGCTTCCCAAATTAAAATCTTCTTCTTCTTCAAAATCATCTTGATCATATTCTACTTCTATAACTGATGAGATTCCACCACGTGTATTAAACTCCGCAGTTATGTTCATATAGCGAGGTTTACATACTTCAACTAAATCGTCTAAAATTTTATTTGTTACACTTTCATAAAAAATGCCATCATTTCTGAAAGAGTTAAAGTAAATTTTCAATGATTTTAATTCAACACAAAATTTGTCTGCAACATATTCCAAAGTTATTGTTGCAAAATCTGGTTGACCAGTTACCGGACACACAGAAGTGAACTCTGGGAAAGTATGTTCAATGTAATAGTCTCTATCTTGATGCTCGTTTTCAAACGTTTCTAACAGTTTACTTTTATTTTTCATTTTGTTCCTTTCTTTTTATTCTAAATAGTTTGGGATTTCTTTATATGCAATTGGATCAACAATACCAAGACTTTGGAATCCTCTAAGTCTTAATGCACAACTATCACAAACACCACAAGCTTCATCTTCGTCACTATAACAAGACCAAGTTAATTCTAATGGAGCCTTTAATTCTAAGCCTAGTTTTATGATTTCCTTTTTGTTCATGTTAATGATTGGAGCTTTAATTTTAATTTTTGTTTCAGGTTTGGTCCCCAAGTTAAGCATTGTTTCAAACGCACTCAAAAAGTCTGGACGACAATCAGGATAACCTGATGAATCTTCAAATACAGCTCCTATAAAAATTGAATTTGCTTCTATAATTTCCGCCCAGCTAGCACAAGCTGAAAGCATGTTCCCATTACGGAATGGGACATAAGAATCAGGAACATTTTGGTTATGCAAGTCTGCTTCTTTTATGTCAATTGATTTGTCTGTAAGTGATGAACCGCCTATTTTTTGAAAGTGTGAAAAATCAATAACCATTCTTTTTTCTACTTCAAAATAATCTGCAATTTTATTAAATGATTGCAGTTCTTTGTCTTCTGTTCTCTGTCCGTAATTAAAATGAGCCAATGCAAGATCATATTCTTTATTTGCAATTGCTGTAGTAACACAACTATCCAAACCTCCGCTAACTGCAATAACTGCTAATGGTTTATTCAAAATTTATAATTCCCCCGAATTTAATAATCTTATTTATTTAAACAAATAAATATAAGAAACCTTTTGAAAAACATAACAAGCGATAAAAAGTAAAGTTATTATTTACAATTTTAGGAAAAGTTCGATTATTAAATAATTGTTACACAATAAGTGAGAATTTCATAAATTTTTAATAAGCAATTTGCTCAGATTAGTCGCATTTTTTTAATAAATATTTTATAAGTTATATTTTCTCTTAAAATTGAATTATAGTTATCATGGAATATTATCAATTACACCCGGACAATCCTCAGGTTAGATTTATCAATAAAGCTGTTGAATCATTAAAAAATGGTGAAGTTATTATTTATCCAACCGATACTGTTTATGGTTTGGGTTGTGATATTTTTAACAGAAAGGCTGTAGAAAGAATTTATAATATAAAAAATGAAAGCAATACAAAACTCTTTAGTTTTATTATCCCAGATTTAAAAGATATTTCCAAATATGCAAAGGTTTCTAATTATGCTTTTAAAATAATTAAAAAACTAACACCCGGACCTTACACATTTGTGCTTCCAGCTTCAAAAGAAGTTCCAAAAAAATTATGGACAAAAAGAAAAACAGTTGGCATTAGAATTCCAGATAATGAAATAGCACTGACTCTAACAAAAGAATTAGGCAATCCCATAATTAGTACAAGTGCCACTACACGCAAAGGTGAACTGCTCTACAATCCTCTAGAGATTAAAAATATATTCAACATTCAGGTTGATTTAATGCTTTCATTGGGTGCATTAAACGGAGTTCCTTCTAGCATTATAGATCTAACTGGTGATGAAGCTGAGGTTATTAGAGAAGGTTCTGGAGATTTGAGCTTTTTGTAATTTCGGCTAGATTGATAATTCCAAATACTTACCTTACACGTTTCCCTTATTACTTCTTTTTCGTAATTTTGAACTTATTAAAAACAAATGGATTTTAAATGGGTTATTATATTGGCATTGATGGTGGTGGAACAAAAACAAAATGTGTACTAGCCGATGAAAACCTAAACATAAAATTTCAAACCGAATCCGGCCCTTCTCACTTTTTAACAATTGGTGCTGAAATAGTCTCTGAAACAATAGTTGGACTTATAACAACTTGTTTAGAAAATGAAAACATATCCTCTAGCGAATTAAACTCCGTTGTGCTTGGAACAACTGGAGCTGGTAGAATCTCCGATGCTGAAAAACTTGAACTTGCTGTTAATAAATTAGCAAAAAGTAAAAATCTAACTATTCCAAGTTTTAATGTCGTTAGCGATGCAAGAATAGCTTTAGAAGGAGCTTTCTCTGGAAATCCGGGAAGTATTCTTATTGCAGGAACTGGCTCAATTATGTTCGGTAAAGATAGAAATGAAAAAATTCATCGTGTTGGTGGATTTGGCAGACTAATTGGTGACGAAGGAAGTGGCTTAACTATTGGTAGAATGGGGCTAAACATACTTTCAAAATATTTTGATGGAAGAATTAAAGAAACGCTACTTGCAAAAAAAATTATTGACAAGTTTGAGATTAATAATCAAAGTGAATTAATTACAAAAGTATACAGTGAAGAAATTAAAATTCAACACATAGCTCCATTAGTTATTCAATCTGCAACAGAAGGTGATATTTTCTGCAAAGAAATATTAGACAAAGAAACTAATGAACTTTTGTTGCATATTGTTTCTATGAGTGAAAAGTTAAACGAAGAAAAAATGAAACTTGCCTTTATTGGTGGCACAATTGTGAATGAAAATCTTTATTCCCAAATGTTAAAGGACAAGATAAAACTTTATGCTCCAAGTGTTGTTTTACAGGAAGCAGATTATCAGCCGGAAGTTGGAGCGGCAATAATGGCAAAACAATTTTGAAATAAAGTTTCAACTCTAAAAGACAAAGGTCAATGTCATGCTGAACTTGTTTCAGCATCTTAATTTTCTAGGAAATTAAATGTTGAGATTCTGAAACAAGTTCAGAATGGCAGCTTAGAATTTCTTAAACTTTTCTTTTCGATTTATTGTTTAGCATTTAGATTATAAGGACAAAATGAATAAAACATCTAAAAATAAAAATCCGTGGGCGTGGATTCCAACCCTTTATTATGCAGAAGGAATTCCATACGTAGTTGTAATGATAGTTTCCGTAATTATGTATAAACGTTTGGGAATTTCTAACACAGACATTGCTCTATATACAAGCTGGCTTTACCTTCCTTGGGTTATAAAACCATTATGGTCACCAATTGTTGATTTGCTAAAAACAAAACGATTTTGGATTATTACAATGCAACTTTTAATTGGTGCCGGATTGGCTGGAGTTGCTTTAACCATTCCTGGTCCAGATTTTTTCAAATACACACTTGCCTTTTTATGGCTCTTAGCTTTTAGTTCTGCAACACATGATATTGCTGCTGATGGTTTTTATATGTTGGGTTTATCAAAACATCATCAAGCATATTTTGTTGGAATAAGAAGTACATTTTACAGACTCGCAATGATCACCGGACAAGGTTTGCTAATTATTGTTGCCGGCTATCTTGAAAGCTCAACAGGACTTGGACAAATTGAGCTTAATGTAAAAACGACTAATAATAGTTTTGTTCAGGATACTTTGAATAATAATTCCATTACTCAGTTGAGCGGAGATTTACGATTATTACATTTCCCCAAAGAACTAACTATTTCTACAAATCTATTGTCAAAAACTAAATATGACTCGTTACAAAATTTTGTTGAAACTGAAAATAGTGGAAACGGTTATCTAATTAAAAGTGATGCAAAATCAATAGCAAAAGAAAATATTGAAAGTAAATCTTGGTGGGATGAAGCTGTTGTAGATAATCTTGAAAATTTTATTACAAGTAATTTTGGCAGAACGATTGTACCACAGTCAACTAGTACTAAAATTGGAAATGTTGGTTTAGCCTATTTTTATTTGTCAAAAGAACCTGACCAAGACGAAGAAATTGTTTTAAACCTAAGTCAAAACTCCGGTGATAAAAGCATTAAACTTTTAAAGGGTTCTCGATTTGTTTTTACAAAAGAAAACTGGAATAAACCAGCTATAGCATTATTTCAAATTGATCCAAAATTAAAAACTGAAAGTTCTGCTTCGTTCCAAGCAATCTCAGGGAATATCCCTTTAGCTTGGACAATAACTTTTGGAATTCTTACAATTATGTTTTTTATATTTTTTATTTATCACAAATTTATGCTTCCGCATCCTGCATCAGATGTTTCAACACAAAGTAAGGATTCAAATGTTTTTGGAGAATTCTTCAAGACTTTTGCACTCTTTTTCAAGAAGAAAAATATTGGAATTATTATTGCATTCTTATTAGTCTATCGATTGGGAGAATCTCAACTTGTTAAATTGGCTTCTCCATTTTTATTAGATTCAAGAGAAGTTGGTGGTTTGGCTTTAACAACCGGAGAAGTTGGATTTGTCTATGGCACTATTGGCGTTTTGTCACTTGTTGTTGGTGGATTGCTTGGGGGTTTTCTTGCTTCAAAACACGGACTTAAAAAATGGCTTTGGTGGATGATGATTGGAATAAATTTACCAAATGCAGTTTATATTTATCTTTCTTATACTCAACCTGAATCTTTTATTGCGGTATTGGCAAGTGTTGCAATTGAACAGTTTGGTTATGGTTTTGGATTTACAGCCTATATGCTTTACATGATTTATGTTTCAGATGGTGAACATAAAACGGCTCACTTTGCAATCACCACAGGTTTTATGGCTCTTGGTATGATGATTCCCGGAATGATAAGTGGTTGGTTACAAGAACTTATCGGTTATCAACATTTTTTCATTTGGGTTATAATTGCAACAATTCCTGCATTTCTAATTGCAAAGTTTGTTCCCTTAGATCCTGAGTTTGGCAAAGAAGTTAACGAGGCAGAATAATTAATAAATTGAATTACAAATATGAATAATAGATCATTACGTTTTAGCCCAAGTATTTCATTACTTATTATAATTGTTTTTACTATTTCTTCTTGCTCTAGTAAAATTGATAGAACATTTGATTTTTCTGAAGTCAACAAATTAATGGATCAAGCTGTTTCCGATTCTGTTTTCCCGGGAGCGGTTTTGCTTTTCGGAATTGATGATAGTTTCTTGTATAGCAAAGCATTTGGACATTACACTTATGATAAAACTTCCAAACCCATTTCAACAAATTCAATTTTTGATTTAGCGTCAGTTTCAAAAGTAATTGGAACAACTTCCGCCGCAATGATTTTGGTTGATCAAAACAAATTAAATTTAGATGAAAAAGTTATTACTTATTTACCGGAGTTCAATAACAATGGGAAAGAAATAATAACTATAAGAAATTTATTAGTTCATAATTCAGGATTAGCCGCATTCAAAAAATACTATGATGAATTTTCAACAGCAGAAGAAGTTATAAATGATATAATGAATCTTGAGCTTATCTATGAACCAGGGAGTAAATATGTTTATAGCGATTTAGGAATGATAACTCTCCAAAAAGTAATAGAAAAAATTTCTGGTAAATCTTTAGACAAATTTTTAGAAGAAAATCTATTTCAACCTTTGGGAATGAACTCAACAATGTATAATCCTTCAAATGAAATAAAACAATATTGCGTTCCAACAGAGTTAGATGATTTTTGGAGAATGAGACAACTTCAAGGCGAAGTTCACGATGAACGTGCTTATATGCTTAACGGAGTTGCTGGTCATGCCGGACTTTTTTCTACTGCTGAAGATTTATCAAAGTTTGTACGAATGTTATTGAACGATGGAGAATTCAATCATAATAAGGTGATAAAAAAAGAAACTATTGATGAATGGACAACAAAACAATCCAGCCAAAGCGATAGAGGTTTAGGTTGGGATACAAAGTCTGAAGAAAAATCATCTTCTGGAAAATATTTTTCTATGAATTCCTTTGGTCATACAGGTTATACAGGTACTTCTATTTGGGTAGATAAAGAAAGTAAACTGTTTGTAATTTTACTTAGTAACAGAGTTCATCCAACAAGAGCAAATAGAAAAATCATTAAGTTCAGACCTAAAATTCACGATGCGATTTCCCAGAGCATTTTTTTAGCTGAATAACCGATTGAATGTTATAGTTGAATATGGATACTTATTAAAAATAAGATTTTAGGATATGAAAAATATAATAATATTTCTACTTTTATTTGTAGAAATCATAAATGCTCAAAGTTTGCGTAACCAGCATGAAATACCAATTATTCCTCAGGGTTTTAATTTTACATTATTAAGTGGTTATGGAAATTCGGGACTGCTAAGTGATGCAGCAAATATCGGTGCAATTAACCCGGCAGCATTAGAAATATTTTCCAAGATAAGTTTTGGAGTGTCATATCAACTTGAAACAAAATTAAAAGAATCTTGGATTGCAGATATTGGTAGTGAGAGAATAAACAAATCTATTCCGCAAAGTTTTGGTCTTATTTTACCATTCAAAAATATTAAGTTGGGCTTTGCTGTTAATCAAATTTACAACCGTGCATTATTATTTGGTTTAATTCCGGTTACAACTATTGAAAACCCAGATGGAACCGGTGAATTTATGGAAGTAGAAAATAAAAATATTATTCACAATTATTCAATAATTGCTTCGTATACTTCAACTGAATTGCTTCCCAGTTCTATATTGTCGTTGGGGATAAGAATTTCTTTAAATAACTTAAACAATTATGAAAGAATATGGCATTCAGAGCATGATGCATCAATATACTCGAATAGTTTTTCAATCGGCGGAAGTTATACATTAAATACTTCTAATAATGGTTTTATTAAACTTGGATTGATGTTTGAGTCTGGTTATACTTTTTCTGAGTTTTATGATTACAAAAATGATTATTTAGTAATACATGATACTATTGCTGCCCCTAATTCTTTACCAGCAATACTACCGACAGGTTCCCAATTAGTCTTAAAAATGCCACCAACGTTAAGGTTTGATTATGACATCAATGCTTTTAATAGAATTAGATTATTAGGAAGTATTTCAAATATTTTTTGGGGTTCAATTAGCAATAATAATTTGAATGAAATTGAATTATCCGGTAATATAATATTTGATTATAATATGTTTATAGTTCCTTCAATCGGTTTTGTTTTTAAGGATAGAAATTATGCAGAAGATTTCTTTGGGCTAAACGAAAACTTAAATGCTTTTTTTCTTACTGTATCATGGATTATGAAAATTTCAAAAATAAAAATTCATTTAGCGTTAGCCGATGCTCATCTTCTATCGGGTGAATGGAGAAAACAAACAATATTCAAAGGTAGTATCAATTATAGTTTTTAGAACTAAAATAATCGTTTCCAATTTCTACTAAGCATAAAAATGAACTCAGAAAAAATTATAGAAGTAAAAGGTCTCACCAAAAAGTTCAAAAACTTAACAGCAGTAAACAATTTAGATCTTAATGTTTACAAGGGTGATGTCTTTGGTTTTCTTGGGCCAAACGGAGCTGGAAAAAGTACTACCATTAGAATGCTGCTCACATTAATAAATCCAACTTCAGGTAATATTAAAATCTTTAATAAAGACTTGAAAGAAAATAGAAAAGAAATTCTTTCCCAAATTGGAGCAATTGTTGAGAAACCAGATTTCTATCTATACCTAACAGCTTATAAAAATTTAGAAATCTTAGCTAAAACTTCCGGCATTGATATCACAAAAAACAAAATCATGGAAATGCTTGAGGTTGTTGGACTTGAAGAAAGATACAACAGCAAGGTTAAAACCTTCTCTCACGGAATGAAACAACGCTTGGGGATTGCACAAACACTTATTCATGATCCAGAATTAATTATTCTTGATGAACCTACTGTTGGGCTTGATCCTCAAGGGATGAAAGAAATAAGAGATTTGATAATTTATTTGAGCAAAGAAAAAGGGAAAACGATTTTTTTATCATCTCACATTCTTAGAGAAATTGAACTTATTGCAACTAGGATGATAATAATAGATAAGGGGACAACAAAAGTAGAAGGAACAGTTGAAGGTTTATTGAATGAAGAAAAACTAAAAGTAAAATTTGAAGTTGATAACAAAACAGAAGCCTTGTCCATAATTCAAAAATCAGATTGGCAACAGTTTTATTTATCAGACGAAAAGGACTTTCTCCTTTTTCAACTTGATAAAAAAGACATAAACGAATTAACAAAATATTTTATCAATAATAAAATTGAGATTAGTGCAATAATACCAATGCGATCATTGGAAGATTATTTCCTTAAAATTACTGAAGAGAGTTCAACATGATTACTTTAATTTATCTTGAACTTCAAAAAATATTTAAGAAGTGGCGTACATACATTGGCTTTTTATCAATTGGAATTTTGGTTCCTTTGGCTCAATGGGCTTTGTTTTCTGGTGGTATGCACGGGTACGAAGGAATGATTACTCGTAGACTTGGCGACTCTTTCATTACCGGAGGAAATATTTTAAATGGTTATTTACTTGCTTATATTGTTTTACAAGGTTTGTACGTTCACTTTCCGTTCTTAATTGTTTTGGTTGGTGGCGATCTTTTTTCAAGTGAAGCAACTGCCGGAACATATAGACTATTGTTAACACGTCCAGTTTCAAGATTTCAAGTTGTAACTTCAAAATTCATTGCCGGTTTAATTTATACTGCTCTTCTACTCCTTTGGCTTATGTTGTTAAGTTTAGGTGTCAGTGTTCTCCTTTTTGGAAGTGGAGCCTTGATGGTTTTTGTAAGCAAGATTTATATCTTCGCATCCAACGATGTTCTTTGGCGATTCTTTGCTGCTTATGGATTTGCATTCCTTAGTCTAAGTACAATTTTTACATTGGCATTTTTATTTTCATCTTTGGTTGAGA
>Ga0209633_10003281_pt1 | contig 15039 bp, 13 predicted proteins | sample Cruoilmetagenom1_FD_187290 | JGI IMG/M metagenome (GOLD analysis project Ga0209633, IMG submission 187290) | Oil polluted marine microbial communities from Coal Oil Point, Santa Barbara, California, USA - Sample 1 (SPAdes) (version 2) | ecosystem: Environmental > Aquatic > Marine > Oil seeps ... | reverse complement strand
AATCAGGTAGCCCTTGTATGCGACCTCAATGGTGGAGTCTGTGGCAACAGGAGGACCATCTGTGCTTTCATCTATCACATAATACATCACCACATCATCAACTGCATCATATATGGTATCCACTCCAACTATAGTATCGGTGTAAGCCACGATCTTTTCTGCTTCGTATTCAATTATATCATCTCCTATGATCTCCAGTAATTGCACTTCATATTTCAGTGAACTGTAGGCCGACAGACTTCCAGTGTTTTTGGATCCATAACCCAGTTCACTGGTAAACATGAAGGTAGCCTCTCCTCCCACCTTCATCATACTTAATCCTTCCGTAAAACCATCATTAATAAGACCATTCCTCAGTTTATAGGGACCATAGAGCGCTGAAGTATCCTGTATGCGATTATCAATGGCCACACTTTCAATATAGGTCTCGTAAACTTTATCAGCAGGAATAGAATAAGATACATGATTAATTAATACCCAGGTGGAATCGCCTGGCATGGATCCGCTTCCTTCTTTGTTTTCCACGAAGATGAGGCCACTTGGCTCCGGAACCGTATTATCATAATTGGCCGCCACATAGATGTCAAAATAACGCTGCTCGGCATCCAGTGAATTCTGTTCCGTATTATCTTTTGTACAGGAACATATATAAATGATTGCAGCAAGGAATGCTGCAAAGGGATATATTCTATGCATTATCTTCATTATTTCTATTTTCCTTCAAAACCTTATGCCTTTAAAAATATTGTGCAAAATTAATATAATTAATGAACCTTACTCAACCTTCAGAACCTTGATCCGGTAAATAAGGACAGAATTTCCAGGGATTTTCTCCCGGTCACCAAAATTACCATGTGCCAGGTGGGGAGGTATCAAAAAAACAGCTTCAGCTCCTTCCGACAGTTTTTGCAGGCCCTGTTCAACACCCGATTCCACACCACCCTTGCCTATGGTTATTTCTTTTGGATTCTCCATAGTGGCCTGGTAGCAAGGTGTGCCATCCAACAGGCTCGATTGAAAAGTGTAGCTAACCCGCATATTCTCAGCTATTCGTCTACCCTCCCCAGGTTTCTCTATTACGATCCATAGCCCCGAAGGACTTACCTCTGCAGGCCAGTCGACCCGTTCCAGGAAAGCGGAAATATGATCCTGGTGTCGCTGTTGCATATACTGATTTGCCCTGATGAATTGTTCTGAAACCTGCGTATTCCCGCTCTCTTCCTGCTCCTGAACAGGTGGTTCACATGCACAAAGCAGCAGAGCAAAACTTATTACAAACAGTAAGCGGAACGCGCTATTCATCTTTGAGCATCTTTGCATATCCTGGTAAAAGAGCTTCGAAACCGGCCAGTGTCTCCTCCATGCTAAGAAATGAGTCTCCACCGGCAGCATTAATATGACCGCCTCCATTGTAATGCTCCGAAGCCACACGGTTTACCGGAAACATACCTCGCGATCTGAATGAAGTTCTGATCAGATTCTTTTTTTCAACAAAGAGGGCTGTAAACTTTATACCCTTCACTGAGAAGGGAATATTCACAAAGCCTTCAGTATCACCTTTGCGGTGATTAAATTTCTTGAGTTCCTCATCTGTCAGGCTAATATATGCGGTATGAAATTCAGGAAGCACTACCATCTTCTCCTGCATGCAATATCCCTGCAAGCGCATGCGATCCTCGGAGAATGCGTCATAGACAGAGGAGTAAATCTTATCTTTCTCGATTCCATATTTCATCAGATCACCCACAATATGAAAAATCTCGGGATAGGAAGAGGCATAGTTAAAGTTGCCTGTATCTGTCATTATTGCCACATAAAGGCAGCTTGCAATATCTTTATCCATAACCTCGACTCCCAGCACCTCATTAATGAAGAGATAAATCATTTCACCAACAGATCCCCGCCAGGTCTCCGATATGGTTATATCGGTAAACTGAAGTGGCTCCTGGTGATGGTCAATCAGGATTTTATTGGCACTTGACTTCTGAAGGAATTCCTCTACGCCATTCACACGCTTTGGATCATTGAAATCGAGACAAAAAATTAAATCTGCACCTTCAATAATCTCAATGGCCTTATCCCTTTTGTAAGCAAATGTTGTGGAACGTTCGATACCAGGAAGCCAACGAAGGAAATCGGATAGTCCGTCCGGAATCACTACCTGCGCATCTAAGCCCATTTTACCCAGAGCCAGGGCCAGGGCCAAACTTGAGCCGATGGCATCTCCATCCGGGTTGGTATGTGTTAGTATCGCCACTCGCTTAGCTGCCTTAATCCAGCCTTGAATGGTTCCTGAGACTCCTTCATCTACCATAGTTACAGTAATCAATAAGGGTTCAAAGTTAAAAAATATTGATATGGGGTTAACAAAGCCGGATATTATTTGTTAATATGCATTATCAAACCTGAATACTATGTCTGGAAACATCACATTTACGATTATCAAACCTTTTGCAGTCTCAGAGGGACATATCGGTCCAATTCTTAACAAAATTCATGCTGCAGGTTTCAGGATCTCGGCCATGAGAATGCTATGGCTGACAAAGGGTGAGGCGGAACGATTTTACGAAGTCCATAAGGAGCGGCCCTTTTACAATGACCTGGTTGAATTCATGACCTCCGGCAACATTGTGGTTGCCATCCTGGAGAAAGAAAATGCTGTGGCAGATTACAGGAAGCTAATCGGAGCCACTGATCCGGAAAAAGCTGAAGAAGGTACTATCCGAAAAGAGTTTGCGAAAAGTATGCGTGAGAATGCTGTACATGGCTCAGATTCGGATGAGAATGCAAAAATTGAGGGATCTTTTTTCTTCTCTGGATTACAGCGATTCTGAGTTTAAAGATTACCTGAGCACCACATCATCGATCACATCCATTCCTGCAGCTTCATTTAGTTTCGGAATTAAGGATTCTTTGATCATGCTAAGCTCATTTCTGACCACTGAAGAGTGCAGAGTTACAAATAGTTTACGGTTCTGAATCTTGAGTGATTTGGTCTTTTTGGCAACAGTTATGCCCAACAGATCTTTCCATGATTTCATCAGCCGGTATTCAGCCAGCCCCTTCTCCAGACGATTTGCCTTAACAAACTGCTGAAGCAGGGAATCAATTTTCCGGACTTCTTTTCTCTCCATAATTATCCCTTAATCATTTCAAAGCTGGCTTCAGGAGTGATTCTGAAGACCTTATGATCAGCAGGGATCTCCTTCAGGATTCCCTGTAAACGCTGTTCGTTGGTGTCTGTAATAAATATCTGACCGAACTGGTTCTCTGCCACCAGGCTGATGATGTGTTTTACCCTGCCAGCATCAAATTTATCAAAAATATCGTCCAGCAATAGAATGGGCGGAATCTTTGTCAGTTTCCGGATGAATTCAAATTCGGCCAGTTTCAGAGCTACCAGGAAGGTTTTCTGCTGCCCCTGTGAACCACTCTTTTTTAGACTATAGCCACTCAGCTCCATTCCAAGGTCATCCTTATGAATTCCAAAAGTGGTGTACTGAACGATTCGATCCTTTCCCATGGATGCTTTCAATCCATCCCTGAAACCTGTTTCCTTCAAATGCGCCTGATAACTCAAGCTTACCTTCTCCCGATTCCCGGAAACATGTGAGTGAAATGCGTCAAATACAGGCAGAAGTTCATTAACAAAACGAACCCGTTCTTCATAGATCGGTTCCCCATAGCGGATCAACTGCTCATCCCACACTTCCAGAATCTGAGGATCAAAATTCCGGCTAAATGCAAAATCTTTTAATAACTTATTTCGTTGAGTCAGGGCCCGGTTATACTGGATAAGATTTTCAAGATAGGTCTTGCTGTACTGGGCAATTACCCCATTCATGAATTTCCTGCGTTCTTCACTTCCTCCATTAATCAGGATGGCATCGGCCGGTGAAATCATGACCAGGGGAATAAGCCCGATATGCTCGGAGAGTTTACTGTACTCCTTTTGGTTTCTTTTGAATTGCTTCTTTTTCTGCTTTCTGATTCCGCAATAAATGTTCTCCTCTCTGCCCTTTCTGTCAAACAGACCCTGTACAACCAGGAAATCCTGATCATACCTCACATTCTGACTGTCTACCGGATTAAGATTGCTCTTACAAAGAGATAAATAGTGAATAGCATCAAGAAGATTGGTCTTTCCCACACCATTTTCCCCCACAAAGCAGTTAATCTTTGCAGAAAGCGGAATGTCAACCTGTTCATAATTTTTAAAGTTGACCAGGGATAATGTTTTCAGATGCATACACAAAATTACTATTTTTAGTACTACTAATTTCATTTATCTTTAAGTGTATATCCTAAAACTCCTTACAATTGATAAAAAAACAATTACTCATTCTTGCTTTCCCGGTACTCTTTCTTACCGGATGTGCTGAACTAAATTCTCTGATTTCATCTGTCTCCACGGATACACCTCTGTCTGAAGCAGAAGTGGTCGACGGATTAAAGGAAGCCCTGATCGTGGGCTCGCAAAACTCTTCATCCATACTCTCGGCTGTGGATGGATATTATGGGGATGAGTTGGTTAAAATCCTGCTGCCCGAGGAAGCATCCATAATCATCGATAACCTTTCAAAAATCCCGGGCGGGGATAAACTGGTGGAGGATGTAGTGCTCAGAATTAATCGGGCCGCTGAAGATGCAGCCAAGGAGGTTGCTCCCATATTTATCAACAGCATTAAACAGATGACCATCAATGATGCATTCAGCATCCTGAAAGGGGCCGATAATGCTGCCACGCAGTACCTGAGTAACACTACCCGAACTGATCTCTACAATCTATATAAACCAAAAATCCGGAATTCCACCGAGAAGGATATTCTGGGAGGTGTTTCTACCAAAGAGTCCTGGGAAGCTCTAACAGGCAAGTGGAACCTCTTTGCCAACTCCATTGCTGGTAAACTGGCAGGAGTCAATGCCGTAAATACCGACCTTGACGATTACCTGACTAACAGGGCTCTGGACGGCATGTTTCTGAAAGTCGAGGATGAAGAAAAGAAAATCAGGACCAATATTTCTGCCCGCATCAGTCCGATACTTGAGAAGGTTTTCGGTAGTCTTGATAATTGATTTTCCAGAGCTTTCCTAAAGATTAACATATTTGATATTTTTGTGGCGCCACAAACGGCATTTTTCCAAAAAAGGGTTACTTTTGCGGAAGTTTTTGAAAACCAACAAAATTAGAGTGATGTCGAAGAAAAAGAATGTGAAGCAAACGGACAAGAATCTTGAAGGCATTGAACAGGCTTTATCCCGTTCCGAGCAATTTATAGAAGATAACCAGAAAGGGCTTACCTATATCCTTGGGGGTCTCATTGTTGTATTGCTAATCATCATCGGTGGAAACAGGTATTATCTGAAACCGCTAAATGAAGAGGCCGCTGCTGACATGTACTATGCAGAGCGTTTTTTTGAGATGGACTCTTTCAATCTCGCCTTAAACGGATATGGCACCTATCCCGGGTTTCTGAATGTGATTGACGATTACGGCATCAGCAAATCCGCAAAGATTTCCAGATACTACGCAGGTGTATGCTACCATCAGCTGGGCGACCAGGAAGCTTCAATAAAGCTACTGAATAAATTCAAAACAGACGACCTATTGGTAGGTGCTGCAAAATACAGTACTCTGGGGGATGCCTATGTTGAATTGGGTGACCTTAATAAGGCTATTTCAGCATACAAGAATGGAATTGATAAATATGAGAATAATTTCTCCTCCCCAATTCTGCTGAAGAAATTGGGGCTGGTATATGAAGAACAGGGTAATCTGGATGAAGCACTTGATACTTATAAAACCATTGAGTCGACCTACCCCAGTACCCCTGAAGGAAATGAGATTAAGAAATATATCGGAAGGGTAGAATCAAAAATGTCGCTTTAACCGGAATTCACCCCGCTTCAAATGTCTTCAAGCCTAAAAAACTTATCGGACCATGATCCCGCTTCTATTCCCGATGGATCAAAGATGAAGTTCGGTATTGTTGTCTCAGAATGGAACGAAGAGATTACAGCAGCACTCCTGGATGGAACATTAAGCAGGTTGAAAAAGGAGGGTGTTAGTGAAGAAAACATCCATATAAAAACGGTCCCTGGCAGCTTTGAACTTCCGTATGGATCCCGTATTGTTGCTGAACAATTCTCCCCTCATGCTGTCATCTGCCTTGGTTGTGTAATCCGCGGGGAAACCAGCCACTTTGACTACATCTGTCAGGGGGTTACCAAGGGAATTACGGAACTGAACCTCGACTATGACATTCCCTTTATTTTCGGCGTATTAACGACTGAGAACCAGCAACAAGCCCTGGACCGCGCCGGAGGCAAACATGGCAACAAAGGTGATGAAGCTGCTGTTACAGCACTGAAAATGGCAGCACTGAGAAATATACTACTTCAGTAAAACAAACAATCAAACAGTTGCTACCTGCTTTTCTTTTTGGGTTGTGGTTTTTTACCACCCAGGGATTGATGCTGTTGCTGTTGCTTTTGTATAGCTTCCAGCCGCTGCGCAAACTTCGATTTCCTGGCTGGCTTATTCTTCTTGGCATTGATCTTGGCCATGATCTTATCCTCATCGATAAACCTCTTGAAAAGAAGGTTTTGTCCAAGTGTGATCACATTGGCCAGGAAGTAGTAATAAGTCAGACCTGCTGAGAAATTGTTCAGTATGAACATAAACATCACCGGCATGATATACATCATTGTCTTCATGCCCGGCATCTGGCTGCTTCCAGCACCTGCCTGGTTGTTATAACGCATGGATAGCATGGTGGTAACTGTCATCAATAAGGTAAAGAGACTTACGTGATCACCATACATGGGTATATCCCAGGGCAGAGTCAGAATAGAGTCATAGGTGGAAAGATCATGTGCCCAGAGGAATCCCTCCTGCCTGAGTTCTATGGAGGTTGGGAAGAACCTGAACATGGCATACAGGATGGGAAACTGCAGCAACATCGGAAGACATCCGCCCATGGGATTGGCCCCGGCCTTCTTATAGAGGTCCATAGTTGCCTGCTGCTTTTTCATAGCATCATCCTTCTTGGGATAACGTTCACCGATCTCATCCACCTGGGGCTTTAAAAGCTTCATTACAGCCTGTGACTTGAATGATTTGTAGGTCAGTGGAAATAGCGCAACCTTGATAATCAAGGTCAACAGCAGGATAATAATCCCGTAGTTAACGAAATACTTGTTCAGCCAGCCAAAGATTGGGATGACCACAAAGGCATTGATCCACCGGAGCATGGCTCCACCCACCGTAACCACATTTTGGAGACCCAGATCGCCATAGCCCTTCAGAGACTGGAATTTATTTGGACCAAAATAAAGTTGCATACCAATAAGCTGATCGCCGGTACGATCGTAAGGTATATCTACCGAGGTGGAGAAGCGGCGGACATATTTACCGGGATCATTAAAACGCTCCTGCAGCATATAGGCACCATTAAAGTGTTCATCGGCTACCAGGATGGTTGAGAAAAACTGCTGACTAAAGGCAATCCAGCTTATACGGGTGGTTTCAGTCACATCCTCAAGTTCTTTCTTAGAACGAGACTTAAAGCTTTCCACATCTCCACCCTTATATCTATAGTAGAGTGTGGTATACATGGCTTCATTCTGGTAGCCCTTTTCCTGTGAAGGTGCATAGAAATCAAACTTGAACTCCATTCTGTCGGTTCGATACTGGTCAAGTCCCTTAAACCGCATGTCAAAATCAAGCATGTAGTCATCCTCAAACAAGCGATAGATATATGAAATGGATGATGATTCAGAGATATCCATTTTCATGGTAAGTTGTTGATAGGGCCGTCCGTCTTCACCGGTCAGTTTTTCAATGGCTGGCAGGAAGTATAGTTCACCCGTATTAATGCTCCTGTTCTCGGCAAAAAACTGAAGGGCGAAGATGGTTGAGTCACCGTCGAAAAGATAGAGTGGCAGTGAATCGTGTGTCTGGTAATTCTTCAGCTGCACCGTATAGGGTCGGCCGCCAAGGGTCGAAAAAGTCAATTTTACGTTCTCATTTTCAAGTACCACACTCTCAGATGTTCCTGTGGCAGCATTTGCAAAATCGCCAAGCTCTCCTTCCAGTCGCTCTATGGATACTGAATCGCTTGTTCCAGTGCTTCCTGTCCCCTCAGCGACAGGTTGATCTTCAGCCTGCTGTTGCGCAGCGGCCATGGCCCTGACCTGCTCTACCCGAGCTATGGAATCAAGCCTGCTTCGCTCCACCATCTGAGCCTCACGTTGAGGTTTTGTAAAAATGCTGTAGCCCACTAGAAGGAGACCTATAACACCCAGACCTATAATTGTATTTCTGTCCATTTTCAACTATTAAATTCAGGCACAAAAGTAATGGTTTAGCCTGTATATCAATATAATTTCAAGTAAAATCCGTCAGATTTCGGTGAATTGTAGTAGCCGGAGCGTAAACGACTATTTCTTGTTCTCGATGGCAGCCTTGATAAATGCGATAAACAGGGGGTGTGGATTTAGCACAGTACTGCTGTATTCAGGATGAAACTGTGTACCCACAAACCACGGATGACCGGGCTGTTCCATAATTTCAACAAGTCCGCTTTCCGGGTTCATCCCCGTGGGGACCATGCCATGTTCCTTGAATGTTTCCAGGAAATCATTATTAAACTCATAACGATGACGATGACGCTCGCGAACCATCTCAGTACCATATGCTTCATGTACAATAGATCCCTTTTTAAGGGAACAGGCATATCCTCCAAGACGCATGGTTCCACCCTTCTCTGTTACGCCTTTTTGGTCCTCCATCAGGTCTATGACAGGATATTTGGTCTGACTGTTCATCTCTGTGGAGTGCGCATCATCATATCCCAGAACATTGCGGGCAAACTCAATTACTGCACACTGGAGACCCAGGCATATTCCAAAGAACGGGATCTTATTTTCACGGGCATATCTCACGGAAATAATCTTACCATCCACACCCCGGTCCCCGAAACCGGGAGCTACCAATATCCCCGCGTACGCCGCAAGTTTCTCAGAAACATTTTCTGTCGATATTTCCTCCGAATGCACACAATCCACTTTTACTTTCACATTGTTTTTTGCACCGGCATGGTTTAATGACTCCATAATGGATTTATAGGAATCATACAGTTCAACATATTTACCTACCAGCACAATCCTTATCTCCTTATCAAGGCTCTTAAGCTGGTCGACAAAGGCTTTCCATTCCCTCAGGTCGGAAGGCTCCTTTGCTTCAATGCGAAGCTTTTTCAAAATCATCACATCAAGACCCTCTTCCTTCATTAGCAGGGGGACTTCATAAATGGTAGATACATCAATGGATTGAATAACTGCCTCCAGTTCCACGTTGCAGAACAAGGCCACTTTCTTACGAAGGTCTTTCTCCAGCTCATGCTCGGCACGCAGGACAAGTATATCTGGTTGTATCCCATTTTCAAGGAGTACTTTAACCGAATGCTGAGTGGGCTTGGTCTTCAATTCTCCGGAAGCAGCCAGATATGGAACCAGGGTCAGGTGGATAAATACTGTATTCTCAACTCCCAGGTCCCAGCGAAGCTGCCTGACTGCTTCAATATAGGGGAGTGACTCAATATCACCAACTGTACCTCCTATTTCGGTGATTATAAAGTCATATTCATTCTTTCTTCCAAGAAAAGTAATTCTTCTTTTAATCTCATCAGTGATATGGGGAATAACCTGAACGGTCTTGCCAAGGTAATCACCTTTGCGTTCCTTATTGATTACGGATTGATATATCCTGCCGGTGGTAACATTGTTGGCCTGTGAGGTCTGGATGTCCAGAAAACGCTCATAATGCCCCAGGTCAAGATCTGTTTCAGCTCCATCATCAGTCACATAACACTCACCATGCTCGTAAGGATTGAGCGTTCCGGGATCCACATTGATATAAGGATCCAGCTTCTGGATGGTTACCTTATATCCCCTGGCCTGGAGAAGGCGGCCCAGTGAAGCCGAAACAATCCCCTTACCTAAGGAAGAAGTAACTCCTCCCGTTACGAAAACGTACTTTGTACTATCCAAATCGATTCAGAATTAAATTCGCGGTAAAAGTAAAAATTTAATTGTCATTATCCATGTCATCCAGGATACGTATTTTCCTCTCGAGAACCTCAATACGCATATGTGCTTCATCAATTTTCTCCTGGAATCCCTGGATTGTCTCTTCTGAGCTATCAGACTGTTTAAAAAAACCGATGTTATTCTCCCAGACGCCCATGTCATTGCGAAGCTGCTGCAGTTTATTTACCAGCTTGTCTCTCTCAAAATTCAGTTTCATTTCTGAACGTGGTGCATTTGCTATGCCTTCGATCCGATATCGAAATTTAAAAATGCTTCGTTCAGACTCATCCATCCCAGTTTTTTCCAGCAACCTGTCCTGGGCCAGCCTGAACTGATCTTTGATCCATTCCTTTTTACCTGAGGGCACGTATCCGATAGCATTGAACCTGGACTGAAAATCTTTCATGGCCGCTTTATTCTCCTTAAGCTTGTCCTCTATCGCGAAGGCGTCCATTTCAGATACTATAGCTTCTTTGGCTTTCAGGTTATCCTCAAAGGTGGAGTCTATGTCCTCATAATACTTTGATTTATTGTTAAAAAAAGTATCACAGGCAGCCCTGAATCGTTTCCATAATTTATCAGAGTCTCTCCTGGGCACCGGGCCAATTTGCTTCCATCGCTTCTGTAATTGAATGAATTCATTGGTTGTCGCTTTCCACTCCTGGCTATTGCTCAATGATTCTGCCTTCTCAATAATTTCAATTTTTAAATTGAGATTGTCCTTCTGATCTTCATATGCAGCTGCATAGAATTTGGCCTTATTTCCAAAGAATACATCACATGCTGTCCTAAACCTGGCATAGATGACATTGTTATCCTTCTTGGGTGCATAACCAATGGTCTTCCATGTCTTCTGAAGTTCCAGAACCTGATTGGTTTTATCAACCCAGGCACCATGAGTCTCGTATACGGTAGCAGCCAGCTTTTCAATTTTATCACACAGGTTTATTTTCTTCTCCAGGTTTTCATGCAAAGACTCTTTCAGTCTGGAGTGGTAATCCTGGTGTTTTTTATTGATCACAGAGGTGGCCAGTTTGAAACGATCCCAGATTTCATCCCTGTTCTCACGTGGAACCGGGCCTATCTCTCTCCATCGTGCGTGATTCTTCTGAAGGGCTTTAAATGCATTAACGATATTGGGTTCCTTATCGAGCACTTCGGTCCGCTCACACAGTTGTACCTTAAGCTCCAGATTCTTCTTCAGGTCAAGTGCACGCAGGTCACGATTGATGCGAACATAATCGTTAAACTTCTCGACAAAATAGTTATAGGAATCCCAAAGATCCTTTAGGTTCTGATGGGGAACAACTCCTGCTGAGAACCACTGCTTCTGAAGATCTTTGAATTTTCTGAAGGTGATTTCAAAGGTATCCTGGTTCTCCATCAGAATCCTGAATCCCTCCAGAATTTCCTGCTTCTTTAGAAGATTTTCCTGCTTGGTTTTTTCCAGTTGCCTTGTAAACTCAGCCTTCAAACCCTTGTACTTATACAGCAATTCTTTCATGGCAGCCTCCACAGGCTCCTCTGCAGGCTTAAAATCTTCGATATTACCACCCTCATCAAGGAAGTGTTTCTTCTTCTCTTCCAACACTTCAGCAACTTTTTCATAAAAAAAGCGCTTTATATCTTCAACCTCTTTCCTGATATTGCCTTTGCCGGGATTATCAAGCTTTTCCCTCATCAACTTCACCAGATCCTCCTTACTGAGCAATGAAAAATTAACTTCTTGTTCTTTGTGATCGTGATCATCCTGATCCACATCATCATCATATGAATCATTATTCTGCTGTTCCTCACTTTCATCGATCAGCTGTTCTGAATCAGCTTTAGCAGGAATGGGCTTTGGTTCGGAGGTAGTTTCTTTGTGGACTTCAACTGCAGCATCTTCAGAGACTTCAACTGCAGCATCTTCAGGGACCTTAACTGCAGCATCTGCAGGGACTTCAACTGCAGCATCTTCAGGGACCTCAACTGCAGCATCTTCAGGGACCTCAGCTGCAGGGACCTCAGCTGCAGGCTCCTCAGGAGCTTCAGCTGCAGACTCCCTGGGCTCTTCTACTACTGCTTCCTCTGTGCCTGGACTGGAGTCTGACACAGCTGATTCATCCTGTTCTGCAACTTCACTCTTTTGCTCCTCGGGAGGAGCTTCTTGGTTCCGGATTTCTTTTTCTTTCTCTTCGTTTTTTATCTCCTTCAGAGGGTCATTAACTTCCGAATTTTTCATAACAGGTAGAGGATTAGTAGGTCGCTTGCTCATACAAATTAGTCATTTTTCATGAAATGCACATTTTTTCAGAAAAAAACTGTTCTATCTTCGTAGAAAATCAGACCATTATGCGCATCGATATTATAACGGCGTTACCACAGTTATTAGAGGGGCCGCTCAATCACTCCATCGTTAAAAGAGCCAGAGAGAAAGGACTCGTGGATCTTCATATTCATGACCTGCGGGATTTTTCACTGGATAAGCACCGGAAGGTAGATGATTATGCTTTCGGTGGCGATGCCGGCATGGTGATGTCCATCGAGCCTATTCACAGAGCCATTACTCACCTAAGCTCACAAAGAGAATACGATGATATAATTTATACCTCGCCAGACGGGAGCAGGTTCGACCAGAGAGAAGCCAACCAGCTTGCCCTTGCCAAAAATCTGATAATCCTGTGTGGACATTACAAAGGCATCGACCAGCGAATCAGAGATCACCTGGTTAGCCGGGAAATCTCCATTGGCGATTATGTGCTGACTGGTGGAGAACTGGCTGCTGCTGTCATCACCGATAGCGTTGTCAGGCTTTTACCTGGTGCCATTTCTGACGAAACTTCGGCACTGAGCGATTCATTTCAGGATGGGTTGCTGGCACCTCCAGTTTATACCAGGCCAGCTGAATACAAGGGCTGGAAAGTTCCAGACATCCTCTTATCGGGGCATGCTGCAAAGATCGACCAATGGAAGCATGAACAGTCAGTTGAACGCACACGCAAACTCAGACCCGATCTTCTGGATGGCAGCGAGGATTGATTATCGGAGAACCTTCCTGACAAAGGTCACGGTGAAATAGGACATCAGAAAGAGACCAAAAAAACCTTCGAGAGACGATACCCAACGAACTGCACCATAGGGATAATGGTCCCCATAACCTATTGTAAGAAATGTAATAGCACTATGGTAAAAGGAGCGAGCCATCATGGAGAGCTGATCATCGACAGAGGCAATGATATCGGCAGGTGACCAGAGAAGCATAAAATAGTATGTCAGGCTGAAGATCACAAAACAAGTTATCATGGTGACCAGGACCCTGACCGGACTGGTAGCATAAAGTCCCGCCCTGTCGAATAAAAGCAGCTTGAACCAGTAAAGAGGATATTGATAAATTACTTTAAGTGGTTTTTCTTTTACACTCTCAACAAGATTTGCCTTCGATTCACAGCGTTTAAACTCCACATAAGCCTTGTCCTCCGAATTATAGAGCCCAAGGTTCTTAAAATTCTCCTTCAAAATCCTGAACTGCTCCGCCCTGACCTGGTAGCTGCACTCATGCTGACTATTAATCAGATGTTTTACATTGTTGCGAAACCAGTCAATGTAAAATCTGCCCAGCAACCTCATTCCGGGCATCCGCAGAGTATCAATATGTGCGTTGAATTCATGCGGGTTCATATCGATAATATCACGAACTACCGTAGAGCTTAGATCCATAGTGCCACACCTGGAAACACGCAGGTCCACAAATCCGTTAAAATGACAAAAGCCCAGTGAAAGCTTGTTAAACCATGATTTATAAAAACTAATCCGCTCGTCGCAAAAAAGTGTACGTTCAAAACTCACATCAACATTCTCAAACATTACCTCCTCAAAACTAAAACCACCGGAACCAAGTATGGCTCGTTTAAAACTGAATTTCCCGTCATCCATCTCACACTCATCAAAAACCACCTCACCATCCTCAAAAACAGAACGGTTAAAATTTACACGGCCCTTTCCAAATTCCACAGTCCGGAAATCAACCCGTCCGGATCCAAAATCAGTCCGTTCGAAACTGAGATCCACTTCTTTAAAGGCTGCAAAATGAAAATCAACCTTACCGGTACCAAAGCGGGCAATTTTAAATGAAACCTTAGAGCTGTCAAAAGTGGTATTTATGAAATTTACATCTCCATCACCAAATTCAGCATTGGTAAAAGTAAGAACACCTGCATTAAAATATGAATACTGGAAGTCCTTGATACCATCCCCAAACTGGCAGTTCTTAAAGGAAACCTCTTCCCCTTCAATCACCACATTTTTAAAGTTAAAATGGCCATTGGGAAGATGTGTATTGTGGAAGGATATTAGTGGGGTAACAAACTGTGCGGATTCAAAATTAACATCACCTCCACTTACCCAGGACTCTTCAAGAGAGAACTCAGCTCCTTCAATAAGGGCATTTGAAAAATCCAGGGAAGCATCGCCTCCGAAGAGTGCACCCCTGGCTGTAAAACCTTTGATTACCACGCGCTCCTTTGCATGCAAATTCCTGGTAAGCCTGTAATCACGAAGAGAAAACTTTTCGATATAACAATGATCGAGATTCAGCGCTTCACCCCTATCTATGGCTTTATAGATCTCCTTCTCTTCCAGGTAAGCCATCAGTTCGATCACAGCTTTCTCCTTCCCAGGTACCTGCAAATGGATTAAGGCAGTTCCGGGAAACCTGAGCCCCTCTTCGGTTTCAAACTTCAGCTTCTTTATCTCTACCTTGAAGGACGTGTGTCCGCTTAACATTGGCAAATTGCTTATATACTTCCTATACGTAAAACTCAATCATTGGTTTTCCGCTGACAAAGAGAGGCAAAATCACAATAGCCGCACTTTTTGTCATAAGCTCTTTGCACATAGGGAACTCCTGGATCAAACATCTGCTGCAAAACCTCTTTAAGCTCTTGTAGGAACTGTTCCTCCATCGGT
>Ga0209633_10003280_pt1 | contig 15041 bp, 10 predicted proteins | sample Cruoilmetagenom1_FD_187290 | JGI IMG/M metagenome (GOLD analysis project Ga0209633, IMG submission 187290) | Oil polluted marine microbial communities from Coal Oil Point, Santa Barbara, California, USA - Sample 1 (SPAdes) (version 2) | ecosystem: Environmental > Aquatic > Marine > Oil seeps ... | reverse complement strand
TTTCATTCTTAATTGATTAATAAATATTATTGTAGTTCCAGCTTTTTTTGAAATACCAGCTAATTTTCTTAATGCTTGAGACATAAGTCTTGCTTGAAGGCCCATATGACTATCTCCCATTTCGCCGCTAATTTCAGCTTTTGGAACTAATGCAGCTACTGAATCGACTACAATTAAATCTATTGCTCCACTTCTTACTAATGCATCAACAATTTCAAGTCCTTGTTCGCCATTATCTGGTTGAGATACAATTAAATTATCAATGTCAACGCCAATATTTTGTGCATATTTAGGATCTAAAGCATGTTCAGCATCAACAAAAGCTGCTACTCCACCACTTTTCTGAGCTTCTGCAATTGCATGCAAAGTTAAAGTTGTTTTACCAGATGATTCAGGTCCATATATTTCAATAATTCTTCCTTTAGGAAGACCACCTACACCTAATGCAATATCTAACTCTAAAGAACCTGTTGAAACACTTTCTACATCCATTCTTGCTGCTTCATCACCAAGTCTCATTATTGAACCCTTACCAAACTGTTTTTCAATTTGACTTAATACACTATCAATTGCTTTAGCTTTATTTTGAAAATCACTTGTCATATTAATACCGTCCTTCTCTTCTGAACATTAGTTCTTCTTATAGAACAATTATACCCCATTATAATAATTTGTCAATTATTATTTTCTGTGAAATAACATCAAATATTTTTTTACACGTTCTTTCTCTAATTTCTGTTCTATTTCCTCTAAAATTATTTTTAATTATATATTTATCATCAAAAATCTTTAAGGCTATATATACGAGTCCCACAGGTTTATCAATAGAACTACCATTTGGCCCTGCTATACCCGTAATAGCTATTGCTATGTCAGTATTCATCTTTTTATTTAAACCGTTAAGCATCTCATTAGCTACTTCAGAACTTGCCGCACCAAATTCATTAAGTGTTTCAATTTTAACACCAAGAACATCCGTTTTCATTTCATTAGAATACGTAACATAACTTCCTTTAAAAATTTTAGACACTCCAGAATTATCAACTATTTCAGATGCTAATAACCCTCCTGTACATGATTCAGCAGTAGAAATTGAAATATTATTATCCACTAAATATTCAGTTACAACTTTAGAATTTTCTTTCATAGTAAAACTTACGATATTATCTCTAAATCTATCTACAATAATTTTTTTTGCTTTATTTAATTCATTTTCATTATTCGAAGAAATTTTTACTTTTACTTCACCTAAAGATGCATATGTTGCAATATAAATTTTATTATTATTAATTAAATCTATAATATTTGATTCAACATATGATTCACCAAGTCCGCCTATTTTAACTATTTTAGAATTGATGTAATTATCATCAATTCTATTTTTCAAATATTCATAAATATACTTTTCAAATAAATATTTCATTTCTCTTGGAGGCCCTGGAAGTAAAATATAAGAACATTTATCTTTTTCTAATAAAAAACCAGGTGCAGTTCCTTTTTCATTAAATAAAATTTTTGCATCTTTTATTACATATGATTGTTTAATATTGTTATCAGTCATTACTTTATTAAGTTTTTTAAATTTTTCTTTAATGTTTTCAAGTACAATTTCATTATTGACAAGTTCAAGATTTAAATAACTTGATAATATTTCTTTTGTCATATCATCTTTTGTAGGTCCAAGTCCACCTGTAAGAATTAAAAGATCTACTTTAGGAGATAAAAATTCTAAAAACTCTTTAATTTCACTTTCCCTATCTCTACAAACTGAATGGTACATTACTGTATGACCTAATTTATATATATTTTCACTAAGATATTTAGCATTAGAATTAACTACATCACCTTCAACAACTTCATTTCCGACATTTAAAATCGCTATTTTCATAAAATAACCTCTAATTTTTTAATACTTGTTTATTTTTTATTATATAGTCAACTCCAGAGAATACAGTAAATAAAGTTGCTATAATTATTATTGAAGGATTTAAATACTTAGAAACTGAAATTGGAATATAATTATTTAAAAGTAAAATAATTATCATTAATATTTGCGAATTTGTTTTTAATTTCCCCCACCAACTAGCAGCAATTACTATACCTTCTGAAGCCGCAATTGCGCGAAATACACTTATAATTAATTCTCTTGAAACAATTATAAGCACAACAGTTGATGATAGTAAACCTAGTTCTATAAAAGCAAGCATTGCAGAAATTACTAATAGTTTATCTGCTAATGGATCAAGAAATTTTCCAAGTTTAGTTACAAGATTCAAACTTCTTGCTAAATAACCATCTAAAAAATCTGTAAATGATGCAATAACAAATATAACTAACGCTATAATAAAATTATTAGCCATATTACTTAATAAAACAAATAAAAAAACTGGTATTAATAAAATCCTTAAAACTGTAAGCTTATTTGCAATATTCATTTTACACCTCTCCAATTAAATCATACTCTAAAGCATCTGTAATTTTAACATTAACGAAATCTCCAACATTAAGAATTTGATCTGTATGAACATAAACCGCACCATCAATTTCAGGCGAATCATATTGTGTTCTACCAATATATATATTTTCATTTTCAAGTTTTTCCTCAATAACTACTTCATATGTTTTATCTATTTTATAATCATTCTTTTCCTGGGAAATAGTTTGTTGAAGCATCATAATTTCTTTTTTTCTTTCTTCTTTTATTTCTTCTTCAATTTTATTTTCATAATAAAATGCTGCAGTATCTTCTTCATCAGAATAAGTAAATACTCCAAGTCTGTCAAATTTCATTTCACCAACGAAATCATATAACTCTTTAAACTGTTCATTTGTTTCACCAGGGAAACCTACTATAAGTGTTGTTCTTATTGCAATATCACTCATTTCTTTTCTTAAATCATTAACTAACTTAATAATTTTTTCCTTTGTAACTTTTCTATTCATACTCTTTAGCATTTCATTATTTGCATGTTGAATTGGAATATCAAGATATTTTACTACCTTTTCATTTACTTTCATTTCATTTATTAATTTATCATCAATAACATCTGGATATGCATATTGAATCCTAATCCATTTAAGCCTCTCAACTTTTCCTAATTCATGAAGTAAATCTGCTAATTTATATTCATGATACAAATCAATTCCATATCTTGCAGTATCTTGTGCAATAAGCACAACTTCTTTTACACCATCATTAACAAGTTCTTTAACTTCATTTACAATATCTTCTATTTTTCTACTTCTAAATTGACCTCTTAATTTTGGAATAATGCAATATGAACATTTATTATTACAACCTTCAGCAATTTTTACATATGCAAAATAAGATGGTGTTGAAACATTTCTTTTTAATACTTCATCAATTTTATCATCAATATTTCCTACTTTTACTACAACTTCATCTTCTAGCATTATTTTGTCAACTACATCAATAATCTGTTGAAATGTTGTTGTTCCTAAAAAAGCATCAACTTCAGGTATTTCTTCTTTTAGTTCTTCAGAATATCTTTCCGATAAACATCCTGAAACTATTAATTTTTTACATGCTCCATCTTCTTTTAATGTTAAAAGATTAAAAATTTCATTAACTGATTCTTCTTTAGCATCATTGATAAATCCACATGTATTTACTACTATAATTTCAGCTATTGTAGGATCAGTTACAATTTCATGACTATTGAAAGTAAATAATCCCGACATTATTTCTGAATCAACTAAGTTCTTTGAACATCCCAATGTTTCAATATAAATTTTCATAACACACTCCAATTTTTAAATAATTCATTTACAGTATTAAATTCATATATTTTATAATAAGATTCATATTCTAATATTTCTTTTTTATAAATTTTATCATAATAATTAATTACTAATTTTTTTATTGCATTTTTATAATTTTCATTTGACAAATCATCAATAATTTCATTTACTAAATTGTTGCCAATAATTTTATTCATTTTTTTAATTTTATAAATAAAATTATTTAAAAATTCCTCTGAAATATTAACGAAATCTTTATTGTAAATATTTTCAATTCTTAAATCAATACTATCTTTCAATAAAATATGTTTACTTCTTCTAAATTTATCTATTAATTCTTTTCTTATAAAAGCATTTGAAAATTCTTTATTTTCATTTCCAATATATATAATATTCTCATTTAAATAAAACAATTTATCAAATAAGATATTATCAAGTTGTTTTTGAGAAATATTATTATCAATTTCATTAAAATTAAAAGTTGATAATTTTAACTCTGATAAATAGTTTAATAGTTCATCAATAGAAGAACCATAATTTCCATGTAACACTCTAAAATCGAATTTATTTAAACTTTTTTCAAAATACTCATTTACATATCTTCTAAATGATTTATATCCACCACTCAATTTATAAATTTCAATCCCTTTCAAATTTCTAAATACTTCATATACAATTGTACTTCTACTTCCACCTCTTGAACAATAAAAAACAATTTTTCTGTTTTTATTTTTTTTTATTATTTTAAAAAGTTTTGGTAACTTTAAAATTGAATATTCATAAGCTTTTAAATACGCTTCTTCTATTTTCTTTTTATTATAAAGAATACTAACTTCTTTTCTTTCTTCATGATTTAATATTTCAAAATTAATAGCATTCAAAATATGACTACTTTTATATTCTTCCTTTGTACGCATATCAATTGTTAAAACATCCTTTAAAGAAAAATAACTTTCTATATCAATTTCCATTTTACACCTCTAAATTATCCAATTCTTCCTTACTCATAAATACTTCTCTAGGTTTAGATCCATTTGCAGGACCAACAATATTTCTTGCTTCCATAGCATCTATCATCCTAGCTGCTCTATTATAACCAACCCTCATTTTTCTTTGTAAAAATGATATTGAACCTTTCTGGGATTCAACAACTATTCTAATTGCTTCTGCAAGATATTCATCAACTTCTTCATCAATATTTTCAATTACTTTCTCTTCTAAAATTTCGTTTTTATAATTTATTTTTTCTTTATCTATCTGATTTTTAATAAATTCAGTAGTATTGAAAACTTCATTATCAGAAATGAATGCTCCCTGCAATCTTATTGGCTTTGGAGCTCCAACAGGTCTATAAAGCATATCACCTTTGCCTAAAAGCTTTTCTGCACCACTTTCATCTAAAATTGTTCTTGAATCAACAGATGAGGATACAGAAAATGAAATTCTTGAAGGAATATTTGCTTTTATTACACCTGTAATTACATCTACAGATGGTCTTTGTGTTGCAACAATTAAGTGAATTCCTGCAGCTCTTGCTTTCTGTGCAATTCTTGCAATAGAATTTTCTACTTGTTTTGGAGCAACCATCATTAAATCAGCTAATTCATCAATTATTACTACAATTTGAGACATTTTTTGATCAGGAAATTTACTGTTATAACCAGTTAAATCTCTTGTAAAAGATTTAGCAAATTTACCATATCGCTCTTCCATTTCTTTAACAGCCCAGTTAAGCGCAATTGCTGCTTTTTGAGGATCAGTAACAACAGGCAATACTAAATGAGGAATCCCATTATAATGCGAAAGCTCTACTACTTTTGGATCAATCATTAAAAATTTTACTTCATCCGGTGTTTTACTAAATAAAATACTAGTAATAATAATATTTACACATACACTTTTTCCAGATCCAGTTGCCCCTGCAATAAGTAAATGAGGCATATCTGCTAAATCTGCAATTACAGTTTGACCAGATATATTTTTACCTAATACAACATTTAATTTATCATCTTCTGCTTTAAATTCCTCTGATTTTAAAACTTGTCTAATGCTTACTATATTTTTCACTTTATTTGGAACTTCAATGCCAATTGCTGCCTTATTAGGGACTGGAGCAATTCTCACTCTTGGGACAGCTAATTTTAAAGCAATATCATCACTTAAATTTCTTATTTTGCTTACTTTAATTCCAGGTGATGGTTGAAATTCATAACGTGTTAAAGCAGGTCCATTAGTAATAGATATAATTTTACCATCAACATTAAAATTCTTTAAAGTATTAAATAATATATCTGCATTTTCCCTATATTCAGTATGATTTGTACGTTTATTAGTTTTAACTCTATCCAGTAAATTAAGTCTAGGTAAAACATAATCAGGAAATTGAATATGAGAATTTTCATCAAGTTTTTTTTCTATTTCTTCTACTTCTTTAATATCAGTTTTAGTATTTATTTTTTTACTTGGCTTGATAGTTTTTTCAATTATAGGTTTAGAAACAACAGACTCAGTTTCAAAAATATCATCTTGTTTATCTACATAATCATTTATTTGAATATCTTTTTCTAATTCTTTATTAACATCATTTTTATCATCAAGAACAGAACTTACACGAAATCCTTGTTTAACACCTCGTGTACTTTCTTTTTTAATATTGTTGATTGTTCTATTATTAATATGAATTTTATTTTCAATTTTCTTATGTTCATATGATTCATAAAAATTACCACTTCTTTTTTTAATTACATTGAATCCTCTTTTTAAGGAATAATTTGTAATCAATAATATTGAAACAGTTAAATTAACAATTATTATTATGTAAATTCCAAATTTTCCTATTAAATTATAAAATAAATAAGTAAGTAAATTTCCAATAACTCCTCCACCATTCAATATAACTCCATTTTTAAATGACTCTTTAATACCTTCAATTGAAAAAATATTAATTTTACTCAATTTTAAACCATGTGAAAAGAAATCATATACAGGTACCGAAATAAATAATAAAACTGCTGAAAACATTAATAAAAATGAAATAGCAACTCTGACTTTTGATCTTTTAAAATTCTTATTAATACTAACAAATATTGTAATAAAAATAAGGTACGGAAAAATATAAGCCGCTTTTGAAAATAAACCTTTAAATACATTATTTATAAAACTTCCTACTATTCCAACTGATTCAGTGTGAAATGAAAGAACCATTAAAATAGTTAGTGCAAATAAGCATATTAATTTTATTTCATACAAAATAATATTTCTTTGTTTGTTCTTTTCTTTGTTCAATTTTTTTTCATTTATTTTTTTAGTATTCTTAACTTTTTTAGTGTTATTAGTTTTTTTAGTGTTATTAGTATTAGTAGTTTTTTTAATATCTGAATTTTTCTTCGCTTTTTTCTCTTTAGTCAAAATACACCTCCAACAGCAATTTACAACTACAATTATATCATACTAAAAAATAAATTAAATAATATTTTTCCATATAAAAAAGGTCCCATTATATGAAACCTTTAATCTAATTAACTATTTGTCGACCCTATTCCACCATTTCGATGTATTTCTTTTGGTTTATCATTTTCAACTAATAAATATTTCTGAAAAATTCCTTGTGCAAAAGGCTCACCTTTTTTAATAATCAAATCTTCTTCTCCATGATTATAAAGAGCAACCCAAATATGTCCTTCATTTTTTGCATTTATATAATCAGCATCAATGATTCCTACTGAATTTTTAGGTCGAACATTATATTTAAATCCAATACTACTTCTAATATATATACCAAGCCATTCATTATCTTGCATTTTAACTCTAATACCTGTTGGTATTTTTATACTTTCCCCAGATTGTAATAAATATTCGGCTGGACTATAAAAATCATAACCTGCTGAAAGGTTAGTTGCTCTAATAGGCATAATAATTTCGTTGTATGTTTTTAAATAATCACTTGAATGAAAATCATTTTTAAACTGATCTAAACTTACTTTCATAAATTTTCTCAAAACAACCCCTACCTTCATTAATCAATTTACAAAAAAAGCTGAGTTAACTCAGCTTTAATATTATTTATCATCTTCCATGTCTTTATCTTTTAATGCTTCTTTTCTAGATAAGTCAACTCTACCTTTTTCATCAATTTTAATAACTTTAACGAATATTTCTTCTCCAACTTTAAAAGTATCTTCTATATTTTTAAGTCTTTTTTGAGTGAATTGTGAAATATGACATAATCCTTCAGATCCTGGGAAAAGCTCAACAAAAGCACCAAAATTCAATATTTTTTTAATTGTACCAATATAAATTTCGCCAACTTTAGCTTCTCTTACTATCATTTCAATTTCACTTAATGCGCCTTCTCCAGTTTCTTTATCATTTGCAGTAATTAATACCATTCCATCATCATCAATATCAATTTTTACATCAAAATCAGTTGTGATTCTAGTAATAGTTTTTCCACCTGGTCCAATAACTTTTCCGATTTTCTCAGGATCAATTTTAATACTGAAAATTCTTGGAGCATATTTAGATAATTCTTCTCTTGGTTCTGTTATTGCAGTAGCCATACAATCAAGAACTTCATTTCTTGCTTTTTTACCTGCATTTAAAGCTTCTTCTAATAATTCTTTACTTAAACCATCCATTTTAATATCCATTTGAAGAGCTGTAATTCCTTCTCTTGTTCCAGCAACTTTAAAGTCCATATTTCCATAGAAATCTTCAATTCCTTGAATATCAGTTAAAACTTGAAGTTTATCGCCCTCTTTTACAAGACCCATTGCAATACCTGCAACTGAATCTTTAATAGGAACACCTGCATCTAAAAGAGCTAAAGTTGAACCACAAATACTTGCTTGTGAAGAGCTTCCGTTACAAGTAAGTACTTCAGAAACTACTCTAATAGCATATGGGAATTCTTCAGCAGAAGGTAAAACAGGTACTAATGCACGCTCACCTAAAGCACCATGACCAATAGCACGTCTATTTACAAACATTCTTCCAGTTTCACCAACAGAATATGGTGGGAAATTATATTGATGCATATATCTTTTTGTAGTTGTAGCTTCTAATCCATCTAATCTTTGAGCATCACCTGCAGCACCTAAAGTTACTATAGAAAGTGCTTGAGTTAAACCTCTTTGGAATAAACCAGTTCCATGTACTCTTGGAAGTATATTTACATCTGAACTTAATGGTCTAATTTCATCAAATGCTCTACCATCAGGTCTAATTCCCTCTTCAATAATCATTTTTCTTACCATTTTTTTCTGTAAAGCTTCAAGTGCTTTACCAATTAATTTAAGATTCGTGTCGTCATCTTCAAGAATTTCTTTATATTTAGATATCATATTTTCTTTTACTTCAGATAAGAAATCATTTCTTTCATGCTTATCAGCAATTCTCATTGCTTTATCAGCATCATCAGTCATTTCAGCAAAAACTTTATTATAAAATTCTTCATCAATTTCTTCTTTTATAACTTCACGCTTTTCAAGACCAATTTCATCTACTATAGTTTCAATAAATGCTACTATTTTTTTTATTTCTTCATGTGCAAATAAAATAGCTTCAAGCATAATGCTATCAGGAACCATTTTAGCTCCAGCTTCAACCATTACAACAGCCTCTTTTGTTCCAGCAACTACTAAATCCATTGTAGATTCTTCTAATACTTTATCAGATGGATTAACAACAAATTCATTATTAACATATCCAATTTTAACACCTGCAATTGGTTTTTCAAATGGAATATCAGAAACAGATAATGCAATAGATGCACCAAGCATTGCTAGCATATCAGCAGGAACTTCACGATCTACTGACATAACAGTTGCTATTATTTGAACTTCATTTGAAAATTCAGATGGGAATAACGGTCTTATTGAACGGTCAATAACTCTTGAAACTAATGTTGCATTTTCAGAAGGTCTTCCTTCTCTTTTTAAATATCCTCCTGGAATTTTTCCAGCAGCATACATTTTTTCTTCGTAATTTACACTTAATGGGAAAAAACCCATAGTTGATCTTTTACCTGAATCAGTAGCAACAGTCAATACCGAAGTTTCTTCATATGTTATCATTGCTGATGCATTTGCTAAATTTGCAAATCTACCCATTTCAACTTTCAATGTTTTTCCAGCAATATCTAATGAATATGTCTTTCTTTCAATACTCAATATATTCCTCCTTTACTAATTATCCCACTTGCTATGAACCTCTCAACACATTTTCTGAGCTTCATTCATACCAAGTAGGACAATATAAACTAATAGAGCGGAGAAAATCCGCTCTATCATTATAATTATCTTCTCAATTTTAATCTTTTGATTAATTTCTTGTACTCAGCTTCTTCATTATTTCTTAAGTATTTTAATAATGCTCCTCTTTTACCAACCATCATTAATAATCCTCTTCTAGAATGGTGATCTTTTTTATGAACTTTTAAATGTTCATTTAAATCATTAATTCTGTAAGTTAATAATGCAACTTGTACTTGTGAAGATCCAGTATCTCCTTCAGAAATACCATAATCTTTGATAATCTCAGCTTTTTGCTCTTTTGTAATCATTTGTACACCTCCATAGTTTTTAAATCGCTTATAACAAAGAAATCCGTTAGGTATTCGAATATCGCAGTCATAAGTTCAACACTAAAATACTATCATACAATTAATAAAATGTAAATCTTTTTTTAGTGATATTCACTATCTAAAGTATTGTATTTAAAACTTCAAATATCTCGTTACTATTAAACGATTCAGATACATTTTTAGCTTCAATAACACTATCAATTAACTTCCTTTTTCTCAACTGAATTTCATATATTTTTTCTTCAATAGTATTTCTAGTAATTATTTTATAAACATTTACAACATCCTTTTGACCAATTCTATGTGCTCTGTCAGTAGCTTGATCTTCAACTGCCGGATTCCACCATGGATCAACATGTATTACAGTATCAGCTTCAGTTAAATTCAGTCCAGTCCCACCAGCTTTCAAAGATATTAAAAATATATTCGTTTTACCAGAAGTAAAATCTTCAATTATTGCTCCTCTTTTAATAACTTTTACTTGGCCGTCCAAATATGAATATGAAATTCTCTTTTTCTTTAGTAGTTTTTCTATTATTCTAAGCATAGATGTAAATTGTGAAAAAATTAGAATTTTATGGTTTCCTTCCAAAAGCTCATCTACTAATTCTTCAAGAAGTTCTATTTTACCACTTTTTTCATTATAGTCTTTAATAAAAAGCCCAGGGTCACAACATATTTGTCTTAATCTTGTTAAAACCGATAAAATTTCAATTTGTGAGTTAACCATTCCTTTTTTATCTGACAATTCTTTAAGTTTTTCTTTCATATCTAGTAAATAACTATCATAAATTTTCATTTGTTTATCATTTAACTTTGAGTAAACAACATTTACAATTTTTTCAGGCAATTCACTTAACACATCTTTTTTCTTTCTTCTTAAAATAAAAGGACTTGTTAATCTAATTAATTCCTCATGTCCTCGCCCCCCATGTTTAATAAACTCTTTTTTAAAAACGGATTGACTTTTTAAATATCCTGGTAAAATAAATTCAAAAATAGACCAAAGTTCTATTAAATTATTTTCAATAGGTGTTCCTGATAAAACAATTCTATATTTAGAATTTATCATTTTAACACTTTTTGAAACTTTAGTATCCGGATTTTTAATATACTGCCCTTCATCCAAAATACAATATTCAAATTCAGTATCAATAAAACATTCTAAATCTCTTCTAATTAATGGATAAGAAGTAATAATAACCTTATACTTATCTTTCTCACTGATTAGTTTTTTCCTTTTTTTCTTTGTTCCAGTTATAACGAGTACTTTTATCTCAGGCATAAATTTTTCAAATTCTTTTTTCCAGTTATACATTAAACTAGAAGGCACAATAATTAAAGATTGATTTTCAGAATGAGCAAGTAATGAAATAACTTGAATTGTTTTTCCGAGTCCCATTTCATCAGCTAAAATTCCACCTAAATTACAACTTTCAAGAGATTTTAACCACCTCACTCCCTCTTTTTGATATTCTCTTAAAGTATCAGTTAAAACATCGATTATAATTTTATCTTCCTTGAATTTCATTAATTTATCTAAAATTAATGAAACACCTGCGCTGTCATTTAAATCAAATTTAGTTTTATCAACTCTATGAAACATCTCAACCGCTTGGAATTTGTTTATTTTAAAATCATTTGTTACTATCGATTTATTACCTAATTGTTCTAAAATAATTTCTAATTCTTCAATTGAATCTGAATCTAAATCTACAAATTTTTCACTACTTAATCTTATAAATTTCTTTTTTTCAACAATTCCATTTAAGATTTCAACCATTTCCTCTTTTGAAAAATTATCAATTTGTAAATTAAGATCAAGCATATTTATACTAGATTCAGTTACATTAACATGAATATTATTTAACTTATTATAATATTTTTTTAAATTTTGAGTATAATATACTGCTATATTTTCATTTTTCTCCAGATCTCTAATTCCATTTTTAAAAAACAAATATATTTTTCTATCCTCTTTTAATATAAATTTACCTTCAGCATTAACAAATCCATATCCTTTTAAAATTTCAGCAATTATATTTTCATTTTCATTTCTTTCAATATTATTAAGTACAGTAAACATTAATTTTTTCTCTTTTTCAATAAATTTTACTTTTGCATTTATTAAACTTCCATTTTTTAAAAGATATATTTCAACGTTAAATTTCTTCTTTTCAATTAATTTATCCAAGTCTTTTTCAATAACAATATTTTCTTTATATCTTTCATTATATAAAGTATCTATAAAATGTTGAGCATCGGACATACCAATTTTTACACTACCAGTTCCTTTATCAGAAAAAATTGATAAAATATCACTACTTTCTTCAAATAGTCCTAAATAATAACCATTAAATTTGACATCAATATTACCGTATATATATGAAACTGCATCTTTCATTAAATCACATGAAAAAAATAAATAATCATTTTTTATATCAAGTTTTAATTTTAAATTCTTATCAAAAATACATTTTACATTACTATAATATTCACTATTCATTTTTATATTAACCGTTTTATTATTCATAAGTTTTAGAATTCTTATTAACAATTCAGGAGGTACATTTCTTTTATCAATAGAATTACTAAAACTTAAACTTGGCAGTATTTCAAGTATCTTGATATTTCTTAAGTCACCATTTCCAATATAGTGCTTATTTTTATCAAAAATAAATCCTTCTCCAAATGACATTTGACTCATATTGCTATTGAAAAGATATGAAAGTTCAAATATATCTTTTACAGGGTGCATTTTATCTTTTCCAATTCTTAAACTAACATCAACTCCATTAGTAAAATCAATATTATATTCAATTGATATTTTTTTCTTATTAATTTCTTTTTCAACATTTAAATCATCTAAATAATTTTTTACGCTGATTATTGTAGGTTTTTTTAATAACACTAATTCTTTATTTTCAATTTCCTTAAGTTTTTCTAATCCATTATTTTTTAAATATAAAACAGCAGCAATAATATGTTTACAAACATTGCCGTTTCCAGTATATCCACATGAACAATACACCGATTTTGCTTTGTCTTTGTCCTTTAAATTTAACATCTCAATTTCCACATTATAAATTTCTTTATCTTTAATAAAGAATTTAGTGCGGTTATTGTATGTATGCACATTTTGAACTTTTCCATCATAGTAACATTGTTCTCCACGTTGATACGTTTCATGACTAGCTTTATTAATAATTTCATTTAAACTATACATTTAAAAAACACCTCTATTTAGGAATTTCTGTAGTTATTTTTCATCATTTTTCCATATAATCTCACAAAAAATAATCCTTACACTCATTATACCACTTTTTTTACTTTTAATAAAAAAAGTCTTATTTCATATTAGTGAATAAGACTTTTTTATGCTACATTATATTTTCTCTTTGCAGTTTTATAACTATTACAAGCTAAAAACATTGTTACGACAAGTATTATGTAAGCTCAATATAATTTTTATTATAAAAAAATATTAAATATCGAAAAATTTTCTTGTTGTATATATATCCCAACTTATTGATTCTTTTAAGTCATCAATACTATTAAATTTCATTTCATTTCTTATTCTTTTATAAAAATCTACTCTAATAATTTTCCCATAAATACTTTCATTAAAATCTAAAATGTGAGTTTCTACAGTAAAATCAGATTGTTTTAAAGTGGGATTAAATCCAACGTTGGTAATACTATAATAAATTTCATCATCAATGATAGTTCTTGTAATATATACTCCTGGCTTCAATATAGCGAAATTATTATCAAGCTCTAAATTAGCAGTTGGAAAACCAATTTTTCTTCCAATCTTTTCACCATCAATTACTATTCCTTCAAGAGAATAATTACGTCCTAAATAGTAATTAGCATCTTCAATATTACCATTTTTTAAAAGTTTTCTTATAAGTGTTGAGCTAACACGAACAAAATCTTTTTTAATTGGTTCTACAATATCATAAGTGTAATTATATCTTTTTGATTCTAGAATTAAAAGTTCAGTATTTCCTAGAGCTTTTTTTCCAAACTGAAAATCATAGCCAACAACAAGATGCTTCATTTTAAGATTCTCAATTAAAATGCTCTTAATAAATGAATCTGGCGATATATTTTTTTGTTCTTCATCAAAATTTAAAAATATTAAAATATCAACGCCTAAATCTTCAATTATTCTTTTCTTACATTTCATTTCCAAAATAGTTGAGGGTTTATCATTATCATTTGTAATTGTTGAAGGATTATTCGCAAAAGTATAAACAACACTTTTTAAATTTCTTTTTTTTGCATCCTCCACTAATTGTTTAATTATTTTAACATGACCAATATGAAGTCCATCAAAAGTACCGAGAGTTATTGCAGTATCGGAATCAAGTTTTTCTATATTATAGTATATTTGCATCATATCACCTTATTTTATCTCATTTACAAACAATTCAATTATCTCTTCTAAACTTCCTTCAATTGCACATCCTGCAGCTTTCTTATGTCCACCACCAGAATATTTGAATGCTAATTTTGCTACATCAAAATCATATTTTGATCTTAAACTTGCTTTAAATAAGCTCTCATTTATCTCTTTAATAAAAATTGCAACTTCAACTTCATTAATATTTCTAACTTTTTCAACTAACCCATCAGTATTTATAACTTCAAGATTAAGTTCATTAATCATTTCATTAGTTAAATAAATAAT
>Ga0209633_10003279_pt1 | contig 15049 bp, 13 predicted proteins | sample Cruoilmetagenom1_FD_187290 | JGI IMG/M metagenome (GOLD analysis project Ga0209633, IMG submission 187290) | Oil polluted marine microbial communities from Coal Oil Point, Santa Barbara, California, USA - Sample 1 (SPAdes) (version 2) | ecosystem: Environmental > Aquatic > Marine > Oil seeps ... | reverse complement strand
ATGAAGGAAAACAACTAAAATATCCATTAGAAAAGTATTTTGAGCCTTTTTTTAAAGGAGATGATGTCAAATCAAATCAAAGCTTTGGATTGGGGCTTTATATTATAAAAAATATTTTAGATGCTAACGATTTTGAATTGAAATATGAATATAACGAGAATATAAATAGTTTTATAATTGTAAAAAAGACAAATAAAAATCTATGCTAGAAATATCATTTAAAAATCTCATTGTAGATTTTAGAATATTACAAAAGACAATAGAATCTTTAAATAGTAGAGATGTTTTTAAATTTGAACTTATTGATGATGAGATAGACTTTAAAGCTCTTGTTGATTTAGCACAAAGTTTATACTGTAAACTACTACCTCCAAAAATAGAAGGAGATACCTATATTATTGTGCTACAAAAGTTAAATAAAAATAGTTCTTTTCACAATAGTCCTAATGATGTTGAAAAAAAATATGGAGTTGATTCCTCTTTTGCAACTATCAATAAAATATCTCAACCAAGTTTTATAATACACTATTTAAAAGCTCTTCAAAGTGTAAATATTGATAAAAAAATAAGAATTTTAAATCTTGGTGTTAATAGTGGTGAAGAGTTTAAAGTAATTAAAGAATTTTCTTCTAATTATCAAAATCTTGAATTAGTTGGTATTGATTATTGCTCTTCAGCGATAGAAAAAGCAAAAGATGATTTTAAAGATGATTTAAATACAACTTTTTTTAAAGCAGATATCAACAAACTTGAAGAGTTGGATTTAGATAAATTTGATTTAATTATTACCATAGGAACATTACAAAGTAGCAATATAGATTTTAATAAAACTTTTATGAATATCATACAAAATTATCTTAAAACTGATGGTGCTATGATAATGGGATTTCCAAACTGTCGTTGGATTGATGGGGAGATGATATATGGGGCAATGGTGAAAAACTATAACTACTCAGAGCTATCAAATCTCTACAAAGATGTGAACTTTTGTAAAAAATATCTCCAACAAAAGAAATTCAGAGTTACTATTACAGGGAAAGATTATATATTTTTAACAGCTACTTCTATTAAGTAGTAATTTATTTGATTGGGTATAGACTACTATTATGAATACTCAAAATAAAAACAGCAAACCTCTTTGGGGTACAGAAACACAAAAAAGTTTAACTAATTTTAATATAGGTGTAGAAGTTATGCCAAATGAGTTTATCAAAGCATACGCTTATTTGAAGAAGTGTTGTGCCATAGTAAATAACAACTGTGAAAAACTTGATAGCTCTAAGATGCAACTCATAAGTGATGTTTGTGATGAGATTATTGAAGATAAGCATTTAGAGCAATTTCCTTTGCATATTTGGCAAACAGGAAGTGGAACACATACAAATATGAATCTCAATGAGGTAATAGCAAATAGAGCTTCTCAAATAGATACAACTATATCTTTACATCCAAATGATGAGATTAATATGTCACAAAGTAGCAACGATACTTTTCCTACAGCTATGAAAATAGCTACAACACTTCAACTACCTACACTTTTAAAAGCAATAGATACACTTATAAAAAGTTTTCAAGTAAAACAAGAAGAGTTTGCAGGAATTGTAAAAGTAGGGCGAACACATCTTCAAGATGCAGTTCCGCTTTTTTTAAGTGATGAATTAAGTGGATATATCTCAATGCTAGAACACTCAAAGTCACAAATCCAAGATACACACAAATATATCAATGAACTCCCAATAGGAGCAACTGCCGTTGGAAATGGGATAAATACTCCAGCAAATTTTTCACAACAAGTATGTGATGAACTTAATAAGTTACTGCAAACAGATTTTATCTCTCATCCAAATAAGTTTCATGCTCTTACTTCACACGACACAGAAACTTTTTTAAGCGGTGCATTAAATGCCCTTGCAGCAAATATGATGAAAATAGCCAACGATATAAGATGGCTTAGTAGTGGACCAAAATCTGGACTAGGGGAATTGTCAATTCCTGCAAATGAAAAAGGTAGTTCCATAATGCCAGGAAAAGTAAACCCAACACAAGCAGAAGCTATCACCATGATAGCTGTTCAAGTGATGGGAAATCATACAACCATAAGTGTAGCTGCTAGTCAAGGAAATTTTGAACTCAATGTCTTTAAACCAGTGATTATCTATAATCTTTTACAATCTATAAGACTACTAACTGATGGGATAGATTCATTTAGCAAAAGATGTATAGATGGATTGGGTGTCAATAAAGAACAAATAAAAAAGAACCTTGATAACTCTTTTATGAGTGTAACAGTATTAAATCCTCATATTGGATATAAAAATTCTGAAAAAATAGTAAAGTTTGCTTATGAGAACAATCTCACACTAAAACAATCAGCTTTGCAATTAGCTCTTTTAAGTGAAGAGGAGTTTGATAAATATATGGTGGTTGAAGATATTGCTAAATGTCATATATAAAGTATTTTTATGGATGTTTAAATAAAAATAGATACAATCCATAATATTAATTAAATAATACAAAATAGTATTAAATATGAGGAAATAAATGTGAGTCAATTAAAGGTAAATTTACATGAACTTGATAGTAACCTGCAAAATAGTAAGGTACAAGCAGTATTAAAAAGTGAAAAATTTGAAGAGATACAACTTAAAGAAAAAATATCTAAAAACATAGAGTTAAGTGAGCCTTTAGATTTTGACTATTCTAAATTAGCTTGGTATGCTTTAATGATTTTTGCATCATCAAGTGCTTTTTGGATTATACGAATTACAGTAAAAATCGCATTAAGTAATCTTCATTTATCAGAAGATGCACATGAAAGGGTTGTTATGATTCAAACTTATTTATCATTTGTTCAAGAAGGAAAGATTGAAGAAAAAGATAAACAGCTTATATTAACATCACTTTTTAGACCTTCAAATATTGGCATAATAAAAGATGAATCAAGCGTTACAGTTACAGATATTATAACTACATTTAAAAAATAAGTAATGATAAAATGACCCAAAATAAAAATAACCAAATCCTTATTTATCAAACAGAAGATGGTAAAACGAAGATAGAAACAAAGCTTCAAGATGAGACGGTATGGCTTACAATAGAGCAAATGGCAGAACTTTTCCAAAAAAGTCGTTCTACTATTAATGAGCATATACTAAATATTTATAAAGAAAATGAACTTTCCAAAGATGAGAGTATGAGAAAAATCGGAAATTCCGATTTTTCTACAAAACCCACAAATTTTTATAACCTTGATGTTATTATCTCTGTGGGCTATAGGGTAAAGTCACTTCAAGGTACAAAGTTTCGTCAATGGGCAACAGCAAGACTTAAAGAGTACATCGTCAAAGGTTTTACGATGAATGATGAGTTGCTTAAACATGGTGGTAAGAGTAACTATTTTGAAGAGTTGCTTGGTCGTATAAGAGATATACGAAGTAGCGAAAAAGTCTTTTGGGCAAAAGTTCTTGATATTTATGCTACAAGTATAGATTATGATCCAAAAAATAGACAAAGTACAGCATTTTTTCAAACAGTACAAAACAAAATGCATTGGGCAGTTCATGGTAATACAGCTGCTGAAATCATCTATAATAGAGCAGATAGTACGAAAGTAAATATGGGACTTACACACTTTCAAGGCATTAAACCAACCAAGAAAGAGAGTGAAATTGCTAAAAATTATCTAGATAAACAAGAATTAGAGATGCTTAATCGTATAGTAACAGCATATATTGAAATAGCAGAAATCCAAGCAATGAATCAAACCCCTATGTATATGAAAGATTGGATAATAAGACTTGATGATTTTTTAAAGATGACGGGTAAAAATATACTTGTTAATGCAGGAAAAATTAGCCATAAAGTAGCCATAGAAAAAGCACACAATCAATATGAAGTTTACAAAGAAAAAACAAAAGATGAACTTTCAAAGGTTGAAAAAGATTTTATTGAATATATTGATAAAACTGTAAAACTATTAAAAAAAGCCAAATGATAAACTATATGCTTTTCACTCATCCTCATTTTTATAAAAGTTTTCCAAAATCAAACTATCTGTAATTTGATTTTTAAACAACGCATCTTCATGTTGTTGTTTTAAAAACTTATTTTCCTCTTTTAGTGAGATATATTGAGCATCTAGTTTGTTTATATCTTTACTTACATAATAGATATTATTTTGTAAAAAAATCTTTGGCATAAAAAAAACTAATGTGATAATAAGTGCAGAAAATACTATAAATAGTGCTTTTTTAGGAGTCAAATTTAAATATCCTCATTTTTGAGCTTCTACTTCTTGGATTTTGTTTTATCTCTTGAGAAGTTGGGATGATTGGTTTTTTTGTAATAACTTTCCCTTTTTGATGATTGTTTCCACAAGTACATCTCATAAGTTGAGGGGGACAAATACATTTTAAAGTCCATTTTTTAAAATAGTTTTTTACTATTCTATCTTCTAGTGAGTGAAAAGAGATGATAGCTACAGTTGTATCGTGAAAGTTTGCACTCTCAATTTTATCAAACAACTCTTCTAAAACTCCCAGTTCATTGTTTACTTCTATTCTAATACCTTGAAAAGGAAGTGTAGCTGGGTGAAGTTTCCCTTTGTACATATTTTTACTTAAAAATTGAGCCAACTCTTTATTACTACTAAAAGGGCGGTTTTGTACTATAAGTGAAGCTACTTTTTTATACTCTTTTACCTCTCCATAGTTTCTAAAAATATCTTCTAATTGATTTTGTGAGTAGTGGTTTACCACATCAGAAGCAGTTAAGTGTTGGTTTTGATCCATTCTCATATCTAAAGTATCGCCATCAAATCCGAAACCCCTTTCGTTCTTATCAAGCTGTAAAGATGAAACCCCAATATCTGCTAAAATACCAACAATATTTTTATCTTTGAAACTATCTATTACATCTTTGAAATTCCCTTTATTGAAAATAACTCTATCTTGGTATCTCTCTAATCTTTTTTTAGAAAAATTCAAAGCCTCATCATCTTGGTCATTACAAATAAGTTTAATATTTGGATTTGATTCTAAAATTCCTTCTGAATGTCCACCATATCCTAAAGTACAGTCAATAATATAACCATTTTTTAAATCTTTAAAGGTGTCAATAACTTCGTTGAAAAGTACTGGTATATGTGGTATTTTATTCTCACTCAAGGGTTAATCCTAATTAATGTTTTGATTTGGTATCATATCAAAATATTAATTAAAGGTGCTTACAGTATGCTTGATAAGAAAATAGTTGAACTTTTAGCAAAAATTTCACTTGCATTATTTAGAAAAAACTTTTTTGGTATCTATCATGGATCAATATCAAAAAAAATTGACCATCATAGGTTTATAATCAATAAAAAAGATGCAATATTTGATGAGATAGAGGAATCAACACTATGTCAACTTTCTATGAATATTCATGACTATAGTTGGGATTTGGCAAGTGTAGATGCTATCATTCATAGTGCAATTTATACACAAATACATGAAGCAAAATATATCTCATGTGGTATGCCACCATATACTACAGCTTATGCTTTAGAGCATGATACTATAGAGTGTGAAGATTATTTTGGGAAAACAACTTTTGACAAAATAGTTGTATATGACCCAGGTGATTTTGAAACTTGGTATGACAGAAACTTTATAGAAGTTCCAACATTACTAAAAGAAACACCTAACAATGTTATAGTAATCCGTGGAGTAGGTGTGTATGTATATGATAGAGATATGAATAATCTAGTTAAAAAAGTAGCAATTCTAGAAAGTAGTTGTAGAATTTTAGCATTAAAATCACTCTTGTAGGGAAACTATTTAAAACAACATCTTTAAAGTGTTACTTTATTACCTATTTTAGTAGTTTGCATAATTCTATATGTAACAATTTTACTCATATAAACTACTTAAAATAAAAACTATTTAAATACAAATAGAACATAAGTGTTTTTAGCTAGAATTGTAATTGAAATAAAATTTACCATAAGGACTTAATTTATGAGTTTAGTTGCAGATTATAAAGCACATACCCAAGAAAGAGCAAAGCTAGGTGTTCCACCATTAGCTTTAACAGCAGAGCAAGTTGCACAACTTGTTGAGTTATTAAAAGCATCTCCAATTGTTGATGTTGATTATTGTTTAGATATGTTTATAAATAAAATTCCAGCAGGTGTTGATGATGCAGCATATGTGAAAGCAGCATTTTTAAATGATATAGTTCAAGGAAATGTAACTTGTGAAGCTATCTCAAAAGAGAAAGCATGTGAGATTTTAGGTCTTATGTTGGGTGGATTTAATGTAACACCATTAGTAGAAGCACTTAAAATTGAAGAAATTGCATCAATAGCAGCAGAACAACTTAAAAAAACACTTTTAGTATATGATGCATTTAATGATGTAAAAACTTTAATGGATGCTGGGAATACAAAAGCTAAAGAGGTAGTTGAGTCTTGGGCAAATGCACAATGGTTTACTAATAAACCAGAACTAGAAAAAGATATTACTTTAACTGTTTATAAAATTCCAGGTGAAACAAATACAGATGATTTATCACCTGCAAGTGAAGCATTTACAAGAGCAGATATTCCACTTCATGCAAACTCAATGTTGGGTTCAAAAATGGAAAATCCATTAGATACAATGAAAGAACTTAAAACAAAAGGTCATCCATTAGTATATGTTGGAGATGTTGTTGGAACTGGTTCAAGTAGAAAATCAGGTATTAACTCTGTTCAATGGCATATGGGAGAAGACATTCCAGGTATTCCAAACAAAAGAACAGGTGGTGTTGTAATTGGTTCAATTATTGCTCCAATTTTCTTTAACACAGCAGAAGATTCAGGATGTTTACCACTTGAAGCAAATGTTGATAATCTTGAAACAGGTGATATTATCACAGTAAAACCTTATGAAGGTGTGATTGAAAAAGATGGTAAAGTTGTTTCTACATTTAAATTAAATCCAAATACAATTACAGATGAGATGAGAGCAGGGGGCAGAATTCCTCTTATTATTGGAAAAGGATTAACTGCCAAAGCTAGAGAAGCTTTAAATATGAGTCCATCTGATATGTTTTTAACTCCTGATCAACCCGAGGATGATGGAAAAGGTTTTACATTAGCTCAAAAAATGGTTGGACGTGCATGTGGAATAACAGGTGTTAAACCAGGTGTTTACTGTGAGCCAATAGCTACAACAGTAGGAAGTCAAGATACAACTGGACCAATGACAAGAGATGAGATAAAAGAACTTGCAGCTCTATCATTTGGTGCTGATTTTGTTCTTCAATCATTTTGTCATACAGCTGCTTATCCAAAACCAGCAGATATTAACTTGCAACACACTCTTCCAAAATTTTGGACAGAAAGAAAAGGTTTTATTTTAAGACCAGGTGATGGTGTAATTCATTCTTGGTTAAATAGAATGTGTTTACCAGATACAGTTGGTACTGGTGGAGATTCACATACAAGATTTCCTATTGGTATATCTTTTCCTGCTGGATCGGGACTTGTTGCATTTGCAGGAGTTACGGGTATGATGCCTTTAACTATGCCAGAATCAGTTCTAGTAAAATTTAAAGGTGAGATGCAACCAGGTATCACACTTAGAGATATGGTAAATGCTATTCCTCATCAAGCGATTAAAGATGGTTTATTAACTGTTGAAAAGAAGGGTAAAAAAAATATTTTTGCTGGAAGAGTTCTTGAGATTGAAGGTCTTGAAGATTTAAAATGTGAGCAGGCATTTGAGTTATCTGATGCATCAGCAGAAAGAAGTGCAGCTGCTTGTACAGTGAAACTAAACAAAGAACCAATTGCAGAATATTTAGAATCAAATATTGTTCTCATTGATGAGTTAATAGCACAAGGTTATGAAGATGCAGCAACCCTGCAAAGAAGAAGAGACAAGATGCAAGATTGGTTAAATAATCCTGAATTACTTGAAGCTGATAGTGATGCACAATATGCAGCTGTAATAGAGATAGATATGGATAAAATTACTGAGCCAATTTTAGCTTGTCCAAATGATCCAGATGATGTTAAGACTCTAACAGAGATTCATGCAGCTGGACTTAGAACTGAAATTGATGAAGTATTTGTTGGGTCTTGTATGACAAATATTGGATTATTTCGTGCTTTAGGTGAAGTTTTAAGAGGTGAAGGGCAAGTTCCTACAAAACTATGGGTATGTCCTCCAACAAAAATGGATGAAAAAACTCTTCAAGAAGAGGGATATTATTCAGTATTTGGTATGGCAGGTGCAAGAACAGAGATACCTGGATGTTCTTTATGTATGGGGAATCAAGCTGCCGTTGCACAAAACGCATATGTATTCTCAACATCAACTCGAAATTTTGATAATAGACTAGGAAAAGGAAGTCAAGTTTACCTTGGAAGTGCAGAGCTTGCAGCAGTTGTTGCTTTAAAAGGGAAACTACCAACAGCAGCTGAATATATGGAGATAGTTCCAAATAAAATTAAACCAGAGATGAGTGATGAAGTATATAGATATTTAAACTTCAACAAAGTTTCACACGATGAATTAAAAGCTATGGTAGAATAATAAAACTAAAATTAATTTTAAAAATTAAAAGCCTTACTAGAAATAGTAAGGCTTTTTTTATTAATATAAATTTGTTACAATGAGGTTAAAAATTCGATTATTATAAGATAAAAGGATATAGTATGCAACACCTTATAGAGCAAAATTGGCATAGTATCACATCTAATGAGATTGTGGAGATTATGCAAAGTGATGTTAATGATGGACTTGGACCTTTAAGTGTCAAACATAAAGAAGAGTTATTTGGTAAAAATATTCTCGATAATAAAAAAGCCAGTTCACTTCTAGAGAAGTTTTTTATGCAATTTCATAATGCTCTTATTTATATTTTACTCGTAGCTTCATTTATCACAGGCTATCTGGGTGAATGGATAGATAGTGGTGTTATTTTTGGTGTTGTAATTATCAATGTTATTATAGGTTTTGTACAAGAAGTAAAAGCACAAGACGCTATAGATTCTTTAAAAAATATGATGACTACAGAAGCTATTGTTATAAGAGATGGGAAAAAAATATCTATCTCTTCCTTTGATTTAGTACCTGGAGATATAGTTCTTCTTGAATCAGGTTCTAAAATACCTGCAGATATTAGAATTATCACTCAAAAAGATATTAAAGTTGATGAATCAATGCTTACAGGTGAATCTGTAAGTGTTTCTAAAAACACAGATTTATATGACCAAGACATTACACTCAACGATAGAAAAAATATGCTTTATTCTGGTACTTTTGTTACTTATGGAAGAGCAAAAGGGATTGTGGTAGCAATTTCAAAATATACACAAATAGGAAAAATAGCTGATTTAATTGATAATACTGTATCTCTAGAAACACCACTTACCAAAAAAATATCTTATTTCTCAAAAGTATTGTTAGTAGTTATTCTTATTTTGGCAACATTAACTTTTTTGATTGGTCTTTTAAGAGAAAATAGTATTATAGATACTTTTATGGCATCAGTTGCTTTGGCTGTGGGGGCTATACCTGAGGGATTGCCTGCTGCTGTTACTATTACTCTTGCTATTGGAGTAAGTCGAATGGCAAAGAAAAACTCTATCATTAGAAAACTACCAGCTGTTGAAACATTAGGAAGTGTTACAACTATATGTTCAGATAAAACAGGAACATTAACACAAAATAAGATGACAGTTACAAATGTATATTGTGCCAATAAATCTTACGAAGTGACTGGAAATGGTTATGAGCCAAAAGGTAGTTTTATACTCAATAGTGAAAAGATTAAAGATTTTGATACAACTATAAATGAAGTTTTAAAAGCTGGTTATTTATGTAATGAATCTTATTTAGTTTCAAAAGATGGAACATATAGTATTAAAGGTGATCCAACAGATGGAGCTTTAATTGTAAGTTGTCTTAAAGCCGAATATGATGAACATAGGTTAGAAGATGATTTTCCTAGAGTTGATATTTTACCTTTTGAATCTGACAGACAATATATGGCAACTATCAATAAAGATAAACAAACTACTCAAAATACTATATTTATAAAAGGAACTGTAGAAAAAATTTTAGAAATCTGTGATTTTGAAATGACGAATGATAGTAATATTTCCATAAATGTAAATTCAATTTATAATCAAATGAATCAATATGCAAGTAAAGGACTGAGAGTTTTAGCATTGGCTAAAAAAGTTACGCAACTAGATACTATAGATGAAAAAGAGTTAAAAAATAATTTTGTATTTTTAGGGCTTCAAGCCATGATGGATCCTCCAAGACAAGAGGCTATTGAAGCTGTTCAAAAATGTCATCATGCAGGTATTAATATTATTATGATTACAGGAGATCATGCAATGACCGCTTTTTCCATTGCACAGATGATAACAATTATTCCAGAAACTGAAAGCTTTGAAGAGGGTGTTTTAACAGGAAATGAACTTTTTAGATTAAGTGATGAAGAACTTATCCAAAAAGTACAAACAGTAAAGGTATTTGCAAGAGTGGAGCCTGAACAAAAGTTACGGATAGTAGATGCTTTACAAGCTCGAGGTGAAATAGTTGCTATGACAGGTGATGGAGTCAATGATGCACCAGCATTAAAACAAGCAAACATAGGTATTGCTATGGGGCAAGGTGGAACTGAAGTGGCAAAAGAGGCTTCTGATATGATACTAAGTGATGATAATTTTAGTTCCATTGAAAGAGCTGTAAAAGAGGGGAGAAATGTCTTTGATAATCTAGTGAAATTCATCACTTGGACACTTCCTACAAACTTAGGAGAGGGATTAGTAATTTTATTTTCTATTATGTTAGGTATAACTTTACCAATTTTACCATTGCAAATTTTATGGATAAATATGTCAACAGCAATTTTCCTAGGACTGATGTTAGTTTTTGAAGTAAGTGAAATAAATATTATGGATAGAGTACCAAGAGATCCAAAAGAACCTATTATGACAAAAGTTATGGTTACCCAAATGTTAGTTGTTGGATTTTATATGCTTATAAGCTCATATGTTATGTTTAGTTATATGCTTACAATTGGACATAGTGTAGAGTATGCAAGAACTGTTGCTGTTAATATTTTTGTTTTTATTGAGATTTTTTATCTATTTAGTTGTAAACAATTAGAACTGTCTGTTTTTAAAACAGACCTATTTGATAATAAGTTTTTACTATTAGGAGTAGGTTTTATGATATTATTACAACTGTTATTTACCCATAGTGCATTTATGAATAGTATTTTTAAAAGTGAGCCCTTAGACTTAATAACTTGGCTAGCTATTATAACTATATCATTTTGTGTAGTTTTTGTTGTTGAAATAAAAAAAACAATTGAGCATAAAATAAATCGCTTTTAAATCCTTATTTGATATAATACACACTTTATATTAAGGATAGTATATTGAGTAGATACGGTATAGATATTTGGGGCGATGATAACTTCATAATTGATAAAGATGTAGTAAGATTAAACTATGAGTCAAAGCCAGCTTTGATAGATATAGTTAAATCGATAAGAGATGAGGGTAATACGGGTCCTCTAATTTTAAGATTTCCTCATATTACAAAAAAACAGATAGATAAGTTATATACTATTTTTAATGATACAATTACTGAAAATAATTATGACTCTAAGTTTTATGCAGTTTTTCCATTGAAAGTAAATCAACTACCAAATTATATATTACCAATGTTAAGCAATAGTTCTCATTTAAATTATGGTTTAGAAGCAGGTAGTAAAGCAGAATTACTACTTGCTATGGCATATAATAATAAAGATGCTCCTATAACGGTCAATGGCTTTAAAGATAAAGAGATGATAACTCTTGGATTTATTGCAAAAAATCAAGGGCATAATATCACTTTAACTATAGAAGGGCTCAATGAGTTAGAAACTATTATTGAAGTTTATCATGAACTTAAACTTCCTTGTCCAAGTATTGGTCTTCGAGCTAGATTACATAGTTCAGGAAGTGGTACGTGGGCAAAAAGTAGTGGAATTGATGCAAAATTTGGATTGAGTTCTACCGAGATTCTTGAAGCTTTTGAAATGTTGGAGAAAAACAATTTAGTAGAAACACTTAAGATGATACATTTTCATATTGGTTCAGCTATGGAAACTATTACCCCTTTAAAAAAGGCATTAAAGGAGTCTGGTCATATCTATGCAGAGTTGATTAAGATGGGGGCAACTTCACTAGATGCTATAAATATTGGTGGCGGTTTAGCTATAGAGTATTCAGCATATGAAAAAATTACCCAATATAATTTAAAAGAGTTTGTAAGTGATGTTTTGTTTACTTTAAATGACATTGCCTCAAAAAATGGTGTAAAAGTTCCAAATATTTTTACAGAATCAGGAAGATTTATCTCAGCTCCTAGTTCTGTTCTTATTGCACCAACACTAGAGCTATTTTCAAGTGAATACAATGAATCAAACTTACGATTAAAAGAACAAAATCCTCCTATTATAGAAGAGTTAACCCTTTTATATAGAGATATAAATAATGAAAATGCAAAAGAATATATGCATGATAGTTTAGAACATCTTGAGTCTATTTTGACACTTTTTGATTTAGGATATGTTGATTTAAATGATAGGAGCAATGCAGAGGTTTTAACACATCTAATTATTAAAAAAGCACTTAGCTTAAAAGATCATAGAAACGATAAAGAGTTACGAAATCTTGATAATAAAATTCAAGAAAAATATCTTTTGAATTTTTCAATTTTTCAATCTTTGCCTGATTTTTGGGGAATTAATCAAGAGTTTCCAGTGATGCCACTGTCACACCTTGATAAAAAAGGAACAAGAAGTGCAAGTATCTGGGATATAACTTGTGATAGTGATGGTGAAATACCATTTGATTCTAAAAAGCCTTTGTATTTACATGATATTGACCTTACAAAAGAAGATTATTTTTTGGGATTTTTCTTGGTTGGGGCATATCAAGATATATTAGGTATGAAACATAATCTTTTTAGTTCACCATCTGAAGTGAATATTATCTTTGAAGATGGAGTTATGAAACAAGATAAGTTTCTAAAATCTCAAAGTATTATTGAAATATTTGACGATTTGGATTATAATTCACAAGATATTTTAGATAGATTACTATCTTCAACAAAAAATGAACAACTAAAAGATATTTTAATGAAATATATAAATGATAATAGCTATTTAAAAACAATAGCATCTAAAGGATACAAATAATATGAGTTTATGGAGTTTAATCAAAGAGGATTTTTCAGTTCCAAGAAAGAATGACCCAGCCTTACACTCTAAAGTTGAACTTATTTTCAACTATCCCGGTATTTGGGCAATTGTAAATTATAGAATCTCAAATAGACTTTACAAAAAAGGTTTTAAAAGAGTTTCAAGAGTTTTAAGTGGTATTTCACAACTTTTTACAAATGTAGATATTCACCCAGCAGCTACAATTGGAAGAAGAGTATTTATTGATCATGGTTTTGGTGTAGTTATTGGACAAACAACTATTATAGAAGATGATGTTTTGATTTATCAAGGTGTAACTTTAGGTGGAGTAAGTTTAAGCCATGGAAAGCGGCATCCAACAATAGGTAGAAATAGTGTTATTGGAAGTGGTGTTAAAGTTTTGGGAAATATCTCTATTGGAGAAAATTGTAAAATAGGTGCAAATTCAGTTGTAGTAAAAGATGTACCTTGCAGCTCAACAGCAGTGGGAGTTCCAGCTAGGATTGTACGAAGAAAAGATTCTGATTGTACTGATAAATCGCAACTTGACCACAATGATTTACCTGATATTTCAAAAGAGATGTTTTCATATTTACTTAAAAGGGTTGCTGTACTTGAACATGCTGTAAAAGAACATGATGGTATTGATGTATCACGTGAAGATAAAGAGCTAGAAGATATCTATGAAAACTTTATTACAGCTATGAAAAAAGAAGAATAGTACTTTTTTATGACACTTATCATACTAGGAATTCTCACAGGGCTTATGTCTGGCTTTTTTGGTGTGGGTGGTGGAACTGTTCTTGTTCCTATGCTTTTACTCTATGGCTTTGAGATGAAAAGTGCTGTTGCTATTTCAATTATGCAGATGGTTTTTAGCTCTATTTATGGAAGTTTTTTAAATAGTAGAAAAAATAAAGAGATTTTAAAAGATGGTGTTACTATTGGAATTGGTGGTTTTCTTGGTGGAAGTTTAAGCGGATTTATAGTTCCAAATGTACCAGGTATTTATTTAAAATATCTTTTTTTGTTTGTAATTATATTTTCAATATACAGAATAGCTAAATCATCAACTCTTATACAAAAAGAAACAAAAACTCATAATAAATATATACTTATTATTATAGGTTTTATTATAGGTATGATTGCTATGAGTATAGGAATTGGTGGTTCAGTTATACTTGCTCCAATTCTTGTAGGATATATGTTTTACAATCTTAAAGATGCGGCATCGTTAGGGTTGTTTTTTGTGATATTTAGTTCAATTGCAGGGTTTATTAGTCTTAGTCTTGCTGGACATATGCACTTTAGTGAAGGTGCAATTGTGGGAATTGCTTCACTTATTGGTGTTTATATTGGAATTAAGTTAAAGAACACTACTAATATAAAATACTATAAGCAACTTACACTATTTTTATATAGTATGATTTTAATATCAGTAATTTACAAACTTTAAAAGGGTAAATGATGAAACAAACATTTATAATTCAAAATGTAAAATGTGGTGGATGTGCAAATACCTTAAAAAAAGCACTGAAAGATGATTTTGGTGAAGTAGAAGTAGATTTAGAAAAAGAGCCAAGAGAGATAACTTTAGAACTTGATGATACTAAAAAAGAGAATTTAAAACTAAAACTTAGAAGCTTGGGATATCCTCTTGCTGATGATGAGCTTTCAATACTACAAAATGTTGGTGCAAAAGCAAAAAGTTTTGTATCTTGTGCTATTGGGAAAATGGATTAAATATACAGATAAACAACATAAACATAAGAAAAATATCTAATTTTATTTGAAAAGCAAGTGCCTT
>Ga0209633_10003278_pt1 | contig 15049 bp, 17 predicted proteins | sample Cruoilmetagenom1_FD_187290 | JGI IMG/M metagenome (GOLD analysis project Ga0209633, IMG submission 187290) | Oil polluted marine microbial communities from Coal Oil Point, Santa Barbara, California, USA - Sample 1 (SPAdes) (version 2) | ecosystem: Environmental > Aquatic > Marine > Oil seeps ... | reverse complement strand
CTTTAATCCCTATGTCATATCCGCCGAGCCTCATGGTCCCGCCGAGATCTTCAACATCGTATTGCTCGGGCAAAATCATTATTACAGGGTCTGGGGTCTTCGGCTCTATCTCTGTCGAGTTTGCGTCCTTGAAACCCAGAAGATCCCTTGCGATTTCCACTAGAGCAAGTTGAAAACCAAAACATATTCCAAGGAAGGGAACGTCATTTTCTCTGGCATGTCTTATTGCTTCTATCTTCCCCTCACTTCCTCTCGAACCGAAGCCACCCGGAACCAGTATCCCGTCTATGTCCAGGAGGAATTTTGATGTGTTTTCCTTATTCCCATCTTCAATGTCCTCGGCTTCTATCCATTTCACCTCAACCCTGCAACCATAAACAGCCCCGGCATGAGCCAGGGATTCGAGGATGCTCCTGTAGCTATCTGCCAGATTTGTGTACTTTCCCACCATCGCCAGTTTTACCCTGGTTTTGCTCTCCTCCATTCTTTTACACGTGTCCTTCCATTCATCCAGATCTTCCCTTCTTCTTTCGAGTCCAAAGTGGTTCAAAATTATCTCGGGAAGCCCCTGTTTTTCAAACAATATTGGTAGGGTGTAAATATTTTCCAGGTCTGGAGCACTTACAACGCATTCAAGGGGCACGTCACAGAAAAGTGAGATTTTTTTCTTCTTTTCCTTCCCTAAAGGTTTAGCACCTCTTGCCACAATTATGTCCGGGGAAATGCCCAGGGATCTTAATTCCTTAACGGAGTGCTGTGTGGGTTTCGTTTTTTGCTCTCCAACACTCCAGAGCACGGGTATGTAGGTGGTGTGAACAAAGAGGCAGTTTCTTTCACCAACTTCGTTTCTGAGCTCTCTAACCGCCTCCAGAAACGGCATCGATTCTATATCTCCCACGGTACCTCCAACCTCAATAAGCAAAACCTCAGCTTTGCCTGCAACTCTCTTTATATCTCGCTTTATTTGATTTGTTATGTGCGGTATGATCTGGATCGTGTGGCCCAAAAATTCACCTCGCCTCTCCTTTGATATAACTTTCTGATACACTGTCCCCGTGGTTATATTGTGGTCTCTTGTCAGATCTATATCGAGAAATCTTTCATAGTTTCCAAGGTCGAGGTCTATTTCACCGCCATCATCGAGGACAAATATCTCTCCATGCTCTATTGGGTTCATCGTCCCCGCATCACAGTTGAGATATGGATCTATCTTCAGAGCTGTGGCGTTGTATCCCGCACTTTTAATCAACCTCCCAAGGGATGCTGTCGTGACACCCTTTCCCAATCCTGATATAACTCCTCCTGTAACTACAATATACTTAACCATATTAGTAATTCACAAATCCCTAAATTAACTTTCGGTTTTGTCAACTTTTGGGATTTTCAGCAGGTTTTCAGTGGTTCAGAAAAAGAGATTGTGGTATCCCGATCTTGATTCTGGAATATGAGGTTGAAACTTGCGATGAGATGTTTTCGACATTTTAAAAAATTCGATCGTATGGATCTATACAATGATATACAAAGGTAGGAACAACCACAAACTTCTCGCAGTAAATATGGGCGAAATGTGCACCAATTGGATTAAGTTTGGAAGTATCAGTGGAAGTGGAAGTGGACGTAAATATCGCTAAATTTTACGTTAACTATTCTTCCCACTTACCTCCGCTCTTATGAGCGATCCACAGGAAATATCCCAATCCGCCACCCAGGACCAGCCATCCGAGAATAGCCGTAGCTATCGCACCTGCATTTAACATTATTTCTTCACCTCCTCCTTTTTGCCTTTAAAGTACTGAAACACAAAAGACAGTACCAACGTCACTACAAGTATGACCCATATCATCGAGGCAGCCCAGAGTGGATAACCTCCATAGGGAGCGGCCAAATCTTGCATAAAGCCACCGTAAATCACCACGAAAAGTAGACCCCCTGGCACGATAATTTTTACCAGCCAGTTAAACCACTTTCCGACTTTGATGTCAGAGCTCTCATTCAGATGCACTCTGAGCTTATCGGCACCGAACACCCAACCGACGACGATACAGGCTATTATACCGGTTATTAATAAGCCATAGAAACAAACTGCCCTGTCTATGATATCCAACCAGTGTAAACCCGCGCCAGTCGTATACAGAATTCCCATTAAGAAGCCAATACCACAGATTATCCCTGTTGCTTTTGCTTTGCTTAATCCCCATTTGTCCTTAATTGCGGTGACCGCCGCCTCTGCGATAGAGAATGCAGAATCTATACCCAGGAACCATAGACAGCCAAAGAATAACACGCCGATAACTTTTGGAGCAGTAGGCATCATGGATATTGCAACTGGCCAAGTTATGAAAGCCAATCCAATACCACTTGCTGTTACCTCCTCAATGGGACATGCCAATGTTTGCATTATAAAACCAACAACGCTGAAGACGGCAAAACCGGCAAAGAAAGAAGTTGCACAATTTGCAAATGAAGTAATGAATGCGTTGTTGGTCACGTCCGCTTTTTTTGCTATATAGCTACCATAGGCGTACATTATGCCCATTCCGAGTGATAGAGTGAACGCAATTTGACTGAATGCGGCAAGCCACACTTCCGGATCTTTCATTAGAGTGAAGTTTGGAGTAAGATAAAAGTTAAGTCCCTCAACGGCTCCGGGCAGAGTTAGACCCCTTATTGCCAGGATAACCAAACAGGCCCACGGGATAGTTACCGTCCATACGGCAACTTTTCCAACTATTTTGGCTCCCTTAAATATTATCAAAAATATGGCTATCCATGAAACTGCCAACATCGCCAATATTGGCCACTGAATGGTACCAAGCACTCCCGGTCCAGGCGTGATATTCAGGAATTCGTTCATGAAGTACGGCCCTGCAGTCCCAGCTGCAGCAACTCCCGTGCCCCAGGGTAGAGTGAACGAGCCGATTAAATAGCACAGAGCCCAGGCCATTATGCAAACATAATATGTATTTAATAAAAATGAGATAAAAACCGGCCACCAGCCTACCCATTCCCATTTCTTCCCTATCTTTTCAAATGCTCCTGGAGCACCTCTTTGCATCCAATGTCCCGTACCCAACTCCACCAGGAACCATGGGAGACCGAGCACAACCAGACCGATAAGCCAGGGTATCAGAAATGCCCCCCCACCGTATCTGTACGTTATGTAAGGGAACCGCCACACATTACCCAAACCTATCGCAGAACCTATTGCCGCCATTATAAAATAATACCTACCAGCCCACCTATCTCGTGCCATATATCTCGCCTATATGAAGAGATACTACCTACTATATAAAACTTTCTTTAAAATTGTTGAATTCAAGCAATTGCTAGAACTTGTTATAGGCTTTTATAGGCTTCTTTTAATCCTATCTCTAAGGATCGGATTGGTTAATTTAGTGAACTACTCCTACCAAACAAAGTTTAGAATGGGCTTCCTGATTCATCCACCACAGCCTCTGAAGAAGGTTTTATATGATGTCCAAAGACGTGAATTCGGCAAGCCCCTTGCCTATGCTATTTTATAGGTATCTCATTACATATATTATTTTCTAATTGGGGCAATTCATCCCCCACCAAATCAAAGATTTGGAAGCGGAATTCTTGTCAATAAAGTTAAAATTGTGGATTGGAGACAGTTAACTAGACCATGATGGTAGACACTGCAACTGAAACTTCGCACGTCGGCATTGTGCTCCATCCTTTTCCACTGTATTTGAAAATTCCAACAATTTTTATGGGTTGTCGATTTCATACAGTTCAAAACCTTTGTAAATGTCCTATTTGACTTATAGACCACCTGAAAACCTAAAAATCTAAATAATCTCTTTGATATGAGAATACTATGAGTATGATGTCTGCAGAAAAAAATGGTATAAGAGAGGACATGCCAATAACAAAGAGGCTTATTTACATGGACAATGCAGCCACCTCGCCCATAAGAAATAGCACGATAAAAGAGATAGATCAATGGTACGAGGATGTTGCGTTAAATGGAGATCTAAATTATGAAATTTATTTGAAAAAGATCGAGGAGTGCAGAATCAACGTTGCAAAGCTTATGAATGCTGAGCCAGATGAAATAGCTTTTTTGAAAAACACGACTGAAGGACTGAATCTTGCTTCCATAATTATGCAGAAAAGATCAAAGAAGGAGAAAAGAAACAATATCATAACAACGGACATGGAGTTCCCTTCAAATCTGCTGCCATGGCTGAACATTCAAAGGGGAGATCCACAGATAAAAATAGACATCATAAAAAGCAGAGATTATAGGATAGATCTGAACGATATAGAGAAAGCTGTAGACGAGAAAACTCTCTGCGTTGCCATTTCTCATGTTGAGTTTTCAAACGGTTTCAGAAATGATCTGAAAGAAATAAAAAAGATCTGCGATGAAAAGGGTGCAAAATTGGTGGTTGATTGTGTTCACAGCTTGGGAGCCCTGAAATTTGAGCCATATGCAGATATTGCATGTGGAGCAGGCTATAAATGGCTTATGGGTCCCTATGGCGTGGGAATTTTTTATATTTCAAAAAGATTTTTGGAAGAGATCAAGGGTCTGCCGGTGATTGGGCACAATTCAATAAAGTATGATGAAACAAAAAGGTTTGATTACAAAAACGTGGAAATGAAAAAAGGAGCAAGGATCTTTGAGATAGGAAATATGCCTTTTCCTCTCATATTTGCTCTGAGCGAGAGCATAAAAACATTTTTGGAGATCGGAGTTGAAAACATCGAAAGAGAGATTCTAAAATTTTCCGAAGAGCTGATAAATGGCTTGAAACTTGGGGTTAAAACTCCCATGGAAAACAGAAGTAGCATCGTTGGAGCTTTCTGTAAAAAAGACCTAATTCCAGAGTTGAGAAAGAAGAAAATTATAATATCAAAGAGAAGCGACATTCTACGTTTTTCTCCCCACTTCTGGAACACGGAAGAAGAGATCAAGAAGGTGATCGATGAGGTGAACCGGATTGCTGATAACTAGGTTTGATCCGTGGAAAAGCTCTTACTGTACCTGCCCTTTGAAATATAGTTTGAATCCGTATACGGGTTGCTCTCATGGGTGTCTCTACTGTTATATTACTTCGTATATACCCAACGCATTTAATCTGAGAGTTAAGAAAAATGTGGTTAAGAGGGTTGAAAAGGAGCTGAGAGAAAAAAAAGATAAAATATCGTATATTTCGCTGTCAAACTCCTCAGATCCATACCCGCCCGAGGAAAAGAAATATGAAATAACGAGAGCAATACTGAACGTTCTGAATTTTTACGGAATAAAAAGACAGATAGTAACAAAATCGGACCTGGTTAAGAGGGATGTTGATCTTTTGCAGAAGACCAGTGTATCAATGAGCATAACTACGATGAAAGATTCAAAGCGCATAGAACCAAATGCTCCAGATCCCGAAAAGAGGATCGAAGCGTTGAAAGAGCTGAGCGAATCCGGAATAAAGTGTTCGTTGCGTCTTGATCCAATAATGCCCCACATAAATGATAGTTATGAATCCATGCATGAAGTGATCTTCAGGGCAGCACCATACATAAAGCATGTGACTGCATCAACCCTGAAACCAAGATACGACTCTCTTAAAAGAATGAAAAAAGCTTTTCCGGGAATCGACTGGGATGGACTCTATATAGAAAAGGTGGGTAGAGCTTTTTACCTCGATAAAGAGAGAAGAATGGAAATTTTACTTAAAGTAAGGGACATATGCAAGGATTATGGTTTAACCTTCTCATGCTGCAGAGAAGGCATACCAATAAATGATAAAAACGTTGCTTGTGATGGGAGTCATCTCATTTGATTTGATCCAATCTGATCCAATCTGATAGGCTAGGTAGGTGATAGATAAAATGACAGCAAAAATAAAGGAAAATGAAAGAGTTGTTCTCTTTGATGAAAAGGGTGAAAAGGGTGAAAAGGGTGAAAAGGGTGAAAAGAAGAAACATGGAAAGAAAAAATTTCTTCTGAAAATTGAGGATAAAGAGGTTAAAAGAAAGGGAATTGGTTATTTTAATTCAAATGTTCTGATAGGAAAAGAATATGGAGAAAAAATAAAGATAAATGACAAGGAGTTTGTGATCATGAAGCCGTCCCTTCTGGATCTTATAGAGGGAATGAACAGAAAGGCGCAGATAATAACCCCAAAGGATGCTTCTCACATCATATTCAACTGTTCTATTCACGGCGGAAGCAGGGTTGTTGAGGCCGGTGTTGGCTCAGGTGCTTTAACGATCGCTCTGGCTCACTTTGTCTTTCCGGATGGCAAAGTTACGAGCTATGACCTGAGAAGCGACTTTATAAGGCTGGCGAAAAAGAACGTTGAGATGAGCGGATACGAATCCGTGGTGGAAATTAAAGAGGGCGATGTTACCCAGAGCATGGAGGAAAGGGAAGTGGATGCGGTCATATTTGACTTTTCCCATCCATGGGATGCAATCGAAAATGGACATAATGCACTTAAAAAGTTTGGACATGTGTGTTGCTATTGTCCCACGGTGAATCAGACAGAGCTTTCTGTTAAAGAGATGAAAAAAGTGGGCTTTGTTGAGATAAGAACGATAGAGGTTATGGAGAGAAGCATGATAATAAGAGAGGGAAGCTCAAGACCTGATAACAGGGTCATAGGACACACCGGGTATATGTGCTTTGGAAGAAAGATCTAACGTAGGTATTAAAAAGCGTTAAGAGTTTAAAAAATGTTTTAGGTGGAGTATGTATAGTATGAGGCTATCAACGAATCCCTGTAACGTGTACATTGAGAAAGACACTTTGATAGACTGCGGCATCACCGTTAATAAACGAATAAAGACAATTTTGTTAACCCATTGCCATTTTGATCACGTTCTACAGGTTAAAGAGGTGAAAGAGAAAAATAACGCAAAAGTCGTTATGCAAAGAGATGACGCAGAAGCCATTGAAAAGAGAATGCTCCATAGGGTTTTTTATCCCGTAGAGTGGTTTGAGATCGATTTAAAATTTGGTGAGAGGGTAGAGATCGGAGATTTCACGGCGATACACACGCCCGGGCACACCGTCGGAAGTTGCAGTTACTACAGCAAACTCACGGGAAATTTTTATACCGGAGATGTGATATTTGAGGGGTACTGTTTTGGGAGAACTGATATGCCAACGGGGTCATTTGAAACTTTGAAAAAGAGTATAGACAAGATCTACAAATTCTGTGGTGAAAATGGAGTCAAAAGAATCTGTCCCGGTCATGGAAATGTCATCGAGGGCGATATACGGGGATACTTAAAAGAGCTCAGGAGCAGAATGGGTTAGGATACCTTTACAGTGTATTCCACTTCTCTGGTTATGCTGGTTATTTTTTCATTTAGGCCGATTTCTCCATACCCAAATCTCAGAGTGGTTTCTCCCCTCTTTACGGGATCAAATGTGAAGTATTTTATCGTCACTCCCATAATACTGGAATCGGGGGGTGCTTTCAGTCCTTCATCTATAAGCACGAGATAATTTTCATCATGTTCTATGCATTTCCATTCGTACGCGGGGTGCAGAGGTTGCTGCAGCTCAATGTCAAAACTTTCATTTACTTTTACCAGTTTCAAATTTTTGCTTTCTGCATCATCGATTGCTTCATCGGTTTCCTCACCGGTTTCCTCATCGATAAAGCGATCGCCAATAAATGGCAAATATGCTAAAAATTTTTGAATAAATTTGAGCAAATCGTTTATAAGGTCTCCAACACTGGCAAATTGAAGCGGAGCAAAGAAGAGCATTAAAGATATAATGATCACGCCACTTTTCATAATGATAAGTGATGATAATGTCATATATTCTTTTCTGCAAACATGAGGTACATTTTAAAGAACTTCATAGGATCAGTAGTGTTAGAAGAACAGAGAATATGCCTGTTATAAATATTCCATCAAAGGATCCCGCTCCACCTATGCTTATCATTCTTGCGTTGAGCTTTGATATTTTGTTTAAGTTGAGCAGATCCGCTCCAATGAGTGTTCCCAGAACTCCTGAAAGGTATGCCACAAAGGGAGCTGAAGAGACGCAACCGAATACGAGTGTGGAAAAAAGGGAAAGGAGACATGCCGAGATTGGAGGAATGAAATTTGGCATTGCTACTCCCAGACCGGGAACAATTTTTGCAAATGTGTGGCATATAACTATGACTATGGCTGTAGAAAGAAGAAAAGCTGGCCAGGCATGAAAATTTTTAATTAAGATATAGGCTGAAATGGCTATAGGAATGATTGCACCACCCAGATTTATGGATATGGTTGTCTTTCTCGTGGTGGGTCCCAGCATGCTTATTGGATAGAGCATACCATAAAAAGATCTTGGGGGTTTTATATATTCTACCTCAGTATGCACCTCTTTTATGGGTATATTTACAAAACTTCCAAGAAATGATAAAATTAAAAGCAAATAAGCGCTCCATACTGGAATTCCCAGAGCGAGAAAAACTGCATTTACGGCTGTTGCAAAGAGTGAGAAGAATATGAAGGTAAATATGAAAAGAAGAAGAAGAAATGGCAAGATGATCGGTGGATAATAGATTATTCTTCGCATAGCGTTTGCCCGATTGATTTGTATCTTTTATATTTTTTTCTTTTTCTTCGTTATTTTCTGTTTTTTTGGTTTGATCAAATGAAACATTTTTTGGTTTGATCAAATGAAACATTTTTTGGTTTGATCAAATGAAACATTTTTTGGTTTGATCAAATGAAACATTTTTTGGTTTGATCAAATGAAACATTTTTTGGTTTGATCAAATGAAACATTTTTTGGTTTGATCAAATGAAACATTTTTTGGTTTGATCAAATGAAACATTTTTTGACACAATATCACAGAAGATAATAAGGAAATTGCATCGAAAATGTCAAACAGGATCCATGGTAAGACGTGGCGCTCAGCTTTCAACGATCTCCAGGTTCTCCACAAGTTTGTGATATTTTCCTCCGAGCAGTCCTTCTCCAATTACATACGCACCACAGGCAGCCTCTTTCGCGATTTTGGATAATCTGTTCACCTGCACGACCTTAGCATATTTATTCAGTCTATGCGTAATTTCATTTTTTATGGGATCGTAAGTCATCAGTCTGCCAGACAAAAGGATCTCCTTTGGGTTACGCACAGAAACAAGCATTGAAGCAACATCCCTCTCTATGCTCTCTCCAAGTAGTAACATAGCTTCTTTAAACTCTGCCAGATCTCGGGGTTCAATATCCTCCCCCACAAAATCTTTCAACCCCCCTTTAAAAATTAGATCCTGAGTCAGTGGCAACTTTAATCTGATCGCAACCTCTGCATCCATTCCTCCACATGCAAGAAACCCCGGGCTTCCGTTTGTTCCACCTATCCCATCGACGATTTTTCCATTTTCAACACCGAGCACCGCTGTGAACCCATAACCGACCTCTACATAGACAAAAGATGTTTTATTAAAGGGAATTTTTAACCTTTCAGATTGATCTTTTATTCCCAGAGCGACACAACATACCTTGTCTGCGGTGCCCATGTCAAACCTGTTCCATTTTCTGTACGCAGGAACGGTTTTAAGATCGATAACTCCCGGAGTGAAGTAAACAGGCATTTGCATATCTTTCATCTTTAAAAGTACATTTTTTATTCCTTCATTAACCGGTACATTTGTATCCAGAGGGATCATCCTTCCAATGTCCTCTTCTGACAGATTCTTAATACTTTTTAATGGAATTCCATATCCCGATGGACCAATCACAATATCCAGCGGCATCAGCTCTTTAATCTTTTTGATGAGAATGCCGGGATCTTTGAAAATCTTCTCCGATCTTATCGATTCGTCCACTATTGTTTTGTTTTCCATTCGGTTTTCCATTTTGTTTTTTATTTCGCTTTCCATTTTGTTTTCCATTTTGTTGCTTTCCATCCCAAAAAGATCAAAACTGTATGTTCCAGGATCTATTCCCACAACTCTCATTTTTTTCTCCTCAGAGGACATGAGGGATCAGATTCTGTCCAGCTTCCCGTCAAACCGAACGTTCTTGATCTGCAGCCTCCGCACTCATAAAGATATTTACACCCCTTACATGGGCTTTCTCTGGCTGAGAGATCCTTTATATTTTTGATAAACTCTGAATTCTGCATATCTTCCCATATCTCATTGAGACCTTTTTCATTGACGTTTCCCATCACAATAGGGGCAAATGTGCACGGCTTTACATCTCCATTTGTTTCAATAAACATGTACTCTCCAAAAATGCAACGAGAAACATCTGAAACCGTAATGCCATTCTCAGAATTCACCGAATAATCTACGTTATTCTCTTTCAGAAATGGTTTGAAAAATGGATCGTCAACCCACACATCAATATCGTAATCCTTCTGATACCGGACAATAGAGGAGAAAACGTTTGTATATTCATCTGCACTTAAAACATACTTTTTGTAATCTCTGCAGGGCTTTAATCCTATAAATGTGATCTTTTTATACCCCAGATCTTTTGCAAATTCAAACATTTTACCAATTTGCCGGTAGTTGTATTTTCCTATGGTCACAGGACACGAATCGAGAATATTATGCCCATTTGCAAGTTTCACCGCTTCCTTTAACTTTTCAAAACTTGCTCCCGTTCTTATTTCTTCATAGCTCTTTTTATCTGCTCCATCTATGCTTATCATGAGATTCACATTTAGCTCTGCAAATCTTTTTGCTAAACTTTCATTGAATAACATGCCGTTGCTTATAAGATAAATCCTGATCTTATTTCTGTGCATTACTTCGATTATTTCAAACAATTCTCTACGTAAAAGTGGTTCTCCCCCCTCAATTATAATCCATCCTGGTTTAAGCGACGGTATCTCCTCAGCAACTTTCAAAACAATGGAACTGTTTAACTCTTTTTTTGCCATCCCTCTACAATGTAAACAGCTCAGATTGCACCTGTTCGTAATTGCCCAATCTATCATGTATGGATTGTTCATGGTCTACCTTCAATAATATACGGCCAAATAGGGTTATACACTTAAAATCTTTTCATGCGCCCCTTGAGAGTTTACTCTCCTTAGCCCTCACATTAAAATTTTGGGAGCATGGTTTTAGCTACTGCTGCGGCTGATACAACCTTGATCACATCTCCTGCAATGAATGGGAGAGATCCCATCCAAAACAGTTCCAGAAGCGTGGGTGAAGCCCCCTGAACCATGTAAGACCAGAGTCCCAATTGCAGCAGTCCCGGGAGGTGAATCAGCACAAAGTTGGCAAAGAGCATCAACCCAAGTAATGGTAAAAATCTCCTTGTTTGCGGGTATTTATCAGTCAGGTAGCCGATAAACAGTGCGGCTAAAACAAATCCTATTATGTATCCTCCCCGTGGTCCTATGAGAGCACCGCAACCTCCGCTCCAGCCGGCAAACCAGGGAATACCGGCCATGCCCAGCAGCACATACATAGCCTGGCTTATTCCTCCCCACCATTTACCAAGAAAGACCGCAATCAATAAAACCACAAAGGTCTGACCAGTGATCGGCACAGGAGTCCATGGAAGAAATATTTTTATCTGCGCTACAAGCCCGGTTAAACAAGCCATTCCAAAGGCCAGAGCAATTTTGTTCACAAGAGCTAAGTTGCAACGCCATCTGAACAATAGGTATCTGTCCTCAAAAAAATCGTTTACCTGCATTTTTTCCCTCCTTTAACCTCCAACGTTTGAAACTGATTGTCCACAACCATATATAACAGTTTTCATGTGTGAAATACTCCTATCACAAGTCCCCTTTTCTCCATCGCATGGTTGAAAAAATCTCTATGAGATCTGAACTGACTGACCAACTAACTAACTAAAACAAACCAAAAATCGCTGCAACCAATACGACGGAGTTGTAGGCAGCATGACAACCCATGGATGTGTATATGGAATCTGTTTTGACCACCAGGAAACCCATGATCATGGCTAAAATGAAGATGGAGAATCCTCCCATCAGGCTCAGGTGAACAACGGTGAAAAGCAGGGAAGATAAGAGAATGGCTAAAAACTTGCTCTTAAAAGAGTTCTCGAACCCTCTCATCACAAATCCTCTGAAGAGGATCTCTTCACAGAAACCCGTGACAACTCCCAAAGAAAGAATTCCAAGAGGAAACCTCCAGCCGGAGTAGTTGGCGATTAAAGCCTCGTCCTGGGGACTCACAGCGAAATTCTCTGAGGTGATCTGAGCAATTGTCCACCCTAAACCCAGAACGGCTAACGATATAGCGACACCTGATAATATGCCTATCAGCAGAAATTTTGGATTCCAGTTCATCCTGAGTATCTCTCTGCTGTGTTCCTTTCGGGATCTAAGAAAGACAAATGGCCAGATCCCGAAGCATATGATCTCAAATGAGATCAAAAATTGCGGAGAAAAAACTATCCTGTAGATCGGAGAGATAAACTCCTTCAATCCTTCCGGATCGGCCAGCTCACCAATGCTGGGGAGCGTAATAATGGGCACAAGGATCAAGAATATGCCTACAAATATGCCGAGGATAATGGTTGCACCAAGAGAGACCAAGAGAACTGCTATTGCCATACCTGCCTTGGGATAACTTTTTATGTCTTCTTCGCCCATTTCTATCAGTCGCCTCGTTTAAGCCATACTTCATGTCATTCTTTACACTTAAAAGTTTTCAAAGAGATCCTCAATTCAGGACATTAGCTCTGGGATCACGATCCAGTTTATGCACCAGGACCCCGTCTCATCCCTTTCAAGGCAAACTACACCGCCCATCTGAAAATTTACTACCTTCTTATCTTCATCCTCACCCACCAGTATCGAGCAAAGTTTGCTCAAATGGGGCAGATGTCCCACGATCATCAGATCTTCATCAATTTCTTTTAATCGTAATGCCCAAACAGAGGGATCTGCGAGAGGTTTCAGATCCTCTGCCCCCTTAATTTCTGGGGCTCTTAAATAATCTCCCAAAATTTCGGCGGTCTGTTTTGCTCTCGTTTTTTCGCTGTGCACGATCGTTTTTATTTCAATACTTTCAGCTACAAAGACGGCTACCTTTTTAACATCAGCAATTCCTTTCTCAGACAGATGTCTTTCGGGATCTTCTTCTTCCTTCTTTGGTTTTGCATGCTGCACCAGATACAACTTCATCTTTTCCCTCCGTTTTTCTTGTCTATGTGTATATTGGTATAGAATTCTTTCTATTCCCTCAGATCCCTTCCTTTATCTGTTAATTTCATTCTCCAGCAAATTGAATGCGCGATCATGCCTGCAGTATTTCACAAAAGGATGATCGATGAGTTAGCAGATGAGGTGGGGTAAGCAAAGTTTTGAAGTATCGGAGGAAGGCTTTGGGCTTGGAAGTCGTATCCGTTGTTAGGCGAAGTGCGCAAAAAACATCTACTCCTCGAGCAAGATTCAATCTTTACTCTTTGCACAAAACTCATCTGACGTTTGGTAGCCGATGCCCTTCTACAGTGATCAAAAGCCCCGTCACTACGGACCTAATTGATGCTATAAACCAGTTGAAATTAAAAGCGATCCACGATAGACCCAGGGTGAACACTATCCAAATGATAAGGGTGAACAACTGTTTGCGTTTCAATTTAGCCTCCTCAGAATTTTAACATTTCATCTACTATCTGAATAATGCCGAAAAGACTGAAACTCTCCCCCTTACTTCGTCCAAGTCATTTTTATTAGGTCTCCCGCGTATATCTCTATAGATTCCCATAGTATTAACTTCAAATTGTTTTGAATCTGCGTTGTTAAAATTTTCACCAACGACGTAGATCTCATCGAGAACCTCAAATCTAATGTGTTTGAAAGCTTGAACCATATATTTACCGGCAACCATAGCTTCTTCAATCCCGGTGTGAGGTCCAGAATGGGTGCAAAATATGATCGCTTTATGATCAGCTAAAACAGGACAACATGGTATTATATCTCCTCGGTCTCTATGATATTTCATCAAATCATTTAAATAACTCAGCACAGGTTTGGGTGGAAGGAATTGATAGGTTGGCGAGCCGAAGAAAACCACATTGTAATCGTACATTTCATCAGTCTTCAAGTCTCCGACCTTTTTGATCTCATAATCAATTCCTAATTCTTCCAGTTCTTCTGCGATTGCATCAGCAACCTTTTTCGTATTTCCAGTTGCAGACCAATAAGCTATAAGCACTCTTTTCTTTGACATACCTTTTGCCTCCTTTTCATGTTATTCCTTACTGTAATTTTCATTACTTAAACTTAACGGCGCCGTGCCAATTCCGCCTAAAGATTTGCGGATAAAAGAAATTGCCGAAGGCACTAAGCCTCCTCAAGAAATCTCACCAGATCCTCAACTTTAGCGGGGTGCTGATCTTCATAAATATCTGGCGATTTTTGAAAAGTGCATCTTCGATTTTTTTCTTCTGATTTCTCTTCTATCTTCGCTAGATATCGAGCGGCCTCCCCCACACTTTTCCACACCTGCTCTCTATCATAAATTATCATAAGATCCCTTAAAACAACCCTTCCATTCCCTTTTAAGAGATCATGCATTATCCGCGCTTTTTATCCTCATCGGGTATATGGTGCAGAGCGGCATTTGATACGATACGATTAAGTCCACTTTTTCGTCAATGTTTGGTTCATCAAAGCTTCCTGCCTGAATTCAATATTACCAATTCCTGATGCTTTTTTTTGTCACTTCAAGCATCTTTTCGGATACATCAACCGCTATCACCTTCTTAACCTGGGGTGCAATTGCCAGCAATACCGCACCAGTTCCAGCACCGAGATCCACAACCACGTCTGTCTTATTGGGTCTAGCTAAGTTGATTGTGTGTTCAACTATTTCAAACCATTTAAATCTCTCGAACTCCTTGTCATAGCTTTCTGCCATCTCATCCCAACGTTTACCCTGATTCTTTTTCCTCACTTTCCGCTTCTTTTCTTTAATTTTGGTATAAACATCGGGACTTTCCCCCTATAACTTTCGTATTCTTCACCGAATTTTTCTATCAATGCCTTTTCCTCGGATCTCGCTTCGAGATACCAAAGCACAGAGAACACACAGATTGGGGGAATGAGCCATCCGGTTCTAAAGAAAAATA
>Ga0209633_10003277_pt1 | contig 15051 bp, 13 predicted proteins | sample Cruoilmetagenom1_FD_187290 | JGI IMG/M metagenome (GOLD analysis project Ga0209633, IMG submission 187290) | Oil polluted marine microbial communities from Coal Oil Point, Santa Barbara, California, USA - Sample 1 (SPAdes) (version 2) | ecosystem: Environmental > Aquatic > Marine > Oil seeps ... | reverse complement strand
GCCGGCGCGGGGCGGCAGGCTACTCTTTGATCTTGTCGGCGTTGCCCATCAGGTGCTCAAGGCCGGAGCGCTGGAAATTCGCCTCGATCTTGCGCAGCGCGGCGGTCTCGACCGTGCGCCTCCCAATGGAATGCGCGGCGGCCTCGATAGGACGCGCGCTGCCGGCAAGCGCCAACTGGGTGTGGATCACCTTCATCTTGGGCATCACCACAACGTCCTTGACCGCTCCTTTGGTGGCCAAGAGCGCCGCGCCAGCTGCATTGGGTGCTGCGGATTTGGGCGTCGCCTTCACCGCGGACCCGGCGGTTGCGGTTTCAGGCGTCTCGACGGAGCCGTGTACCACGACCGGCAGCGGCGTCTCGGCGGGCACCACCGCCGGCCGAACGACGGTCGGATAGCGGGGGGTCTCGATGCGGGCCACGGTGGTGACGCGGCGTGAGACCTCTTGCCTCTGGGCCGTTTCGGGCTTCTCCGCGTCCTTCACCGGGCGGAAGCCGAATTCCAGTCGCGCGAAGCGAACCGGCGGCTGGCCGTCGGTCTGGAGGCTGGCCTGATGGATCACGCCGTCATGGTCGACCCGGCCCGGCACGGCCACGCTCTCGCGCTTCGGCTCGGGACGCGGCGTCGTGCGCGGCGTTGCGTGGACCGGCTTGCGGGCCGCCGTGTGGGGCGCCTTGCGCTGCGCCGGGCGGGGCGCGGCCGATACTGCAAGCTTGGGCGCGGCGGCGCTGCCCTGCGGCACGGCGCTGGCGGCCTGCGGCTTGATGGGCGCGCCGTTGCGCAGCATTTTCTGGACCATCCAGCGCGGCTGGCGGCGCAGCCAGTTGTAATAGTCGAGGTTGCGCCGGACGCTGGGTCCGTCGAGGTCGACCCGGGCAATCCGGGCGGCTTTCATTTCCTGCCCGGCCAGGCCGTAGACGAGGGCCAGGTTCTGGCGGTGGCGCGCGGTGGCACGCGGATCCGAGGTGACATTCTGAAGCACCTTGGCCGCGCTGGCGTACTGACCGGCCAGCGCCATCGAAAGCGCTAGGTTGTTCCTGAGGGTGAGGTTCTTAGGCTGTTTGGCCAGACCTGCCCGGTAGGCGGTGAGAGCGTCTTTATGTTTACCCGTCATGTCGAGCGCCACGCCGAGGCCGTTGAAGGCCCGGTGGTCGCCGTCCTCGGCGATGACCTCCTGGAAGAGCCGGATTGAGCCCTGCGGGTCATTCATGGAAATCAACGTATTGGCGAGTTGGCGCTTTGCTTCTCCATCGCCCGGCTGAATCACCAGAACTTTGCGGAAATGCTCGGCCGCCGCCTTGTGCGCCCCCATTGCTTGAAGCGCCCGGCCAAGCCGGTAGAGCGGAACCGGGTCCTTCGGAGCCGATTTCACGGCTTGCTCGTAGAATCGGGCGGCCGCGGCGGCATCGCCGCCGCGCATGGTCGTGTCGCCCATGCTGATCAGCGCCCGGGTGGAGCGCATTCCTGCTGTAATTCCGCCATTTTTCGAGCTTTCCGCTTCGAAAATGGAGCTTGAGCAGGAACCGGTCAGGAGCGCAATACTGGCGACGCCGGTAAGAAAAAAGTAACGATTGGGGGCGTTGGATAGCATCTGCGGGTCCTCGGGCTAGCGCTCGGGATTGAGCCGCAGAGTACCGCCGATGAGATTACCGAGAGGTAAAAATGGCGCATCCAATTCGAAGTATCGATCGGGGTTTTCGGAGAATTTTAGCGTTCTGGCGCGACCTCCGAGGAGTAGCAGCGGTTGAATTTGCGATCATGGCTCCGGTTCTGATTTTGGTCGTCGCGGGCACCATGGAGGTCTCCATGGTGCTGGCGGTATCGTCGCTGCTTGAAGGCGGTCTGCGTGATGCGGCGCGATATGGCATTACCGGCTTTGTGCCGAGCGGCACCACGCGCGAGGAGCAGATCAAGGCGATCATCGGCGACGCCACGATTGGCCTGGTGGACATGAGCAACGCCAATATCCAGACCTTGATCTATCCGAGCTTCGGCGATATCGGACAGCCCGAACCCTATGACGATCAGAATTCGAATGGCGCCTACGATGTCGGCGAGCCGTATACCGACATCAATTCAAACGGCCAGTGGGATCCCGACATGGGTGCGGCGGGCCTTGGCGGACCCGGCGAAATCGTCCTCTACAAGATCACATACGATCTCGCGCTGATGACCCCGCTGCTTGGCAATATCATGGGCGGATCCGACGGCAAGGTGACCTTGCGGGCCAGCATCGCCGTGCGTAACGAGCCATATCCGGAAACCGCCGGCACGGGAGGCGGCACATGATCTTGCAGGGCCTTGCCAGTCTGATCGGGCGGCTGCGCCGCAATGAGCGCGGCGGCGTCCTAGTCGAGTCGATGTTCACGATCCCAATCGCCATCATGTTGCTGCTGGCCGGCTTTGAAGTCGCGCGCCTTACGCTGATTCACCAGAAGATGGACCGCGCGGCGACGGCGATGGCCGATCTGGTCTCCCAGTCGGAGGGCATCACGGTCGCGCAGTTGAACGACATGTTCAACGCCATCCAGCACATCATGGAGCCGTTCGATCTGTCGACCAAAGGCGTCGTGGTCGTGTCGTCGATCGGCACCCCGGGCATCAATCCGACGACCGTCTACTGGCAGCGAACGGGCGCCGGTTCGGTGGTCGTAACAAGCCAGGTCGGCACCGAGGGAAATCCACCGACATTGCCCACCGGCTTCGTGGTCCGCTCCGGCGAGGGACTGATTGTGGCCGAGGTCTATTACGACTACGCGCCGCTTCTGTTCTGGGACATTGTCGGCCCCAACCAGCTCTACCACCGGGCCTTCTTCCGGCCACGCTATGGCGGGCTTGATGTCTTGAACCCCTGAGCCGGGCCCAAAACACCCGGACCGTCTGACGATGACCCATGGCGGCTGGTCAAAGGCGCCTCTTCACATGCCGGTGGGTCTCTAAGCTGCTGGATAGAGCCCCGCATTGCGGGCGCGCTGCTGAACCAGCGTCAGGACCATATCGATGGTCGGCGTCGGCATGGCGGTGAACCTGCCCATTTCCTGAACCGAGGTCAGCAACGCGTCGATCTCCATCGGCCGGCCGCGTTCCAGATCCTGCAGGGTCGACGGCCTGTGCGGTCCCACCGCTTTCGACATGTCCATGCGCCGGTCGACGTCGACGGCAAAGCGCACCCCCAGCGCCTCGGCGATCGATTGGGCCTCGACCATCATGGCTCGCGCGATCGCCCGCGTTCCCGGCTCGCCCGCCATCTGCTCCAGATTTGCGTGGGTGAGCACGCTGATCAGGTTGAACGACAGATTGCCCCAAAGCTTGAGCCAGATCTCATCGCGGATGTTGGTCTTTACCGGCGCCTTCAGCCCGGCCGCGCACATGGCCCGGCCCAGGGCCAGCGCGCGGTCGGATTTGGTGCCGTCGGGCTCGCCCAACGAATACCGGTCGCCGCTCTCGTGAACCACGATGCCGGGTTCGGCGACCTCCAACGCGGTATAGACGACGCAGCCGATCACCCGCTCGGGCCCGATCGTATTCCAGATCACGCCGCCCGGATCGACCGCCTCGATCCGCGCATCGGCGTGCGGGCCGTCCAGCCCATAGAAGTACCAAAAGGGGATGCCGTTCATTGCCGTGACCACCGCCGTCTCCGGACCCAGCAGCGGCTGCATGGCCGCAGCCGCACCAGCGAGTTGGTGCGCCTTAAGCGTCACGATCACGTAGTCCTGGGGGCCGAAACTGCCCGGATCGTCGTCTGCCGCGACCTTGGCCACGATCTCCTCGCCGCCAGTGCGCAGGCGCAGCCCGTCTCGTCTGATGGCATCCAGGTGGGCGCCACGGGCGATCAGCGAGACATCGGCATCGGTCTGCGCCAGCAGTGCGCCGATATGGCCGCCGATCGCGCCGGCGCCGTAGATGCAAATCTTCATGGCGCCGCGCCGAGCACGTCGGCGAGTTTTTCGTGCAAGCCGATGCGCTGAAGCTTGCCGGTGGCGCCTTTGGGGATCTCCTCGACGAAGACTATTTTCCGCGGGACTTTGAAATCGGCTAGACGCTCGCGCACGAAATCACGCAGCTCGGCTTCGCTGACGCTCGTGCCCTCGGCGGTGACGATCGCGGCCGCGACCTCTTCGCCGAGCTTGTCATGGGGCAGGGCGAAGGTAACCGCCTGGGCGACGCCCGGATGGTCCAGCAGCACCTCGTCGACCTCGCGCGGGCTGATTTTCTCGCCGCCGCGATTGATGATTTCCTTGATCCGCCCGGCGATTGAAAGATAGCCGTCGGCGTCGACCACGCCCAGATCGCCGGTGCGGAACCAGCCGTCGCGAAAGGACTCGCGGTTGGCTTCGTAGTTGGCCTCGTAGCCGCTGGTGACGTTCTCGCCGCGGATCACGATCTCGCCCGTGGCGCCGGGTTCCACAAAGTTGCCCGCCGGGTCCATGATCCGAACCTCCGGTCCCGCGGCGATGCCGACCGAGCCCGGCTTGCGCGGCGCCGGCGGCAGCGGGTTGGACGCCATCTGATGGGCCGCCTCAGTCATGCCGTAGGATTCGATCACCGGCGCGCCGAACGTTTCCTCCAGGGCCGCCATCAGTTGCGGCGGCAGCGAAGAGGAAGACGACCGGATGAGCCGCAGTTTCGCGGCCTTGACCGCCTCCGGGTTGCGCGCGGCGCGGGCGAGGATCGCCTGGTGCATGGTTGGCACGGCGGTGTACCAGGTTGGTTGGGCCTCTTCCAGCCAGGCAAAGACCTTGAGTGCGTTGAAGCCCGGCGAACAAAAGACCGATGCGCCGGCGCCCAGGCTCGCCAGCACCGCCGCCATCAGCCCGTGAATATGGAATAGCGGCATCACGTTGAGGCAGCGGTCTTGGGGAGCCAGCGCCAGCGTGGCGGCGATGTTGTGCGCCGAGGTCGTAACGTTGATCTGGCTGAGTGGCACGATCTTGGGCCGCGAGGTCGTCCCGGAGGTATGGAGCACCAGCGCCACGTCCTCGGCTTCCGCCGGGCCGGGCCGGGTCGGCGGCCCACTGCCGGCGCCTGCCAGGGCGAAGGCGCCCGCGGGCCCGCCTTCGTCGGCTACCAGCTCGATCACCGGCACGCCGAGCTCGCCCGCGACCGCGATCGCCGGCGACCCCGAACCGCGTTCGACCACGAGGGCCCGGGCCGACAGATCATTCAGGTAAAACCGGAACTCATCGGCTCGATAGCCGGGATTCAGGGGAGCAGTGGTCGCGCCGGAGCCGATCGCAACGAAGGCCGCGGCCATCTCCGCTCCGTTGGGCAGCACGATCGCCACCCGGTCGTTGCGGCCGATGCCGAGCCCGTTGAGCGTCGTTACCGTTTCATCGGCAAGGCGGCCAAGGTCATCGAAGCAGAGCTGCGGGCGTGCCGGCGCGAGCAGGGCCGGCGCGGCGCCATCGCCGCCCGCTATCAACGCGCGAATTGTGCGTGGATCGGCCATCGGCCTCGAGAGCTGACAAGGGGGCCGCGACCATACCAGCGGCTTTGGCGCGATGCCAGCCCGGCCGCCGGCCGGGTGATCCGCTTACTACCTGGTCTGCGAACTGTCGAAGGCTCAGATACTGAGATCGAAAACCCCGCCGCGAGGGGCAACCTTGGCGTCGGATGCTTCGACGGCCTGATACGTCTGGTCGACGCTGCGTTGGAGCGCCTGCGTGTCGGGATTGCCAAGTGCTTGGGTGTTGGGATTGCCAAGTGCTTGGGTGTTGGGATTGCTAAGTTGGGTGATGCTGGTGGCACCGACCCGGCCGTCGGTTCCGCCGTTCGATTGGCCGACGGCGCCGGCGGCACCCTCGTAGTCCCGGCGCGCCGCGATCCGCGCTGTGTCCTCTGGCGGATTGACCCGCAGATCGAAAATGATGCCTTGGTCGCCGTCCCGCTTTTTGTCGTCCAGGCGGCTCGCTTCCGCCGCCGCGCTAAGCGGCGGCTCGCCCGGCGCCTTGAACGCCGTGCCTCGCTGGAGTTCCTGTGTCGCGCAGTCCGAACAACCGCCTATCGCACCTATCGCCACTCCGCGAACTCCCGCAATTATTTCCGGTCAATAACGACGGAATAGAAAGACAGGTGAATATTTAAAATATTCTATAGTTACGTCGGATCAGGAAGTAATTTTGAATATTGGTGAATTCCCATTATCCATAATTATTTACTAATGACGATTTACGCCGCTGGGCATTCACCGAATGCGGCCTTGACGTTCGTTCTCAATCAGGGGAATGGCCGCTCAAGGGCGGACGCGGGACTGCTTGACCCCCCACGCGCGGCCGACGCGGAGTCATGAGATCGTTCAGATCTGCCGGTCGTAGATCCCGCCGCGATGGGATACCTGCGCATCGACCGCCTCGACGGCCTGGTAGGTTTGCTCCGAGGTGCGGCGGCGGAATGGTGTGTCGGGGTTTGCCCGGTAAGTCCGCTCGGGTTCCTGACCGGCCGCAGCGGCGCTGCGTCCACGTCGCCGGTTGTCGTCGTGCCCAGCGCGCTCGAAGGCGCGCTTCGTCGCTTCTTGGGCCGCGTCCTCGGGTGGATCGGGCCGAAGTTCGATGGTGATGCCAGTATCGCGGTGCCGGGCTTCGGCGCCGGGGCGTTCTGCGGCGGCGGCTGGCCGGATCGCGTTGTCGTCGTGGGCGGCGTACGGCGAGACCCGGCGGACCGTATCCGCCGCGCCATTGAAGGTCGAGAATTTGCCGATCACGCTCGCCGACACTCGAAGCCTCTTCGTTAGAAATTCATTACAGAGATACCGATATCGGGTCTCTGAACAGCAATATTATCATGCAGTGTTGCCCAGTTATCAAGCATTAATTAAGCAAGGTTAACTAGTTTTATTAACCAATACTGGTAGTAATACTTAAACTATACCGTTAGTTACTCGCAGACTGCGTGGCGTGCGGCTGTCCAGCGCCGGCTTCGCGGACGATTTGCGGCGTGCTATCGTTAATGCGATGCTGAAAAAAGCATGAACGCCAATCGGAGTCGCACCATGGCTGCCAAGCCTGCCGCCGTTGCCGTACCCAACAATCTTGAGCCGTTCTGGATGCCGTTTACGGCCAACCGGCAGTTTAAAAAGGCGCCGCGCATGTTCGCCGGCGCCAAGGATATGCACTACACCACGGTGGATGGTCGGGAGGTGCTCGATGCGACCGCCGGGCTATGGTGCGTGAACGCCGGCCATGGCCGCGAGCCGATCGTCGAGGCGGTCCAGACGCAGGTTGCGCGAATGGATTATGCGCCGCCCTTCCAGATGGGCCATCCCGGCGCCTTCGAGCTGGCGGCCCGGCTCGCCGCGATCCTTCCGGACGATCTCAATCATGTGTTTTTCACCAATTCCGGCTCCGAGGCCGTTGATACCGCGCTGAAGATCGCGCTCGCGTATCACCGCATTCGGGGCGAGGGCGCGCGCCAGCGGCTGATCGGCCGCGAACGCGGCTATCATGGCGTCGGCTTTGGCGGGATGTCGGTGGGTGGCATCGCGCCAAACCGAAAATTCTTCGGCAGTCTGCTGCCCGGTGTCGATCACCTGCAGCACACGCACGCCCCCGAGCACAATGCCTTCACTCGCGGCGAGCCCGAATGGGGCGCGCATCTGGCTGACGATCTGGAGCGCCTGGTGGCGCTTCACGATGCCTCGACCATCGCCGCTGTCATCGTCGAGCCCCTGGCCGGCTCGACCGGCGTGCTCGTTCCGCCAAAGGGCTACCTGCGCCGACTTCGCGAGATCTGCGACCAATATGGAATTCTTCTTATATTCGATGAGGTTATAACGGGTTTCGGTCGTCTTGGGGCAAGCTTTGCGGCGGAGTATTTTGGCGTGGTGCCCGACATTATGACCGTTGCCAAGGGGATCTCGAACGGCACCGTACCGATGGGCGCGGCCTTCGTGACCTCGGATATCTACGAGACCTTCATGTCGGGGCCGGAGCATGTCATCGAGCTCTTCCACGGCTACACCTATTCCGCCCATCCGCTGGCCTGCGCCGCGGCGCTTGCCACCCTCGACGTTTACCGCGACGAAGGCTTGTTCGAGCGCGCCGCTGAGCTGGCGCCGTACTGGGAGGACGCCGTCCATTCCCTGAAGGACTTGCCGACGGTCGTCGATATCCGCAATCTCGGTCTTGTTACCGGGATCGAGCTTGCCGCGCGTGAGGGCGCGCCGGCCAAGCGCGGCTACGATGTATTCCTGGGTTGCTATGAAGACGGCGTGCTGGTTCGCAGTACGGCCGACACCATAGCCATGTCGCCGCCGCTCATTGTCGAAAAGCCGCAGATCGACACGATGGTCGAGACGCTGGCGAAAAATATCAAGGCTGCCGCCTGAACGGTCGGACGATCCGCCTGATGCCGGGTGCGGCGCGGCCCCTTCGGTTGGGCCCGATGTTAACGAATTCGACACCACCGATGATTGCAGGCTGGCATGCGATCGGCTGCCGGGCGTCGATGCGCCGCCGGGGCCGGCTGGCCAAATCCGGGCTGGCCGAAGCGGGCTAGTTCCGGGCATTTCGCGACCCTTGCCGGGGCCGGTCGGCGGACCTGCCTGGGCGCCTTGAGAAGATTGTGTGTCTGCGCCAGCGGAAACATCTTGCCTTTTAACAGTTGTTAACAGATCGACCGCTAGTCTCTGTTCCCAAGTCGCAGAGCGCGGCAAGGGTTTTCTGGTCTCAACGCCTTCAGGTAGGAGGTTGTCGGTAGTGCCCGACCGGCTCAAGAAACACGGAGTACAGTCCGAACTGGAGCTGCTGCGCAATGCGCTCGCGGGCTCCGGCGACCTTGCGTATGACTGGGACCTGACAACCGACACGATCTCCTGGTCGGGCCGTGTCACCCATGTCTTCGGCCTCAGCAGCGCCACGCAGATCAACGCCGGCCCTCATTTCCACCGCCTTATCAACCCAGAGGATCTGCTGATCCGCCGGCGCGCGTTTTCCGAGCATGTCGCCTCAGGGGCTCCATTCGACTGCGAGTATCGCATTCGCGGAGATGGCGGCGAGATTGTCTGGGTCCACGAGCGCGGCGCGGCATCGCTGTCGACGGTTGGAGAGCCCGAGCGGCTGGCCGGAACATTGCGCATGATCACCGAGCGCAAGACCAACGAAACCCGCCTTGAGTACCAAGCCAATTACGACGAGATGACCGGGCATTTCAACGAGGCGCGGTTGCGCGAGGCGCTGGAGCAGTCGATGGCCTATGGCCGGCGCTATGGCGTGCAGGGCGCGTATCTCCAGGTGGCGATCGACACGCTTTCCATGATCCATGACGCCTATGATGGCCCGACCGCCGACACGGCCGTGCTGACGCTCGGGCAACGGATCGAGCGGAACATCCGCGCCAGCGATATCGTCGGCCGGGTCGCCGTCGACGGCTTCGGGATCGTGATCAGCAATTGTCCCGATGGCACGATTTCGACGATTGCCAACAAGCTGCTTGCCGCCTGCCACGACACTCCGGTCGTAACGGCCAGCGGCCCGATCCACCTCAAGGTTTCGATCGGTGGGGTTATCTTCCCCGAGGTCGGCCAAACCGCCCATGACGTGATGATCCAAGCCGAGGTCGCGCGGCGCGAAGCGCGAGAGCGCCAGGGCCTTCCCTTCGTTCATTACCAATCCAGCGAGGAGCAGCGGCGCGACAGCCGCGAGCATGTGGAGATCGCCGAACGGGTCATGCGCGCGCTGCGCTCGAACCGTCTCGTCTTCGCCTATCAGCCTATCGTCGAGGCGCGCGGCTATGCCGTGAAGCATCACGAATGCCTGCTCCGGATGGTCGAGCGCGACGGCAGCGTCACCGCGGCAGCGAAATTCATGCCGGTGATCGAACAGCTCGGACTGATCCGCGACGTCGACCGCTATGTGCTGGAGACCGCCGTCCGCGAGCTGCACGAGCACACGGGTGCTTCATACGCAATCAACGTATCGGCCCTGACGGCGAACGACCGGTCATGGCTGCGGCTCTTGTTCGCGCTATTGCGCAATGCCGGCTCGGTCGCCGAGCGGATGATCATTGAGATCACCGAAACCGTGGCGCTTCAGGACATCGAGGAGACCGCGAATTTCGTGGCCCAGGTTCGCGATTTGGGCTGCCAAGTCGCGCTCGACGACTTCGGCGCCGGGTACACCTCCTTCCGGCACCTGAAGTCGCTGGCCGTGGACACCGTGAAGATCGATGGCAGCTTCGTGCGGGGCATCGCCCGCAATGTCGACAATCAGCTCTTCGTGCGCACCCTGCTGGGTCTTGCAAACGGGTTCGACCTCGGCACCATCGCCGAATGCGTGGAAGATCAGGCCGACGCCGACGCGCTGGCCGAGGAAGGCGTCGACCTGCTGCAGGGATATTTCTTCGGCGTGCCGACAATCGAGCCGCCCTGGAAGAAGAAAGCGGCGACGGACAAGACGGAGGTCGCGCCGCTCGAACCGCGTAGCGCGGCAGGCTAACGCATTTTTTCCTTTCAGACGGCATCACCGGGCCACATGAGCTTGTCGAATGGCCCCCGCCCGGCCACCCCCAACGCCCAATTTGAGGCAGTATCCTCGGGGGTCGAACCGCTAGGCGGATCGACTGGCGGGGGAGTGGGCCGGAGCCGATTCCGCGTAAGCAGAAAATGCTCTACCGCCTTGCCGGCCAAGTTTGCCCGCCAATTTTAAGAAACCGGGTTGACCGGCGCTATTTCGACGGATTGTCGGAGAGGCTCGCAACCTGCTGCTGCAGCGCCTCGATCTGGCGCTTGAGCTCATCCAACTTATTGTCTTCGGCCTTATCTTCCGCCTTGTCTTCCGTCTTTGCCGCCTTCGCTGCAGCCGCGGGCTCTTTGGGCGTGCTCGCCGACGGCGCTTCACCCTTGCCCTCACCGAAGGGGGAGAACATGCGCATGGCCTGCTCGACCATCGCCATGTTTTGCTTGCTCATGTCTTCCAGCGAGCCGAAGGGGAATATCCCGTCGAAGGCGTTCTGCATGTATGAGCGCATCTGCTCCTGGTTGCCGGCGAAGCTCGTCATCGAATGATCGAGATATCGCGGCACCAGGCTCTGCAGGCTGTCGCCGTAAAAGCCGATCAGCTGGCGCAGGAAGCCGATCGGCAGCAAATTCTGACCCTTCGATTCCTCCTCGACGATGATCTGGGTCAGCACCGAGCGGGTGATGTCCTCACCCGATTTGGCGTCGAACACGACGAAGTCCTTGTCTTCCTTAACCATCTGACAAAGATCATCGAGCGTCACATAGCTGCTGGTCGCCGTGTTGTAGAGGCGGCGATTCGCATACTTCTTTATGGTGATCGGCTCACCGCCGCTTTGTCCGTCCGCTGCCATTGCCGGTCCGGTCGTGGATTTACCCGTGCGCGATCGCTGCCGCACTCAGCCAAATTGACCCGAAAATGCTGCGCTGCGCAAGAGAATGTTTTGCGCTGCGTGCTGAATGGGCAGCCGTTTGCCGCGGCGCGGCGGCTTTTCTTTCGCACCCGCGCAAGGCCGGCCGCCGCGATGGCGTGCGCCGCATGGGTGGCAAGGCGCGCAGAGTGAATCTATAATCCCTACCCATGTCCAAGGCGTCCGATCTGGAGACCCTCGCCAAGTCCTACCTCGATCTGTGGCAGGACCAGTTTGCCGCGGTCGCGGCGGATCCGGCCAATGCCGAGGCGATGGCACGGCTCTTCGGCGCCATGGCGGCGGGCCAGCCCACGCAGGTCCGCCCAGCGGAAGGCAGCGATGAGCAAACCGGACATGACGGCCCAGTCACGACCGGAGGCGCAACCGGAGGCGCGACAGGGCCCGCGTCCGCTGGCGCTCCATCTGGGGATAGCCACGATGGCGTGTCTCAGCTCGCCGAGCGGGTTGGCGCACTTGAGGAGCGGATCCGAAAGCTGGAGCGAAAGCTTGAGCGAGCGGGCGGCGGCGCTGGCGCAAAGCCTAAAAAACACAAGTCCTGACGCGCTCCGCGAGGCCGTCGAGGCAGCCGCCCACGAGCGCCTCAACCGCTTCCTGCGCGCCGTCGACGGCTATCGCCACCACCCCTATCGCCGGCCATTCGCAGACCCGCCAGTGGCCTGGGCGGAGGGCGCCACGCGCTTGCTCGATTATTCCCGCGCTCCCGAAGCCAGGGCAGGGGATGGACCGGCGCTGCTGATCGCGCCGTCGCTGGTCAACCGCGGCTACGTTCTCGACCTGATGCCCGAACGCAGCCTCGTGCGGGCGCTCGCGGCCGACGGGTTTCGGCCCTACCTGATCGAATGGGGGGCGCCCGGCGAGGCCGAGGACGGGCTCGATCTCGACGACTGCATCCTGGGCCGGCTCGGCCATTGCCTCGACGTGGTGCAGGCGGAGACCCGGACCAAGCCCGTGCTCGTCGGCTATTGCATGGGGGGCTTGCTGGCATTGGCGCTGGCGCTGCGCCGGCAGGAAGACCTGAGCGGGCTCGCCCTGCTCGCCACACCATGGGATTTTCATGCCGATGGCGGGACGCAGTCGCGCCTGGCCGCCGGATTGCTGGCGCCCTGGTTTCCGGCCTTCGACAGGCTCGGCGCGGTGCCGGTCGATGTCCTGCAGATGTTTTTCGCCAGCCTCGATCCACTGCTCGCGTTGAAGAAGTTTGTTGCATTCTCATTCTTTGCGCCCGACAGCGAGCGCGCCGAAGCGTTCGTGGCGCTTGAGGACTGGCTGAATGACGGCGTCGATCTTCCGGCCGCAATCGCCCGCGCCTGCGTGCTTGGCTGGTACGGTGAGAACGCGCCGGCGAAGGGCACCTGGCAGGTAGGCGGTGCGCCCGTGCGTCCGGGTGACCTCGACCTGCCGACGCTTTTGGTCGTGCCGCAGAACGATCGCATCGTGCCGCCCGCATCGGCGCGGGCCCTGGCGGCCGCGATTATACACGCGCGTGTCCTCACTCCGGCGGCCGGGCATATCGGCATGGTCATCGGAGGCAAGCGGCGCGAGCAACTATGGGATCCGCTCGCCGATTGGATCTCAAGTCTCACGGCGTGAGAAGCGCGAACGAGCCGTGAGAAGTGCTAGGCTGGGCCAAAGTGTCACGCTTGCGGCATCGCGCGCAGCCGACCATATCGACGCGCATACCAGCAAGGATCGCCCCGACAGAGGTTATCCGGGCAGGGATCAACATGGGATCGCCCATCAACGGGGGAGCAGGGAGATGACGGAAGTCGTAATCGCCGGCGCCGCGCGCACGCCTATTGGTGCGTTCAACGGAAGCTTGAGCACGGTATCGGCCGCCTATCTGGGCGAGGTCGCGATCCGGGAGGTGTTGAAGCGCGCCAAGGTCGAGGCAAGCGATGTCAGCGAGGTGGTGCTGGGTCAGATCCTCACCGCCGGCGCCGGCATGAACCCCGCGCGCCAGGCCGCGATCAACGCCGGTATTCCCGAGGACAAAACCGCCTATCTCGTTAACCAGGTCTGCGGCTCGGGCATCCGCTCGGTCGCCAACGGCTACATGGCGATCAAGTCCGGCGACAGCAGCATTGTCGTCGCTGGTGGCCAGGAGAGCATGAGCCAGTCGCCGCATTGCGCGCATCTGCGCAACGGCACCAAGATGGGTGACACCGCCTTTATCGACACCATGATCAAGGACGGTTTGTGGGACGTCTTCAACGGCTACCACATGGGCAACACCGCCGAGAACGTCGCCGGGAAATGGCAGATCACGCGCGACCAGCAGGACGAGTTTGCCGCCAGCTCGCAGGCGCGGGCCGAAGCGGCGCAGAAGAGCGGGCGCTTCAAGGACGAGATCGTCCCTGTCACCATCGCCACCCGCAAGGGCGACGTTGTCGTCGACACCGATGAATATCCGCGCCACGGCACCACCGCCGAAACGCTCGGCAAGCTGCGCCCCGCCTTCGCCAAGGATGGCACGGTCACCGCGGGCAACGCCTCGGGCATCAATGACGGTGCGGCCGCGGTCGTGCTGATGAGCGCCGAAGAGGCCAAGGCGCGCGGCGTCACGCCGCTCGCGCGCATCGCTTCGTGGGCGACCGCCGGTGTCGACCCCGCCCTGATGGGCTCGGGGCCGATCCCGGCCTCCAAGCTGGCGCTGGAGAAGGCCGGCTGGAGCATCGACGATCTCGATTTGATCGAGTCGAACGAAGCCTTCGCCGCCCAGGCCTGTGCGGTGCTGAAAGATCTTGGCCTCGATCCGGAAAAGGTGAATGTGAATGGCGGCGCCATCGCGCTTGGTCATCCGATCGGCGCTTCGGGTACGCGCATCCTGGTAACGCTGCTGCACGAGATGGAAAAGCGCGACGCCAAGAAAGGTCTGGCTACCCTCTGCATCGGCGGCGGGATGGGCATCGCCATGTGCGTGGAGCGCGGCTGAGCGCAGTGACTAAAGCGGACTAGAGACACCTTTCGAGACCCGTAACGCTGGAGGCATTTCGGGTCGAGATGCCCGCGACTGCGGGCCACCGCCTTATGCGGTGCCAGCCAAGCGGGCGGACGCCCGCGCCGGCGTGTGAGGAAAAGGTGAGCCAAGCGGGCGGACGCCTGCGCCGGCGTGTGAGGAAAAAGGTGAGCCAAGCGAGCGGACGCGAGCGCCCGGCGCTTGAGGGAACGAAATAGCTGGAGGAGGCGGATATGACGCGCGTAGCATTGGTGACCGGTGGAACCCGGGGGATCGGCGAAGCGATCTCGATCGAGCTGAACGAGGCGGGCTTTAAGGTCGCGGCCAACTATGGCGGCAACGACGAGCGCGCCAAGGCGTTCTCCGACAAGCACGGCATCCCGGTCTACAAATTCGATGTCGGCGATTTCGACGCCGTTCAGGGCGGGGTTCAAAAGATCCACGAGGAGGTCGGCAAGATCGAGGTGCTGGTCAACAATGCCGGCATCACGCGCGACGGCACGCTGCACCGCATGTCGCCCGAGCAGTGGAACGATGTGATCCGCACCAACCTGACTTCGTGCTTTAACATGTGCCGCTCGGTGATCGAGGACATGCGCGACGCCAGGTGGGGCCGTATCGTCAACATCGGCTCGATCAACGGGCAGGCTGGCCAGTACGGCCAGGTCAACTATGCGGCCGCCAAGTCGGGCATCCACGGTTTCACCAAG
>Ga0209633_10003276_pt1 | contig 15052 bp, 14 predicted proteins | sample Cruoilmetagenom1_FD_187290 | JGI IMG/M metagenome (GOLD analysis project Ga0209633, IMG submission 187290) | Oil polluted marine microbial communities from Coal Oil Point, Santa Barbara, California, USA - Sample 1 (SPAdes) (version 2) | ecosystem: Environmental > Aquatic > Marine > Oil seeps ... | reverse complement strand
ATCTTATGAATGCCAAGATGTGGCCCTGGTGGGGCAACTGCATCAAGGCGGCGACCAATGGCAGCGTGAACTGGAAGCTCGAGTACCACAAGGGTCATCCCAAGCAGATGACCGACCGGGTGCGCACGGGCTCCGCCGATGCCTCGTGGATCTTCCACGGCTACAGCCCGGGCCGCTTCGTCCTGCAGCAGGTGGCCGAGATGCCGGGCTTCGGCGTCAATGCCCGTGCGGCGTCGGTCGCTTATTGGAAGGTCTATCTGAAACACCTGAAGAAGGCCAACGAGCACCGTGGCGTGTTGGTGGTCGGCATGACCAACCACGGCGCCGGGCACCTCCACACCCGCAAACCGGTCAACAAGTGGTCGGACGTGCGCGGCATGAAGCTTCGCGTGCCCGGCGGCATCGCAACCGCCGTGGTCAAGGCGCTCGGCGGCAAGGGCGTGGGCGTGCCCGCGCCGAAGGTCTACCAGACCCTGGCGACGGGCGTTGCCGACGGTGTCGTCATGCCGATGGAGACCAAGAAGAGCTTCAAGCTCGCCGAGGTGGCGCCCTACACGCTGACCGTTCCGGGCGGCATGTACTATGGCGGCTTCGGGCTTATCATGAGCCCGGCCAAGCTGAAGAGCTTCACGGCGGCCGAGCAAAAGGCCGTCTGGGCGTGCTCGGGCGAGCGCCTCTCGCGCTACTCCGGTGGGCTCTGGGACGCGGCCGACAAGGTCGGTCTGGCCTTCGCCAAGAAGCAGGGCAACAAGATGCGCACCGCCAACGACAATATGACGGCGGAGTTCTTCAACATCGTCTCCGGCGTGGAATCGGCATGGGTCGTCAAGGCCAGCAAGAAGGGTATCGACGGCACGGCCGCGCTGGCCGACATGCGCCTGTTCGCCAAGCAAGAGATGGCGCGAAGATAGCCATCGGGTGCTGAGTTACCGGTGACGCAAGAATCCGATATCGGCGGCGCTCCAGAGAGGAAGACGATCGGCCATTGGCTATCGGGCTTCCTCGATTGGAGCGCCGCCTTTGTTTTATTCGGCTTGATGGCGCTGACCTTCGCCGACGTGATCGCGCGCGAGGTCTTCAACGAGCCGTTTGCCCTCACCACCGATCTGACCCGGCTGATGCTGGCGGGGATGGTCTACATCGTCCTGCCCTCGGTCAGCCGGCTGGAGCAACACGTCGCGGTCGACCTGCTCGACCGCTGGGTGCCAAACCGCGTGGTCCGGCCGCGCCAGATCGCGATCAACCTGATCGCGGCCGTCATCTTCGGCCTGATGGCCTGGCAGATCGCCCTGATCGCGATCGACAAGTTCGAGATTGGCGAGCTCACCCAATTCGTCGAATGGCCGATCGCGCCGATCTTTGCGCTCATGGCGGTCATGTCGGGATTGACCGCGCTGGGCCTGCTCTACACCGCGTTCTCCTATCTGATCGGCAAGCCGCCGCCGGCCGCGGTCGACGGCCAGGCCTCCTTCGAGTGAGATAGTCGCCCATGGTCGTCTCGCTCATCGGTTTCGCCGCTCTGCTTGCCCTCATTCTGGTGGTCCGGGTGCCGATCGCGTTTGCCCTCGCGGTGGTCGGCTTCTTGGGTTATTGGGCGATCGTCGGCATGGTGCCGGCGCTCGCGCTGTCCGCCCAGATCTTCACCGACACGGTGATGAACTACAGCCTGTCGGTGGTGCCGCTGTTCATCCTCATGGGCAACCTGGTCTCCAAGGCCGGCCTGTCGCACGAGCTCTACGCCGCCTCGCACGCCTTTCTCGGCCACCGCCGCGGCGGTCTGGCGATGGCCACGATCGTCGCCTGCGGCGGGTTCAGCGCAATCTGCGGCTCCAGCCTTGCGACCGCGGCAACCATGTCGAAGGTGGCGCTGCCGCCGATGCGGCGCTACGGTTATGACGACAGCCTGGCCACCGCGGCGATCGCCTCGGGCGGCACGCTGGGCATCCTGATCCCGCCCAGCGTGATCCTGGTGATCTACGGCTTTCTCACCGAGACCAGCATCCGGGAGCTTTTCGCGGCGGGCTTCCTGCCCGGGCTGCTCGGCGTGCTGCTCTACATCGTGGCGGTCAAGTACGCGGTCGCGCGCCGTCCCGAATCGGGCCCGCGGGCCGAGCGCGTGGCCTGGCGCGAGCGCTGGCTCGCGTTGTTCGGCGTGCTGGGCACCGTTGCGCTCTTCATCATCGTGATCGGCGGCATCTATGTCGGCCTGTTCACGCCGACCGAGGCGGCCGGGGTCGGTGCCGTCGGCGCGCTCGCCATTGCTCTGTTCCGGCGTAATCTCGACTGGAAATCCCTCTGGGAGGTATTGGTCGACACCGCGCGCACGACCGCGATGCTGTTCACCATCCTGATCGGCGCGGTGATCTTCGCGGAGTTCGTCAACCGGGCCGGGCTGCCGGAAGGCCTCGAGGGATTGGTCACCGGCTTCGCGGTCACGCCGATCGTGGTGATGCTGATCATCATCGCGATCTACATCGTGCTCGGCTGCGTCTTCGAGAGTCTTTCGATGCTGCTGCTGACGATCCCGGTGTTCTTCCCGATCGTGATTGGGCTCGACTTCGGCCTGTCCAAGAACGAGGTCGCGGTATGGTTCGGCATCATCGCCGTGGTGGTCACCGAGATATCCCTGATCACGCCCCCGGTGGGCCTGAACGTGTTCGTGCTGAGCAGCGTGCTGCCCGACGTCAAGACCAGCACCATCTTCAAGGGCGTAACGCCCTTCTGGGTGGTCGACATCGTCCGCCTCGCGGTCCTGCTCATGATCCCGACGATCGCGCTTCTGCTGCCGAACTGGTTCTACCACTGCCGGACCAAAACGAGCTTTCCCTACAACTACATCTGCCCGGCAAAGCCCAAGGCGCAGTTGCCGATCGCGCCCGCCGACGGCAAACCCGTGATCTACACGGTCGCCACGCAACGCTTCGAAGCCTCGCCCGGCGTCTTTCGCGCGACCCAGCCGCGCCCGGTCCTCAGCCTCAGAGATTGAAGAGATTCTGCGCGTTGGTCCCGCGCACCGCCTTTCGTTGCGCGAAGGGCAGCGCATCGACTCGTGAAAGGCAGCCCCGCATATCGCCGATGTTGTGGGGATAGTCCGACCCGTACATGACCTTGTCGGACCCGCCGACGCCGATGCACATCTCCAGCGCGTCGAGCCGGAAGGTGACGCTGTCGTAATAGATCTCGCGCAACAGCTCGCTCGGCAGCACCGAGACCTTCTCGCGCACGGCCACCATGTTCTCAAAGCAGATATCCATCCGCCCGACGATATAGGGCAGGAAGGCACCGGCATGCGAGGCGATCAGCTTGACCCTGGGATAGGTCTCCAGGAAGCCGTCGTACAGCATCCGCGCGACCGCCAGCGAGGTGTCGAACATGAAGCCAACCTGGGCGATCAGATTGTAGTTGTGGATATCGAGCTGGTCGGTCCCGGGCGGCGCGGTCGGATGGATCAGTACCGGCAGGCCCTTGTTGTTGATCGCGCGCCAGATCGGCTCGAAATGCTCGGAGGTCAGCGAGCGGCCGGCGACGTTCGCCAGCACCATCACGCCCACCGCCCCGTCGGCGGTGGCGCGCTCCAGCTCGCGCAGCGCCAGGTCCTCATGCTCCCAGGGGATCGAGCAGAACCAGCGGATGCGGTCGGGCCAGGTGGTCTGCGCCGCCGCCATGTCCTCGTTCACCAGCCGGGCCGCTTTCAGGCTGGTCTCGGCGTCGCCCCAATAACAGTTGGGCGCGGTCAGCGAGACGATAGCGAGATCGACGCCAGCCTTGTCCATGTCGGCGATCCGCATCTCGTAGTCGAAATGCGCCGGCTGCGGCGTCGCGAACGGTGCGCCGTCGGCATAGATGCCGAGGGGGGCGGGGTAGTCCTTTGACGGCCTGACCTCGTAGCGCGGCGCGCCTTTTGCCTTGATCAGCTCGAACCATTCCTCGCTGTACATGTGCGTGTGGACGTCGATGACAATCATGATCTTGCTTTCTGCTTGGTTTGCATGCGGATGTTGTAAACGACCCAGGCGGCGAGCGCGAGCAGGGCCGGAATGAGCGCGGCGGGGTTCTCGGGGCCGAGCCAGATGGTCGCGCCGCCGATGCCGATCGCCGCCGCGAAGAGCCCGCCGCCCGTCGCCAGCCCGGCCCATCCCTTGCGGCCCACGCCCTCGACCGCGTGCGCGAGTACACCGCCCGAGACGATCGCGACCTTGGCCGGCCAGCACCGGCGCGCGCCCATCGCCGCGAGCGCCCCGTCGGTGAAGAAACGCGAGGCTCCGGAAATCTCCATCACCTTGCCCATCAGAATGAAGGCGAGGACGATTGTCGCGCCGACCCGCATGACGATGCCCGGTACGGCGTTGGCGTCGGAATAAAGATAAAGGACATAGCGGCGCGGCGGGCTCTCGGTGGCTTCCAGCGCGCCGGGCAGCCAATGGCCGACGACCCCGTAAACCAGGAACACAATGACCGGGAGCGTGATCGAGAGCCCGCAATTGCGGCGCATGCCCTCGACCATGAGGAGGTTGCCGACCACGCCGGGGATCCACTTCTCCGGCCCCCGGTTGGCGGTATCGAGCAGCCAGTCGTCGTAGTTCCAGGCCGCCCACCACCACGCCGCCAGCCCAAGCAGCGCCAGGACCAGTTCCAGCGCGCCCGCATTCTCGCCGTAAGGCTTGGCCAGCGTGCCACCGGCCACCGCTAGCCCGGCGGCGACGAACACATACTCGATCGTCTGCATCGGTCAGCCAAAATGGAGCGGCAGGTCCATCAGCCAGCCAATCCCGAGCAGCGGGATCAGCGCCAGGCAGATATCGCGAAACGCGGCAGCGGTGGCTTTCATCCGCCGTGACGGCGCCGGCGCGCCTTCTCAAGCGGAACAGAGGCTTTTCGATCGAACGAGAAAAGGAGCTTCACCCTGAGAAGCCGCGCGCAACCGCTGCGTCTCGAAAGGCGAAGCTCCGCCATCGATCCCGCCACGCGGTTGCCAGGTTACTTGAACGTCTTTTCCGTGGCGTCGTTGGCGGGTGGCCACATGCCCTTGGCCTTGTAATAGGCCACCGCCGCCTTGTGATAGGGCAGCGTGTTGGTCGTGGCCGCGAACTTGTCGGCGCGGCCCCGGCGGAGCGGCGGATAGTCCTTCTGCAAACCTGCGAAATTCTCCGAGATCGCCGCCAGCACCGCTTTCACATCGGCGGCGGGCGTCTTCGCGCTGGTCAGCAGGAAGATGTCGAAAGCCACTATGGTGATTTCTTTTTTCACCTCGGGCATACGCTTGGCCGGCGCGAGCTTGGCCGGATAGACGCCGCCCGCCTTGGAGGCGAGGAAGGTTGGCGAAACATTGCCGCCGGTAAGATCGATATAATTCACCCCGCCGGGGATCGCGGCATGGGCGCGCTTGACCAGCGGAATACCGACGGCGATGAAGGTGACGTCGACATTGCCCTCGATCAGCGCCTTGTTGCCCGAAACCACGCTGCCGACGGTGACGCCCTTCACGTCCTTCTCGGCCAATCCCCCGGTCGCCATCATGGCGCGGATCACCCGGCGCATCGCCTTCTGGCCCTTGAAGTCGATGACGACGCGTTTGCCCTTGAAGTCGGCGATAGTCTTGATGCCGGCCTTCTCGCGCGCCATCAGCGCCACCTTCAGCGGCCAGATGCGGGCGATCGCGCGCATATCCTTCAGCGCCTTGCGGTCGGTCCCGTTATATCCCGGATAGGCATCGAGGCTCGACGAGAAGGCCAGCGACGCCTCGCCGGAATTGATCAACGGCAGATAGACCGACGAGCCCGAATAGGGCTGCACCGCGACCTTGCGCCCCAGCTTGCTGGTCAGCATTTTCGAAAAGCCGGTGGCCAGCGTGTAATACATCGTGCCCGACTGCTGGGTGGCAAAGATCAGCCGCCCGGCCGCGCTCGCCGAAGCAACGGTGCCCAGCGCAGAACCGGCGGCGAGTGCCGCGGCGAACAGGCGTCGTGACAATTTGGCGTTCATATCGGTCCTCCCAATAATGTCTCGTCGGTTTTTTTGTTTCTTGGCATTCACGCGAATTGCGGAATGGCGTGGTCGCGCAACGGGATATGCAAGAACCAACCGGCCGGCAATTGCCCGAATGCAACTGCGGTATGCTGTCTTGGTCTATGTGGTTTGCTGCTCAGGCCACCCGATGTGGACGCCCATGGCGGGATTTCCGCTGACAAGCGGATGCGGTCAGGCAGGGCCCGTCGCGGCAGGTATCAGCGACCTGCAAAAATGAAGCAATGTGATGGTGGGGGCAGCCAGGACCGCCCCCACCGATCGCGCGTTAGCTAGTCAGCGGCAAAACAGTAGAGATGGCCGTTGCCACCGGTGCTTTGGAGGTTCTTCTGGCTGCATCCTCTGGTCGCATGCGTGGAGTTCCACGAGGTGTTGCCGCCACCATGGCGGTCGTGATGGCCGACCTGCGCGCTGCCCTTGTCCGAGCTCGTCCAGTTGCTGCACGTGTGATCGCCCTTCTCCCACGGGAAGTAGGCCGTGCCGTCATTCTTGGACCCGGTCAGGATATCGTGCTGATTGGGCTTGTCGCCGCGGCCCTTGATGCGATTGCCCTTTTCGTCGAGGGCCGTGCGCTTGGTAATATTTGGGTTCAGGTGAAGCTGATCGACGTTGGCGGCGATCAGCTCGCCGCGCGAATTGTACCAAGGGCCCAAGCCGATGCGGTCGCGCGCGGAAACTCCGCGCCCCTTCTCGACCTGGGTACTGATATAGGCGCGCCAGGTGCGCCCCTTCGATCCAGCCGCCTCGGCCAGCTTCTTGCAGTGGGCATCGGCGCCGGCAAGACCGCCAAGATTGGCGCCGTTTCCGACGCCGACGCTGGTGACGAAAAAGCCCATGGGGTGTTCATCCGCCGCCAGGGCCGGCGCTGTCATCATGGCCAGTATCCCGGCTGACGTCAGTGTCTTTATGATGTTCACGTGTCTCTCCCTTTCCTGAAGCATGGGAACAGCTCCCCGCCATATAGAGAGCAATCGTAACAGCCCGTGCCGTTGTTGGAATCGCACGTTTTCTTGATTTGACGATTGGCCCGTATGTGGTTCCGCCGCGCCGACGCTTGGATGAAAAGCGTCGCCCGGTCACCCGAAGACGTCGCCATCGGGATCGATCGCGCCCGCGGATCGCGCGGACGCAATCAAGCGTCGGAGACCGTCCCTTCCCGCCGGCCCAACAAGACCGGCTGGCCATGCGGCGTCGCCTGATAGGCGGACCGCCAGGCTTCAGCCAACCCGGTCATCGCCGCCCGGTCGAGGGCGAGCACGCTCTCCAGCGCATCGGCAACCGCCTCGAAATACGTCCCGGTGGCATCCGGCGCGCCGTCCGCATGCCGGTTCCTTATCGCCGCTCCGAGGGTGCTTGCCCATGTCTGGGGATCGATTTTCCCGGTCTCGATGAGGACCTGTGACATCGCGCAGACTTGCGCCTGCCAGGGCTCCTCGAAACCCGGCGCATCGGCGGGTCCGGCCTTATCCCGCGTCGTCAAGATGGCTCTCCCAAAGATCGAGATGAACCCGGTCGGCCGCGCCCTCGCGTTCGGGAAAAAGGTCGGACAGCCGGAACCGGACCGTATAAAGCGGTTCGATACGGGTCTGGCTATGCGCCGCCGCGTCGGCCAAGACATGCGCTCCGTGATAGGCGATGACTTCGCCCAAATGGCCGCGCACATAGGCAGGCAGCCGGCAATGTCCGGTCGGGCTGATAAGCCGCGCCCGGGCGCGGTCGCCAATCTCGAAGCGCGGCGCCTTGTCGTAAGGACGCTCAAACCTCGCGCCGGCGCGCTTGGCTTTGGTGACCGTGTCCGCCGACATGGGCGACGGCAGCTCCTTGGGCCGCGTCCCGTCCGATACGCCGCTCGCCAGTTCCTCCACCGTCACCACGCCGGCGCCGACCAGCATGCAGGCATAGGCCTTGTACCATTGGTCGAAATAGGGACGCGTCAGGTAGAGCACCGGATCTTCGAGCTCGCGGCTGTGACGGAACATGTCGGAATTCCAATCCGGCGCCCGCGCCAGCCCGCGTGCAATTCCGACCATGCGCCCTTCCCAGGCCTCATGGAACGGCGCATCGTGGTGGGTGACCTTGATCGGCCCGAAGCCCAGCTTGCCGCCGACGTCATGGATGCCGTCCATCGTCAGGCCCCGCCGGTCTTGACGGGCAGGTCGCGCTCGGTCCCGATCATGCTGTTTCGCGTGACCAGCGCCGCAAGCTGCGCTTCGTCCAGATCCTCGGTGCCCGGCGGCCGCTGCGGCAGCACCAGATACCGCAGCTCCGCGGTGCTGTCCCAGACATCGACGCTCACGCTGTCCGGCAAGGCGACGCCGAACTCGGCCAGAACCCCGCGCGGATCCCGGACAGCGCGCGCGCGATAGGCTTCGAGCTTGTACCAGGGAGGCTGGATGCCAAGAAGACCGTGCGGATAACACGAGCACAAGGTGCAGACGACGAGGTTGTGCGTGTCCGCGGTGTTCTCCACGACCTTCAGGTGACCCAGCGCCCATCCGCTGATATCGATCTCCTTCAGCGCGTCGGTGCCATCGTCCAACAGCCGGGCCCGAAATCCGTCGTCGCACCAGGCATGGGCAACCACGCCCGCGCCGACTTTCGGTCCGATCTCGTCGCTGTAGACCTCGACCCAGGCGTCAACCGCGGCGCTGTCGAGCAATTCCTTCTCGACCAGCAGGGTTTCAAGCGCCTTCACCCGCAAGGCAGGCTCCGACGGGACATGCGAGTGGATCAGCGGCTGCAATTGCGCCGCCATTTTTGCGTCGTAGTCCTTCATACCGGCTTTCCGTTCGTTGTTGGACCTAACGATCTGACACGATAATCGGCCTACACACCAGAGCCCTCGGTCCGGATTTTGAGATCACGGGACAGGGGGCCGCCCCGGCGCGCTTAGGCAAACGGATTGCCATCCGGATCATTCCATCCCTCCCCGGTTCGCGGGCGGTGTTTCGTTCCGCCCTTTCCGCAAGTATCGTTCGACCAGTACTGCTCGATAAGACCAGACGCGGCCAGGGAATTCCATACGCCGCGCCGGCGAGCGGATTGTGAGCAGTCCAAGAGACGGGAGTATCCATGAAGGCCATACAAATGACCGAGACAGGCGGGCCGGAGGTCCTCAAGCTCGTCGAGCTGCCAGACCCGGCTCCCGGCGAGGGCGAGGTGCTGGTGCGCATGGACGCGGTCGGTATCGCCAAGCCCGACCACCTCATGCGCAGCGGCAAATATCGCTGGATGCCGCCGCTGCCGGTGATCCCGGGTAACGAGATGAGCGGCCGCATCGAGGCGCTCGGCGCCGGGGTCGAAGGCTATTCGGTCGGCCAGCCGGTGCTGGTCTGGGGCTACGAGCAGGGCTGCTACACCGAGCTTGGCGCCTACGGGCTCCACCGCATCGTGCCGTTGCCCGAGGGCGTGAGTTTCGAGGCCGCGGTCAGCATCCCCAACTTCGTCCTCGCCTGGGCGATGCTGCACGATGTCGCCGGCGGGCCGGCGCCCAAGCGCGTCTATGTAAACGGCGCCGCCGGCGGTGTCGGCACGGCCGTGATCCAGCTCGCCAAGGCGGCCGGCATGACGGTGATCGCCGGGACCAGCACGGTGGAGAAATGCGCCTTCGCCAAGCAGAACGGCGCCGACCACACGATCGACTACGGAAACGAGGACGTGGTCGCGCGCTTGGCCGAGATCACCGGCGGCGCCGGCGTCTCGCTTTTCCTCGACCAGCTTGTCGGCGCCGACTTCGCGCGCAACCTCGAGGCGCTGGCGCCGCTCGGCACGATCATTTCATTCAACGCGCTGGCCGGCCTGCCGGAGCAAGAGCTGTTCGCTGCGATGCGCGGCCATCTCGGCAAAAGCCCGGCCGTGCGCTGCTTTTCGCTCCATTGCTACGACGACGATCCGGCGGCGCTGGAACCGAATATGGCGGCGGTCCTCACGCTGCTGGCCGAGGGCACGGTCGCAGCGCCGGTGCACGCGGCCCTGCCGCTCTCGCAAGCCCGCCGCGCGCATGAAATGCTCGATGCCCGCGAGATCATGGGCAAGCTGGTGTTGACGCCCTGAGGGCTCGTTCCCGGACCGCGTCCCGCATGGCGGGCACGCAAAATGGGCGTGGCCAGCGGCGGGTCCGCCCCCTTAAGATGCGGTGCCTTCACGCGGCTTCGGCCGATAAGGATCACACCGCGACAATTTCGTTATGAGCACCACCGGACAACCATCGGCCGGCGGCAGACCCGCACACTACGGCATCCTGCTGTTGGTCGGCCTGTGGCTGGTCTGGGGCAGCTCCTGGCCGGCCATGCGCATGGTCTTCATGGAAGTGCCGGTCTGGCAGTTCCGCGCCGTCAGCACCGCCTTCGCCGCCCTCGTGCTGCTGGTCATTGCGGCCGCACGGGGCGATCGGCTGCGAGTGCCGCGGCGGCACTGGGGGGCGCTCTTCGCCGCCTCGGTCTTCAACATCATGATCTGGCTGATCTGCGTCGGCTATGGGCTTTCGCTGCTGGGCGCCGGCCACGGCGCGATCATCACCTACACACTGCCGGTCTGGACCGCGGTGATCAGCGTCGTGGTGCTGAAGGAACGCCTGACCTGGCGCAAATCGCTGGCGGTGGCGCTGGGTGTGGCGGGGGTCTTGGTGCTACTTTCCTCCGATTTTGTTGCCATCGGCACCAGCCCCGTGGGTGCCGCCTTCCTGCTGGCGGCGGCGATCGGCTGGGCGATCGGCACGATCATCGTCAAACGCGTCGACTGGAGCGTCGGCATGTACACGCTGGCGGGCTGGCAGCTGGTGATCGCATTGGTGCCGATCAGCGCGGTCGCGCTCACAGCCGAACCCTTCATGCTGCACCAGATCCGCGGCGATACGTTGTGGGCCGCGCTCTATGTCACCTTCATCGCGCTGATCGCGGGCTACGCATTGTGGTTCAAGATCGTCGAGCACTTCCCCGCCATCATCGCCTCGCTGGGTTCGCTGATGGTGCCGGTGATCGGCGTGGCGAGCGGCGCACTTATGTTGGGCGAGCCGTTCGGATGGATCGAGGTTGCCGCGCTGGCGCTGGTGCTGATCGCGATCAGCCTGGTGCTTTTCAATGGCGGCAAGCGCAAGACGGAGACCCGCCAGCCGCCCGAATAGCGGCAGCACGACACGGCCCGGTCGGCGCCCGGCGGGCCAACGTTGAATTGGCGGGGGCTGTCGCCATGCCAGCCCGGACTGAGGACAGGACGATAGTCGCAGGGAAATATAATGTCGTTGTTCGGCGTTCCAGCAGGAATATTTCCTGGATCTGGCCGATTTTTTGAGAGCGGGTCCCACGCCAATGAAGAGTATTACTTTGTGTCTTTTGTATTTCGACGCGATTCTGTTAACTATAAACTGGCGGCGGCGGTCGGGCGATTGTACTATGCGCGCGCCCATTCTCTCACTGAATGATCTATGCCGGACGACGACCACTCATTCAGCGCACCGCTGACGACAGTCGACGCGCAATTTTGGCCCGCCGCTGAGCGTTTGTTGTCGCTGCCGCCGGAATGGCGGATCCGCCGCAACGGTTCCTTCGCCTGGCTCGACCCGACGCCGAGCTTCGATTGGTACCGGAACTTCTACGATACGGCGTATCGCGACGACCCCACGCATGGCGGGCTCCTTCGCGATCCGCGGATCCGCCGACGCAAGGAAACCTACTTCCGCAAGCGCATCGGCCGCGTCGTCGCCGCACTGGGGCATGATCCCGTCGGCATGCTCGACGTTGGCGCCGGGGACGGCGTGTTCCTCAGCGTTGCCCGCGAGGCAGGTCTCCCGGTAATTGGGGTCGAGCTTTGCGCGCAGGCCGCCAAGGCCGCCGCCGAAACCGGCGCGCCGGTTCTGACGGGCGACATCCTGCTCGACAACCTGCAGATCCGCCAGCCGATCGACGTGGTCGTCATGCACCACGTCTTTGAACACCTTCTGTGGCCGCTGGAATATCTGCGAGCGATCCGTGCGATGATGCAGCCGGACGGGCTCTTCGTCTTTGAAATCCCGCAGCAGTTCATCAACCCGATCGACCTGGCCTACCGCGCGCTCGGCCGGCGCAGGCCGTTCGACGCCTATTCGCTGCACCATCCCTACTTTTATACGGTCGACAGCATCAAGCAGATGCTGGAGCTGGCGGGATACCGGATCGTCTCTTTGCGGACCTGGCTCCCGGGCCAGATCTTCCACGTCGACAACCGTCTCGTCGGCGCCGCGTTACAAGGCGCGCTCTGGTTTGCCGATGCGGTCGCAAAGAAGGGTCACGTGATCGAGGTCATGGCCCGGCCGGAATGACGGCCGAAGGGCGGAACCCGCAGCAAACCGGGCGTAGCACTTTTATCGTGATGTCGGTCGCCACAGTCCTGGCGGTCGCATTCCAAATCCAGGCGACGCCGAAGCTCGGCGGCAGCCTGATCCGCGTCAGCCTTGCCGATTTGATATCGCCCATATTGTTTGCGGCGCTGGCGATCGCACTGGTGCGCGAGCGATTGCTATGGCCGCGCTGGTCGGTTCCGCGGCTCTGGATCTGGCTCGGCGTGCTGAGCGCCGTGCTGGCGATGGCGCTGCTCGTCGGTCGGGTGAAGTTCGGCTACTGGCTTCCCTGGGCGGCGGTCAACAAGTTCGGCGGCTGGTTCGCGCTGATCTGGTATTTCGTTGTCGGCGGCCTCGTCGCAGCGGTGCTCGGAGCCGATGGCAAAGAGCGGTTTCTAAAAGTCTTTCTGGCCTTTCTTTGGATATCCTGCGCCGTCAGCGTGCTCGGCTACCTGCTCTATCAGGCCAATGCCGGGCTGCCGAACTGGCTGCGCTATAGCCGGGCCGAGGGGTTCATGCGGAACCCCAACGCCTTTGGCTTGATGGTTGCCGTCGCCATTGCCGTCCAGCTTCCTTATGCCAAAGCGGGCGCTTTGTTCGGGACGTGGGCCCACCGCGTCGGCCTTGCGCTCGCGCTCACCGCGTTGGTTCTAGCCGGGTCGCGCAGCGCCTGGCTTGGCGTCCTCTTCGCCGCCCCGCTGCTGGCCGCGAGCCGATCGGTGCCGTGGCGCAGCCTGGGCGTTGCGATGCTGACCGCATGCGTCCTGCTGGTGGGTCTCTTGTTCGGCACGCCCGAACTCTTGGCCGAACGGCAGGCCGACTACCAAAGCGTTTCCGGCGGCTACGTTTTCAACGAGCCGATGTTCTCCAGCAGTGATCGGGGATTTTCCTACCGCTACCGGACTGGCCTGGCCGCACTCGGCCTGTGGTGGCGCGAGCCGATCCTCGGCGCCGGGCTTGGCGGGTTTCCGCACAGTCTCATTACGGCCGGACAACCGGCCGAGGTCATTCACAATACGTATCTGTGGCTGCTCACCGAAACGGGTGCGATCGGCGTCATCGTGTTTGCCGCGTTCTTCGTCACCCTGCTGCGCGCTTTGTGGCGGAACCGAAGCCAAAGCGACGATGCCGATATCGCCATCGCCGGGCTGGCGATGTTGCTGGCTTTCGCCGGCGCGGCGATTGGCATGGAGGCGATCTACCAGCGCCATGTGTGGTTCATCCTCGGCCTTGCGCTGGCACTGCCCGTGGCGGCCCGGCCGACGGCCGCGATCGCCGAACGGCAATGAACCGGCCCGATCGACAAACCGCAAACGTCGACGTCCCGCAACTCCTTGCCTGGGGCGCGATCCTGGTGCCGCTATTCGCTTTCGTGGCCCCGAAGATTTCCTATTGGCCACTGATCCTGGGCGGGACTTTGGGCCTGATCGGACAGACGGTGACGCGCACCGCGCCGCCGCGTTCGATGTGGCCGCTGCTCGGCTGGTTGCTGGCGCTGTTTGTCTGGATCGCGATCTCACTCGCATATGCGCCCGACAGCCGGGCCGGCTTCGCCCTGTTCCTCAAGCTCGGCGCGTATGGCGCCTGCGGCTTCTTGATGATCCGGGTCGTGCTCGACCATGGGCTTGCGATGCGGGTCACGGTCGGCCGCGTGCACCTCGCCGGGGGTCTTGCGGTCGCGGCCGCCTTGGGCGTCGATCTTGCGACCGGCGGGGCGATCTCCACGTTCCTCTTCGGCGGCGCGGCACCGCGGGGACCGAGCAACCGAAACACGACCGCGATCGTCTATCTGGCGCTCTTCGCCTGGCCGCTGAGCGCCTGGCTGCGCGACAATGCCCGGCCGGGGATCGCGGTCCTGCCGCCCCTGCTGGCGGCCGCGTTCGCATGGGTGTTTGGCCAGTTCGCCGTGGTTCTCGCGATGCTCGTCGGCGCTATCGTGTTCGGGCTGGCGGCGCTGCGCCCGCGACATACCGGCTTCCTCGTGGCCGCGGCGTGCGCGGGCTTCGTGCTCCTCGCGCCGGCAGCGGGCAAGCTGTTGACGCCCGGGCCGTGGCTACGGTCGGCGCCGGTCGTGGTCCAGTTTTCGGCTTACCACCGAACAAAGATCTGGTCGTTCGCAGTGGATCGGATCGTCGAGCGGCCGCTCTTCGGTTGGGGGATCGATGCCTCGCGCCGCATTCCCGGCGGAGATGCGATCATCGAAATCGACCACTACATTGGATACCCGAACCGACGCTTCAGGACCCGCGCGGTCATCATGCCGCTGCATCCACACAACGCGGCGTTGCAGGTCTGGCTCGAGCTCGGCGGGGTCGGCGCGCTGTTCCTGGCCGCACTGTGCGGCGGACTTCCGCTTGCTTGTATGCGCGCGCCCTGGCCGCGCGCCTCCATCGCCGCGGGATTGGCGATGTTCTCCACAGCCTACGTGCTGGCAATGCTCAGCTTCAGCCTGTGGCAATCGCGCTGGCACGCATTGCTCTGGCTCGCCGCGGCAAGTGCCTTGGTTCTGCTGCCCGGCGGACCCGCGCTCGGCAAGAAGATGCGGCGATCGGCTGGCTCGCAGGGCCGGTCGACGTAGTTCGGTCCGAGCCGCGCCGGCCGGCGGTTGCGCTTCTATTCGGCGGCGCTCTGCGCGGCCCGGGTCAGCGGCGATTTTGAGGCTGTCTGGCGGTCACCATCGGCGCGGCGACCGAACAGCCAGAGGACCCCGCCGGG
>Ga0209633_10003274_pt1 | contig 15054 bp, 16 predicted proteins | sample Cruoilmetagenom1_FD_187290 | JGI IMG/M metagenome (GOLD analysis project Ga0209633, IMG submission 187290) | Oil polluted marine microbial communities from Coal Oil Point, Santa Barbara, California, USA - Sample 1 (SPAdes) (version 2) | ecosystem: Environmental > Aquatic > Marine > Oil seeps ... | reverse complement strand
TGGCTTAGGGAGAGGACGTACATCTAATGCCACTCTCAAAGACCAGCTACAGGGACAGTTCGATGAATTAACATCGCAGCTAGGAGGTGGTGGTGGTGGGTCCGGCGGGTCCGGTGGTGGTGGTGGCCTGACGGGAGGAGCCTCTGGAACTGGATCCGGTGGATCAGGCCCGGTAATACCTAGATCATCTTCCTTTAGTAAGTTCTCCGGAGGCAGTCCGTCTAACCGGGGGTTTACTTCTAGTGGGGTCGGTGGCGGCACTGGGTTTGCTAAGCGCCCTAAAGCTGTATCGGATACAGAAGAAGCTGCTCTTAACGCTTCTCTACAAGGTAACCAGATACTTGATGACCTAGCCGGGACCTTCGATAATATATCCGCTAACATTACGGCAGATAGCTCGACAGAAGATGTAGTGGCGGCTATCGAAACCAGCTTAGGTAATGTTTCAGATGTAGCTACAGATACTGGGCAGGTCCAAGTGCAGCGTGCAGTGGCTAAGGCTAATGTGCAGAGGCAGGACATAAGCCGTATACGTACACGTGAACATTCCAGCTTACTTACTGCAGTAAGGCAGCCTGTGGAGATTCCTCTTAAGGAGTTAGGCGGTTTCCTTTCTGGCGGGATAGCCAGCGCTTTGAGTAGAGCAACATCATCGCAGGTACAGGATGTCACAGGTCTTTCATCGAGAGCTGCGTCAGAGGCGGCACAACTAAGTGCATCAGAAATAGAGAACCGTTTAACTTTGAGGGAGTCTGAACTTAGGCCGGTTATACAGGGGCTCATTGACGTAGAGAAAGAGGCTACAGACAGCCGTAGAGTGCTCTCACAGCAGTTTAGAAACAATGCTCAAGGCTTAGGGTTCGACACCGTAGACAGCTCGGCAGCGGCGTTTAGGTCGCTTTTAAGTGGCGGGCAGTTGCAGAAAGAGGGCGGAGTAGAGCAGGCACTGGATACTGTAGAGAGGTTTGGGGAAATAAGCACTGAACAGGCTAACGAGATACGGTCTGGCCTACAGAGAGAAGCTGAAGGTGATGTACAGTTCGCTAAATTCCTAGCAGAGCAAAGTGGTATCGACTCTACACTAGTTACTACGCTGGACGATGTGGCTAGGCTGATAGATGAACAGGTCAAGTCCCAAGCATCAGTAGAGTCTTCAGCGGAGGCTAGGGTCCGTGCACTTCTAGACGGTATAGCGCCAATAGAAGAGATATCGAGAGTGTTTACCGATGGACCTCTATCTGGGTTATCCAAACCAAGGGCGCAGATAGATGCGGAAAGAGCGGAGAGCCTACGAGAGAGGGAGCAGGTAGTAAGGAGAGTTGCAGTAGATCTGACTGTAGGAGGCGTAACTGCTACAGGAGAATTTGAAGATGGAGAGATCCTTGAACGACTTCTAGCTGAATTAGAACAGTCTGGAAGATTATCAAACTAATAGGAGAATAAATAATGCCTTGTACAGAAGACGCATGTACAGGCCTTTATGACGGTACGGTATCTTTGGGTAGTATTTTGCTGCCCAGAGATAGTGTTTGGGTTGACTTTGGAAACTTTGACTACTATGATGCGTCAAAGCGGTATACATTAGGTGGGCGGCTAGTTATTTGCCAAGCACCTAAAAGCAAAGGTGAACCGATAACACTGCGTGCTGAGTGGGTGTGCAAAGATACACTAGATGAAGTCATCGCCCACAATAAGGCCGGTCAGCAATCAACTTTAACTTACTGCGGCACTGATTACACTGTGTGTTGGGATTTCGCATCTCGACCTGCACTAAAAGTGACACCGGTAATTGAAATGGCGTGCTACGAAGTATGTTCGGATAGCCGCTTTAATTTAGAAATGAAATTCATTCAAGTATAGGAGAAAACAAATGGCTATAGTAGCAGCTGAGATTTCGCTTAATCGCTCATCAGTAATAACTAATGATAGTACTAACGGGAACGTAGTAGACCACACAGCAGAGGTAGTTGATTCTGCACTTAACGGGGTATTTCCTAACATCACTCCATCAGAGCTGGTCACAGGAATAAACATCAAGCGGAAGTTATTTCGCTGTAACAGGAACGCACTCAATGAAATCCTTACGAACACTTTGGTGTATAACACTGTCACTCCCGCCGATACTTATGTTAGGGTTTTTGTTGGTACGGATACGGATACGCAAGGCGATCTCACAGGCTCTGAAGACCGATACGGGAGCGGATTAGCTACGGTAGACATCAGCGTATCAGATACAGCATTCTCGTTAACTACAGAGGGACCAGGAGGAGATATCTTCCGCATAGGTGACACAGTCGTTATCCGTGATGACACTGCAAGTAACTTTGAGACAGCTACTATCGCCACTGTAACTGTTAACACACCAACATCAACGGATATAACGATCACAGGCGGCGGTACGGTAGGCGCGTACACTACAGCCCAGAATGCTACAATCAGCTCGGCACTCCCAACAGGGGACATTGGGAGCACTTCTACAGGAGTAGTAGTAACTTCTACCTTAGGCACATACGATGACGTAGGCAGTCCTATTACAGCTCAAAACGTCGGTGGTATTAATGATGTTTGGACCGTTACGTTCACTGACCCTACTAACTACACTGTCGCAGGCGCTACTACTGGAGCAGTTGGTGGAGGAAGTATTGCGGGTGACTTTTCGCCATCTAACCCTTCAACCGCTACACCTTATTTTACACTGTTGGCGGCTGGCTTCGGCGGTACGTTTGCAGCATCAGATACTTTGGTGTTTACTACATCAGACTCTTGTGTTGCTTTTTGGAGCGAGTTAATCGCCGAAGCAGGTACAGCAGGCCAAGCGGCTCCTGATGAAGTTAACCTGTGCCTTTACGGAGAGTAAGGGAGTAATATTATGGCTATAGTTACATTAGATCCGGGCAATAAACACCCGTCAATAACGTTATCTAATGGGGACTTGACAGCGGCCACCATAATCATCAACGAGAACAGAGAAGTTTTCGGGACTGAAAGTAGGTCTTCTGGTAAATGGTATGTAGAGGTAACTAAAGACGTAGCGGTTTCTATAAACCATTTCATAGGCGTAGTGAGTGACGCGCATTCACCGTCGACCTACATTAATGATGGAGCGCTTCACGCAGATACAGTATACTATGCAGCTAATGTTGGTAGCATAGTTCGATCAGGAGCTACGGTAATAGAGGTATTCAATGCATCAGACGCTTTAAATGATGTATATGGGATGCTGCTGGACTTAGACGGCTTGCAGGTAGCGTTCATAGATTCAAATGGCAATCAGTCTGCATTCCATTCCCTTAACGTAGGGTCATACCGGCCCTTCGTACAGATCAACCGGTGTACGGCATCTTATAACTTTGGTGCCTCGGCATTTGTTCACTCTGTACCTTTGGGATACGAAGCCTGGGATACACCATCAGGGATCACTGCTAACTTAGACGTGAACTGCAACGGCTTTAGTCAAAATAACCTAGCCTGTAGCTTGACACCAGATGTCATTATCGATCTAGACTGTAATGGTTTTAACCAGACTATACTTGATTGCGGGAATGCTGTTGAGCTTCCTTGTGAAGACTTCACTACGGACTTATCGTCGGTCTCTGCCAGCCTGGTTATAACTCCTACGCAGCCTTGTTTACCTTACACTATAGAGGTTCTTCCTTCAAGCATAGATATAGGTGACCCTTACCAAATAGTAATACACACTATGGGTGAGGCAACTATAACATCTCCTCACGGGGACTTTGTGTTGAGAGAAGATATTGTACACGATTCACCTGACCCATTAGTACAGGAGGTTTTAAACTTCTCTGGCGGGTCAACCTTAACCACGGCTAACTTGGTTAGGGAGTTAGCTTTCGCTGACGTACAGACGCCTATAGTAGCGGACGGGGTTATACTTCAGGATGCTGGTGCAGCTTTTTCAGGTATATCTGTGGTGAATAACAGCCTAGTGTATGACTTCGGAGAAGCTGTATGTGGTAGCGTGCTTGTCTACTACCACGCGGTGAACGAAATAAGGTATACCTACTCATCCAAGACACAAGCGGGAGAGTATGGGTATTTGGTTAAACTTGATTGTGGCGTAGACATACCAGTTTGCGTTTCAGTTGGACTAAATTAAAGGGGGAGATATGGCTACTAATTTAGAATGCAGTACAGCTGCATGGACCACACCCCCTAGCAAAGACTTATCATGCTCAACAGCACAGCAGCCTATCGAAGCATGTGTTAACACACAGTATATCGTCGGCGTTAAGCTAGAAGCATGTGTTAGGACTTTGTGGGAAAACATATTTAATATAGATTCCTGCGTCAATACACAGTGGAACAACGAGCTACCGATAGAAGCTTGCTTGACTACTACCTGGGACAATGAGTTACCCATAGAGGCCTGTTTAACTACTACCTGGAATAACTCACTTCCACTAGATGCTTGCTTGACCACTACCTGGGGGAATAAGCTTCAAGATCCGTTCGAGACATGCTTGTCTACAGAGTGGGAATTAATAATTCCAATAGAGGCGTGTCTTAATTCGACGTACCTGCTAAGTGATAGTAAACTTGAGGCTTGTGTCAATACACAGTGGAAGTTCGCTAACCCAATAGAGGCGTGTACACAGGTAAACTTTCTCATACAAAATACTTTGAGACTGGATCTGTGTACTAGGACAAGGACATTTCTTGGCCAAGACCTGGCAACATCTAAATGCTCTCATGTGGCTAATGTTAGGTACGTAGACGGGTCAACTGAGGTAGCACTAGATCCTGTTAGCGTTAATGTCAGTGGAGCGCAGGGCTCATTTGGTTTCAGGTTAAGCCTGTCATTCGCGGATGAATTAGGTTGGATTAAGCTTGAAGAGAGATGCACTAATGTCCTGTTAGAGATATCAGGGGTTACGTATAAATTCTTGATTGAGTCTAAGTCAAAGAGTATATCCAGGACAGCCTGTAGCTATGGTGCTACCGGGATATCACCCACAGTACTTCTGACAGGCACATACGCTGATGATATCTGTAAAGACTACTCTGGATATCTTTTGTCTGCTGCCATGGCTGAAATCGCCTCTACGGAGGGATTTACGGTGGACTATCAGATAGAGGATGTAACTATCCCTACCGGTGCACTGGTCATCAAGAGGACTTCACCGATGGATGCGCTGATAAACATAGCTAAGCGTATGGGTGCTATCGTACAAAGTGACCCTGGTGGAGAGACAATATTGGTACAGTACCCCTACAAGGTGGCAATAACCCAATATGACAGTCAGACACTTATAAACTCTCTGTCTGCCGAGGATAATATATTCTCTTATAGCAGCAGATGGCAGCCTCAACCAGGATACGATAGCGTTATCGTCGCAGGAAAGGCAGAGCAACCTACGGCTACGCAGTACACCATAACGTATTTGCAGGACGAGGGTAAGGTCAGAGTTACCAGTGTTCCGGACGTAGAGACGCAGCCAGACCTTAAAACAGACACAGTATTAGGCTGGTCGTTAACGCCGGTAGGCAGTGGATCAGAGTTTGTTTCCGAGTGTGTCGAGCTGAAGAATGGTACAGGAAGTATTACGGGTAATCCGTTAGATGGCTTTGTCACTATGGAATATGTGAATGGTGATGAGAGTATTTACGGCACATTGTCGAGAGAAGGCAGCACCATTACCAACTCTATAACATCAATAAAGTCAGTAGCACTAGTTCAGGCGGCATACCAATCCAAGTTCTGGGAGTATACTTTGAACCCAACTGGATCCCAGGATGATGGCAAAATAGTGCTATACATAGAATGAGATTAGGACATGACAGCTACAACAATAAGCACTACAGCAAGGTCTTCAGGGAAGAAGGTCTTGGAGGTAACACTTAGGCCAGCGGATGGCACACTTGAGGTTGGTGTGGTGGACAAGGTGGTCAGGGATAACTTGGCTCCAGTCAATCCACCAGCCACTTCTTCTTTGTTTGCATTCCCTGGATCCATAGTCCCACAGTTACCGACTATAACGTATATGTTAACAGTGGATTTCGATACGGGAGTGCTTCAGATAATACGCGACAACATAGTGATATCAGATACAACAGATCCTGCAATAGTAGGCCTGCTGTCTTATGCTTTTATCCAGATAGTTGCTCCGGCACAGTCTCCATCTCAACTGTCTGTCAACTTTGGCCTTCAGGCGTTCGTTAACGACGTTCCTCCTGGCGCTGTAGCGTGGGGTGCAGAGTTTAGCGCACTAGTCTTTGAATCGACTACAGCTGATGACTCAACTCATGTTATACGAGACACAGAGGAGAAGTTGGGAGAGGGACTGTTTGATGCCTTGCTTGCTACTGAAGCGGCTAGGTCAGAGGCAGGCCGTAACTACTTGGACTTAGTCTCCAAGGACAAAGAGATTTACCAGATAAAGGCGATACCCGATGTTCCCCACTCATTAGGCGATATAATATTCTTTGCAAACTATTCCCTAGCAGAGGAGTTTAGGGGGAAAATTAAAGGGTTTACATACAGTGAAACACGCACTGATAAGACGTTAAGCCTTACAGTAGAACGCAACATAGAGGGGTGCGACAGTGGCAACTAATACAGCAAATGACCTTCGTGATATAACAAAAGACTCCGGTCAACGTACTAGGATCATGAAGGTAGTAGACATAAACGACGGAATCATCACAGCTATGGTAGGAAAAACCGTAGCTTATTTTAAATCAGACCTTGATATCAAAGGGAGTGACAACGTAATAGTTGACGAAGGTGGTATCATAGGCACAGCAGGTCGAAACATACCTAAGGTGTTCGTATAATGCCAGCAACATTTTTAGATCCTAACTATATAACAGCTAATGCAGTCTTCTCTAATGGAGACTTAACTATAACTTCCACTTCCTCTTCTACGTCAATCTTGGCGGGAGGTATGGGTACTACATTTAGGTCTAATGGCCAGTGGTATTTTGAAGCTACCTGCGACAGCGGTGCATATTGGAATGCAGGTATTTTCGAGGTAGTGACTATGGCACAGAACGTCAGCCTTAGAGATAACCGCATAGGCAACATGGCTAATGCCTTTGGTTACCAATCCCCTGGGAATATTTTTGCGGACAACTCTGTAGTGGCTACAGGGCTCACCGCCGCGGTAGCGAGTGATGTCATAGGTGTGGCTGTAGATCTGGATGCTTACACAGTTGACTTCTACCTGAATAACGTACTTCTTGGGCAGGCTCCCATAAACGCTTCTGATGAAGGGACATACTTGCCGATGGTAAGTACAGGTAACTTGTCCGCAGCTACAGCTAACTTTGGTGCCACTGCCTTTGCCTTTACACCGCCTTTAGGGTTTACAGCATGGGACAGTGCCGACCCGGTAGTAAAAGCCTTTGACCCAACTAATACTCAAGGCCAGACGTTATCTAATGGTAACCTCACAGTAACTCACGACGTAACGACAGCGCAAAGCTCCACGATCGGCATGCTGGGAAGAGATACAGGTAAATACCAAATTGAGTATACTATTGATACTATAGGGTCCAACATTTTCATGGGACTTGCCTCCGAAGAGGTAGCGGTAGACAGTATCGGTTGGAACACTGACGCAACAAGCGCCTACCGGTCAGGTTCTACGGCAAGTACTATAGCGGGCAGCACCTCGTTCTTAACTGCGCTGTCTCCTGGAGATGTTATATCATTTCAGGTTGACCTTGACACAGACTTCATAGAGATATTTATAAACGGGGTGTCTGAAAACTCGGGTACACTGACAGGCAGGCTCCGAGCACTATATCCTATTATAGGTACAATCAGCACCCAGGTGGGGCAGGCCACTGTGAATTATGGACTTACCGCACCATATGTAACACCGCTGCCTACGGCGTATTCCTCCTGGGATGGCTTGCAGTTAGGGCCTACCGCTTGGGATGCAACAAGGACGGGTACTAATGTAGCTTTGACGAATAGTGACTTAACGGCCACCGCAACCGGTATCGGAGGGTCAGGTTCACTCCTAAGCTACTCTACGGGGCAATACTATGCCGAGATAACTATAGACTCTGCGGCCTCTCAAATAAGGTTAGGTGTAGGTCCGGTATCGTTTGACGAAAACAGTGTAATGGCCAGTGCGACAGAGACCTACTACAGGTCGGATGGTCAGTTTGCAGGTCCAGGTACAGGTGGGGGTACTCCGCCTTCATACACTACCGGAGATGTTATAGGTATCTTAGCTGACTTTGATGCACAAACTATATCCTGGACTAAGAACGGGGTTGCAGCGGGGAGCGGTTCACGGACACTGACGACTGTCCAAGATTACTTTATCCGGGTATCCATGAATGCTACCGGATCAGGGGTTACAGCTAACTTCGGCGGAGCACCTTTTTCCTTCGCTGCACCTATAGGGTATTTAGCTTGGAACGGGTCAGCTTTGGGTCCAACCGTCCTTACCATGACACCTAGTGTTCTGAAGTCTAACACACTGACTAACGTGGCGTTTGTTGGGCAAGAGTTCACTGGAACTACGATCGTCAGGTTTGATGATACCATCAACCCGGTAGTCGATTTTACAGCTAACAATGTGACCGCTACAACTTTGGATGCGGATGTAACGCTACCTTTAGGTACCTATAATGTGTCTTTATTCGATGGTGTAGACGTCTATCCACAAGATGAGGTAATGTCTGTTCCTGTATCGGTTGACGGTACAATCATAGGTTGTGATAATACCCAGATGAGGTACATTCGAGTCTACAGATGGGATACTGGAGCATTTCTGAGCCAGCAGTTACTGGATCTGAATTCAGGGCAGGATTATTTTGTGGATACATCTGGATATACAGGTGAAGTTTACATTGTATCCCACAAGATGGGAGAGCTTGCACCGTTTAAACCGATAATCACGGCGGGACCGGTTGTAGGGGATTAAGAGTACGCCGGTGTAAACCATGCACCGGCTTTTTTAAAGGAAAAATAATATGGCTATAACTAAATTCGTACAACAGTCGTTAGCGATAAATTACTTAAATGACGACACCACAATAGTAATGCCTGCCGGACCAATATTCAGCGGAGCACAAGGGACACCTACCTATAGTACAGGTAGCTACGTGGTTGAGTTCACAATAGATGCGGAGTTTAACGAGGATCCACCCTCTACATTAGATATACCTGCTGTAGCGATATATGACCCTACACTGGGTGCTAGAGTGCAGCGGAGAAAGAATGGTAATATAGACCGCGATGGGCTGACAGTATCTTCAGGCAACCCTGTTTTGGTAGCAGGCGACAAGGTTACCTTTACTGTAAATATTGATACTGGCGATGTTAGTGTCTATCTAAACGGCACCTTTGAAACTACACAGACAGTATCATTCAATCCGGATGTTAGTTTCGACGGAGCAGTAGCCAGCACCGGCGATCAAATAACTGTGAACGGTGCTGGCTCGTTTCAGATAGCTGTGCCGCCCGGGTTTCTACCGTGGGATGGCGTGGCTGCTAACATAGATATAACAGGCACCATAACTAACTGTACCAATGACATATCTAGGTATGTGAGAGCCTATGATTGGGCTACACACGCCTTACTAGGATCCACTACAGTAGATATGACAGTGACACAGGACTACACCGTATCGGTACCAGCGGCAACTACAGACTACTTTTTAGTATCAGTACCGGTAACTCATTCATTACTATCAGCTGGCCGCAAGATACTCACCACAGGAGTTTTAACAGTATGACTATTATTAATGGTACTATAACCGGATGTATAAATGATATTCAGCGGATAGTCAGGGCCCACGAATGGAATACCGAAGCGGTAATAGATGAGCAGACAATCAACATGGCGGTATCTCAAGACTACTCCTTGAATATCCCTTCAGGCATAGAGTATTACTTGGTGAGCCTACCAGCTGCTACAGGTGATGCTGCAAGTGGCCGACAAATTTTAACTTCAGGATATCAGGTAGCACCATGAGTATAACTAAATTTCAAACAGGAATACCTAACGCATCATACAGTAATGATGACCAAACCGTCACCCAGAGTGCTGGCGGATTTACTATCGTATTCGTCACAGGCACTCCGATATACACTTCCGGGCGCTACATGGTAGAGTTTACTGTGGATGCTGCCTTCGATGACAACCCACCTATTTCTGATATCTACCCGTCATTCACGTTAACAGGCATGAATGAGGGATCCTTTACCAGAACTAAGGATGGACGGGTGACACTTAACGCTGTGGACATTGTGACCGGACTAGCCACATTGGTTGCTGGCGACAAGGTCACCCTGACTATGAGCCTTGACTTAGGTGAAGCTAAGTTATACTTGAATGGGGTAGTAGAGAGCACAGTCTCCATCAGCTTACAGTCTGTAGGCGGGTTTACAGCCGCGCTATCTAGCGACGGTGACCAGGTTACAGTGAATGGGGTTGGAGGCTTCCAGGCACCCCTTGAGCTCGGTATGCTGCCGTGGGATGGGGCTCTTTCCAATAAGACAGTGGGAGGCACAATAGATGTAACTTGCCTCGATATAATGGAAGACTCCAAGGTATCAGTGTTTAGACACGACACAGGTGAGCTTATAGGTACTATCGATGTGGTTGCAGCAGAGACAGATTATGTGACTTTAGCAGGCACTTATGTGGGAGATGTGTACGTGGTAGGTACTCCGATCAGTACATCCAGTACAGGCAAGACGGTTTCAGGGTATGGGACTTTAACATAAAACTAATTATAGGAGAACAGTATGTCAACGTGGGACATTACAAACAGCTCCGGTAGCATAGTCCTATCGGAGTTGGACTTAACAGCAACACTTTCTGGGAACCCGAGAAATAGTATCGGCAACACACTATCTCGCAATTCAGGTAAATACTATTTCGAAGTAGAGTGTAGGGATAACCCGCCTAACTTATCTTTGAACTGGGAAATAGGTTTGGTGCAGGCAGCGCCGCCCACAGGTACTCCGATAGGCGCGGGTGCGTTTGGGACCGGGGCTATTTCTTATGCAGCTTCAGGAGGAGCATACGTTAGGAGCAGCTTTATGGGAGCTATAAACGCAGCAGGGTGGAGCGTAGGGGATATAATAGGGATAGCTGTGAACTTCAGTACGCCTGAAACCATACTGTACATAAACGGAGTGGACGTAGGCTCCTCGGTGATTATGGCAAGTGCTTTCCCTCTCCCAGTTAGCCCGGGAGTGTCTCTCTCTAACCTGGCCATAGCTAACCTAAGGACCACTGATGCACAGTTCACTCACGCCGCACCTGCTGGGTTCCTTGCTTGGGATGAGGTGGCGACGAATAACGTTACTGGGGATATTGATAGCCCTTGCCTAGACATAACAAATGCTTACATAGTTACAGCTTTTGAGTATGCTAACGGGAACATATTAGGCACGGATAGCCTCGTAGCCGGACAAACATTGTATGACATAGACGTAGGTGCTTACACAGGTGATCTGTACGTCACAGCTCACCCTGTTAGCTCTGCTTCAACAGGCAGCACAGCAGTGGCAGCCATTTCCATATAGGCACAAAAAAACCCCTCCAGAGTTATCCAGAGGGGTTTTACTCACTGCTTAATAAAGGGTTGATATTAAAGCAAAGATCGTTGTACTGATCATGAATGCCGCTGCGTAGACGAAATTTAAAACTATGCTAGGGTATTCATGAAGGTGCCTCTTACTGTGTTTACACTTCATACTAACCTCGTAAAAAATAGATGTTCCATAATGTAACTCATATAGATTAAGTTACCTCGTCAAAGTTCCGTCACCGTTTAAGTGCATTAGGTCGGCTGCCAAACCAGAAACCAACCGCTACGGCTGTCAAGTTCAACAAGTTCATAATAACTTCCTTATAAATGTCCGTCAAAACATTGACATCAACACCCCCAAACCCTCCTATCAGCACAGATATATCAAAAGCTATCCAGCTACTCAACACGACTAAATAAGCTGTAACAATTATGCGTGTAAGTGCTCTCGCTGTCTCTACAAATGAGCTACTCTTCTTAACAAGTGACTGCTGTGCTACAGAGAAGCTCTGGTAAGCTGCTAATTCTTCTTCCTTATTAGCCTCTATAAGTGCAAGCTTCTCTGCGTTATCGATCTCCAGCTTCTTCTCCTCTAGGCCTACCTTGGCCATCTCCTTCTCGTGTGCCATCCTGTCTTTCTCAATCTTGTTGTCCAACCATTTACCAGCCATACCTCCTATGCTGCCTACAACGGTTGAAACTAATACGTCTAATCCAATCAAGGTAATATCTCCAGTTTAGGTGAGGTATACCCTCTATCGTCCGTAAGTGTTTGATATTGCTTATGGCTCAAATCTGATCCATCTTCAAACAACTCAGCGACCTGCTTCGATGACATTTTGTCTATCTGTACTATCATAGTCTTAATATATCTCCTCTATAGTTAAAAGAAAATCATCCCTGCCTGTAGCCTGATGCAGCATAGATAGTGCCGTACCGCTACTCCAAATAGCAGGCTTCCTTCCTACCGACCCTACACTCATACCTGGAAGGATACACCCTCTAGTGTGTGAGCGAAAGTTACCTTTATGAATAAGAATACCGGCCCTCCCTGAGACGCCTTCTAAGAGGTAAATATCTTTATACTTACCTGACGCACTGCTTGGCAGATATCTAGTCTTATATTGGCCTACAGGGATGCAGGAGACGCTTGTCGCGTTGTCTTCCCATGCAGGTTCCAGTGTTTGTATGTACTTGCCATTAGGTAGCCTTAGAAAGCCTCTCGTTGAATCGGCTAGTTCCATGTAACGTACCATGTTGATTTCTATCATAATTCTTTCTCTGATATTTGTGGGTACACTGTCAATATCCACTGAGCGAAGTTGTAGAGCTCTTTAGCAGAAGCATCTAGCTTCATCGCATTAGCTTTATGTGAGATCACCTGTATGTTACCCTTTACATAACCCTTGTGAGGGACTATTTTATCTAAGCTGGGGCTGCCTGCTTGGACCTTCCCTTGTCCCCTTTCAAGCCGGATACCTAGAGCAGGGCACACATCCGGAATAACAATATCCTTCAGGGTTATGTCAAAAGGTAGCCCACTCTTTTTAGCCCTTTTTTTTGCTGATGTAAGGAGCATCTTCTCTTTATTAGCTTCATAGTACTCCTTAGCTTTAGCAGCTATCTCCTCTTTATTAGCTTCATAGTACTCCTTCCTTTTAGCAGCTATCTCCTCTTTATTAGCTTCATAGTACTCCTTCTTATGAGCCGCCTTCTCCTCTTTATTAGCTTCAAAGTACTCCTTAGCTTTAGCAGCTATCTTCTCTTTATTAGCTTCACGGTACTCCTTCTTTTTAGCCGCTATCTCCTCTTTATTAGCTTCACGGTACTTCTTCTTTTTAGCCGCTATCTTCTCTTTATTAGCTTCACGGTACTCCTTCTTTTTAGCCGCTATCTCCTCTTTATTAGCTTCATAGTACTCCCTCTTTTTATCCGCTACCTTCTCTTTATTAGCTTCACGGTACTCCTTAGCTTTAGCCGCTTTCTTCTCTTTATCTGTCAGCATCTTTAACACTCTAAATCTTTTACTGAGATGTTGACGACGGTAGGTACTGTTATATCAAATATGTTCATCGTTTTGTTCCCTGTCTGTTAGTGTATGAGCTTAGTATAAACCCTCCCTCGGGATTTGTCAAGCTTAAATTACAACTTTAAAGATCTCTACTCCACCCTTGTTAACTTTGCTATACAGTGAGTGGTATGCCTCAAGCTCTGTATTATACGGATAAGGCTCGAATCCGTCAACATTTTGTAGATCATGTTTAATCCCATGGAACCCCGTATCGTCCTCAGGAAGGATATAGCAGTTCTGGCTGCGTCGACTCCTCAAGTTCAGCCCTTTAGAGCTGTACGAGTTAGCCCCGGGCAAACCGCTACTCCTAGCGTAGAAGTCACTGATGTTGCAGTTGTGGATGTGGCCACTCAGAGCAAAATCAAGGTTAACACCCTGTGCAGCATACCGGCTAATAACTCCAGTAACGTATTTCTCCAGGTCTTTACCTCCACCTAGATGTCCGTGGTGTAACAACACGGTTCTCCCTGCTAGGTGAAGCACACACTCCAGGCTGTCCGTCATGGGGACAAATTCCACATTATCCACGTCCTCAAGCCATAGCTCCATGATGTTGTGTACCATCAAATCGTAACTATCGGAGGCCACTTTGTCGACTGTACCCAAGTCCTTATTAACACGGGACTCGTTACCCACTACTGATGCCACTATGCAGGGGTAGTATTGAGATACATCTGCTATAGCCGAACTGATAACTTGAGCTGCTGTTAGAGCTGTCTTAGACCTATTGTCAGCGTTAGTTAAAGCCTCGTCCATACGCCTATCAGAGTTAACAAGGTCTCCTGTTAGAGCGAATAATACCTTACTGACATCCCAAGCTTTAAATTGCCTCAAACACAGCCTAACATGCTTGTGGATCGCTCTGCTTGCAGTCTCTAAGTTAAACTGGTTGTCATTCTGATCAATGATCTCTCCAAAATGTAAATCAGAGAGGTGGACAATACCTAACCCATTACCATCTCTAGGGACGTGGACCGCAGGCAAGGGCTGTACCTTATTCTCTTTAAGCAACGTCACCAGCTCGCTCTCAAGTGCCTCAACTAGGTTGTCAGCTCTGTTCTGGCTCCTGGTATGCCTTCTACAGGTGTTAGCTATATCTCTCCGCTTCTGCTCTTGCTTAACAGCCTTTCTGTGTCCCTGTAGTTCCACATCTCCTGCAACCCACTCATGCAGAGTGGATTTAGACACGCCTAATATAGCGGCTGCTGTTTCATACTTGCCTCCGGAGTTACCGAAGGCATCTTTTATTTGGTGTTGTGTGAATTGTGTTTTCTTAGTCATTTAAAGGTGCTCCTCTGTAGTACTTTGAGAACTCTTCCTGGGATATGCCTAACCCTCCCTTATGTTTAACGTACCTGTATAATATGGAAGAAAGTGCAACCGCATCGGCAATATCATTCTGAAATTTTTGACCGTAATTCGTCAAAGCTTGGTTAATCATATCCTTCTTAGACGCTCTG
>Ga0209633_10003273_pt1 | contig 15058 bp, 9 predicted proteins | sample Cruoilmetagenom1_FD_187290 | JGI IMG/M metagenome (GOLD analysis project Ga0209633, IMG submission 187290) | Oil polluted marine microbial communities from Coal Oil Point, Santa Barbara, California, USA - Sample 1 (SPAdes) (version 2) | ecosystem: Environmental > Aquatic > Marine > Oil seeps ... | reverse complement strand
CCTATACGGAAAGAAACTACAAAAAGAAGCACAGCAAATAGGGCGCTATCTAGAGGGTATGATCAGATCATTGATCGCCGCCGCCCCCATTACATTCAAAATCTGCTATGTAACCATGCGTTATATTATGGCCAATCAACTTACTGGATATGTTCCACTTGATGATGTCCTTAAGCGAATAGATAAGCGTGATTTTTTGTACGGAAGTACAAATGCAGTTGCGGGCATGGCTGGACGGTTTTCTGGGAAAATATTCACAAATTACGCATCTACGGGAGGACGTTTCGGGAAATTGCCAAGAAAAAGCAAACTGAAAAAAGGATATAATGTTTCTACTTTTCTTCTTGCGTCCACAGGGGCTCTTCTTCACTTGGCCGCAAAGACGAGAGGTGCCAATGTCACGGTTGTAGACATGGTCGTTGCTGTCATGATTGGTAAAACACAAAGTCATAGTCCGCTTGGTAATAGTTTATGGCTAGATTTGTACAGAGAAACTCGTAATAGTGGTTTAGAATTTGATGCAAATGAACAAAGAGCGTTTTACGATATGTTTTCGTCGTTCAAAGAGTTTTTAGACGACAAAAAATAGAATAACCAACACCAATTTATGAAAAACTTTATTACTACGTTTTTAGCAGACTTTTTAATTTACATCCTGATGTGCATTGCATTTATAAGTTTGGTGCTAAAATTTTGGGTTGGGCTAGCGCTAACAGCCCCCATTATTATTTTCTGGTTTTTCAAAAAGTAAGTTTCAAAGTACAAACCATTCAATAAAATTAAGCACCTCTTACGGCTCTATAATTTCTAGTACAAATGTTGAATTTGTCAGCAGGTCTCCGTCTTCACCAAGGCACGTGCCGCAAATTGTGCCAGTTTCAAGCGGGGTAAAGTATACTTCAGTAATAAGGCCAGGAACAGCATCGAGTTTTATGCCATATTGCGGCACACACACGCCCGCCTGTTCAGCATTGCTGCTTACTAGCATTTTAACCCTTTTCCCAACTGGTATTTTGATGGTGCCTTGCGCATTTGTTGGACAATCTGTTTGTGCCGCAAGCGTCTGTGATCCAGAAATGATGAGTTGGCTATCAAATTCTTTGTCATCCCAAGATGTGTACATCCAATATGCCCAGCCATTATCTTGGTAGGTTAGAAGCAGGGAGACATCCTCTTTTGGAACTGTAGAGTTGCCAAGAAGTTTACCGCCATCACACGCAGGTAGCATAAGGCAGGCAAATAGGAAAAGTTTTGTCCTGATAAATCGCCTCACTTAACCTCCGTCCAATCTAAAACCATTCCTCCGGCCGTCCCCGCCGCCGCAATGCAAGCTTCGATAACGCCGCGTGGCACAGCCTTGTTGGAGAAATCACGGATAGTCCGCCGCGAAGACAGCACATTCAAAACCCCCTGCGCCCGCAGCAGCATCTCCTGTTCGGAATATTCAGGCAGTTTAGGCATAGGTATGTAATCCGGTTTTTTCATGTTTTAACCCTTCCCTCTATTCCGCTCACCCCGTTGCAGAACGGGGTCCACGGTGAAGGTTGATAAATGGACCCCGTCCTACGACGGGGTGAGCGGGTGTGTGGAGTGCCGCGTAAATCATTTCGTTCATCATCAACTCATCTTGTGACTAAAAACAAACCCTAAGCATGTCTCCCCCGCCCTGCAAATAAAATGTTGCGCAATACTACCCCCACATCCTCCGCTCATCCCCGCGCAGGCGGGGAACCAGTGGGATGTTGATTTAACTCAGGAGGATTGTTGAAATATGAAGCAAGAAAACTGCCCTTGTAGAAGGCCCAAACTGTTTTAAAGATTGCAATTCTATCTATTTCTCTTCATATAATTTCTGGGGGAAAATTAATGGATACTCTTACACAACAAGAACAACTAATTATCGTTATTGGTATTTTAGTGGCGGCATTTTTATATTGGAATAATAGACGTCCAGATAAAGATGGACGCTTACCAGATAAAGCCATGACTATTGATAGTGTTGAGAAAATAATTTTGACAAATTTTCATGCTAAAGACAACCAGCCTGCTACAAAAAACACAACAGAAAAAACCATACAAAAGCAGTTGTTCAATTTTTTGGAAAAGAAAGTCCTACATGTTCAAGAGCACAAAACGCTTAGTAACACAGTAAGGAAAAATATTGATTTTGATTTGGGGCGCAGTAGAGTAGGGAACGAAATCAAGATGGGTAAGTCAGTTTTCAAAGCTGCTGAGCGAAAACGACTCGTAGATCAGATAAGTGATTATAACGAAGCAGACTACGGCGATGACAACTTACTATTGCTAATATTTTGTGACGAGGAAGCTATGAAAAAGAGAGTTTTTCATAAGGAAGTAGTGGATAGTTTAAGTGAATTTAGCGTAAAAATTCATTTTCTTCCAATTACATCATAACTGGTTCCCCGCATGCGCGGGGATGAGCGGAGGGTGTGGGGTGCTTTTTATCCACTACCCTAAACCCCCGTCCAATCCAAAATCACTTTGCCGGCTTTGCCTGTCAGCATTAAATCGAATGCATCTTGGAAATCTGCCGCGTCAAAATGGTTTGTGATGATGCCGCTCATGTCTAGGCCGCTGTCTAGCATAGCTAACATCTTATACCAGGTTTCGTACATTTGGCGGCCGTAAATGCCTTTTAATGTCAGTGATTTGAAGACGAAAGCACCGAGGTCTACTGGGAACGGTTTGGACGGGATGCCGAGCATGGCAACGCTGCCGCCCATAATCATCAGGTCCATCATGCCGTCAAAGGCGCTTTGCTGGCCGCTCATTTCCATGCCAACATCAAAACCCTCCGTCAGGCCCATTTCGTACATGACTTCGCGGGGGTGCTCGCGGGTGACGTTGACGGTGCGAACGCCCGGCGCAACTTTCTCGGCTAGCTTAAGCCGCCAGTCATTGATATCCGTGAGCATAATGCGCCGCGCACCGGCCCGCTGCGCCACAGCCGCCGCCATAATACCGATAGGCCCCGCGCCCGTAATCATCACGTCTTCGCCAACCAGATCAAAGCTAAGCGCCGTATGAACGGCATTGCCAAGCGGGTCGAGAATAGCGGCGATGTCCATAGGTAGATCATCGCCCAGCGGAATAACGTTAAATTCTGGCAGAGCCAGGTACTGCGCAAATGCGCCGGGTAGATTAACGCCAATGCCCTTGGATTTTGGATCAAGATGATAGCGCCCTGCCCGCGCATTGCGGCTGACATGGCCGACAACATGCCCCTCTCCCGAGACGCGGTCACCTACTTTGACGCGCTTCACGGTGGAGCCTATCGCCGCAATCGTACCGCCATATTCGTGGCCAACCACCATAGGCACAGGGATGTTTTTCTGGGCCCACTCATCCCAATTATATATGTGCATATCCGTGCCGCAAATGGCGGTCTTATGGATTTTTATTAGCACTTCATTTGGGGCGATGGTGGGCACTGGCACGTCCTGCATCCACAGCCCAACCTCGGATTTCGCCTTAACGAGGGCTTTCATGGTTTTGGGAAGTTTGGTCATGATAGAGTCCTAAAATTCCGCTCATCCCGTTGAAAAACGGGATCCACGGTGAAGGCTGATAAATGGACCCCGTTTTTCAACGGGGTGAGCGGGGAGGAAAATATTTTCATCATATCACCCCTAATTCTCTACCAACCTTAGTAAATGCCTCAATCGCTCTATCAATCTGCTGGGGAGTATGCGCGGCGCTCATTTGGGTGCGGATGCGGGCCTGTCCCTTTGGAACTACAGGGTAGAAAAACCCTGTGACGTAAATTCCTTCGTCGAGCAGCTTACTCGCCATGTCTTGCGCAAGCTGCGCGTCGCCAAGCATGACGGGGATAATTGGATGATCGCCTTGCTGCAAAGTAAAGCCTGCCGCTTCCATGCCAGCGCGGAACCTTTTGGCGTTATCAAACAGCTTGGCACGCAGTTCATCACCATTTTTTGCCATCTCTATGGCTTTGATACTCGCCCCCGCCAATGACGGTGCTAGCGAATTAGAAAATAAATAAGGCCGCGAACGCTGCCTGAGCATATCAACAACCTCTTGGCTGGCGCAGGTAAATCCGCCCATCGCCCCGCCAAGCGCTTTGCCCAGCGTGCCCGTAAGAATATCAATGCGGCCAAGGCAGCCCGTATGCTCCGCCGTGCCGCGTCCGCCCGCGCCCATAAAGCCCGTAGAGTGGCAATCATCAACCATGGTCAGCGCGCCATATTTATCTGCAAGGTCGCAAATCTCTGGCAGTTTGGCGATATAGCCGTCCATCGAAAACACGCCATCCGTAACAATGAGGATATGCCGCGCCCCGTCCGCACGGGCCTGCTTAAGCTGCGCCTCAAGATCAGCCATATCGGAATTGGTATAGCGGTAACGCATCGCCTTACACAGGCGCACCCCGTCAATGATAGAGGCATGGTTCAGACTATCCGAAATGATGGCGTCTTCCTTGCCCAGCAGCGGTTCGAACACCCCGCCATTAGCGTCGAAGCAAGCGGCGTAGAGAATGCTATCATCATAGCCAAGCCAGTCCGCAATGGCGCGCTCTAGGTCTTTGTGAACGGTTTGGGTGCCGCAAATAAAGCGCACGCTGGCCATGCCAAACCCAAACTCTGCCTGCGCGTCAATTCCCGCTTCGATAAGCTCTTCGCGGTCAGCGAGGCCAAGATAATTATTGGCACAAAAATTTAGAACATCTGTTTCGCTCGTCCCATCCGTCACCGATATTTCAGAGCTTTGCGGGCCAGTAATCAGGCGCTCACGCTTATACAGCCCCTGCGCGTCTATGGCTTTAAGTTCTGTTTTGATATGGTCGAAGAAGTCAGTTTTTTGCATGGGACACCTGTAGAAAATTATGCGCTGTGTTTAAAACAGTTTGAAAACCTTGTCATGCATTATCAGCTACATTTTCTCAATATCAATGACACGGACTTTGGCTGTGGTGGTACGGCCTTCGTTATCCACGACGCTGACTTTATAAAAGCCGGGTTTTTCAGGACGCCAAACAGATTTACCCGAAAGCGTTTCGGCACTGACGGGGACGCCATCGACATACCAATTTAAAGACGATTGTTCCGTAGAACGCGCCGCCAGCGTTAGTCCGCGCGCATAGGTGCCAAATTCAGATACGGCGATATCTGCGCCATCAGGCGGAAATAGCAAAACAGGTGCCTTATCGCCCACGCCCCCAAAGGTTTGCAGGCCGCGCGGCGCATCTTGGATTTTTTCATAGGATCTGTGCGTTCCTGTATCTGGCAGTAGCGCGAACAAATCAAACAACAATGGCGCGGCCGTTAGGCGACCCGTGCGCCCTACGCGCGGCGCACCATCAGGACGGCCCGTCCACACTATGATTGTCCACTTGTCCGTATAACCCGCCGCCCACGCGTCACGAAATCCATAAGATGTTCCTGTTTTATAAGCAATGGCGTGGGAATTTTTGGTAAGCCAATGCGGCACGCGCCCGTCTGGCGTTGGAGCTTGCCGCAAAATTTGTGTAATCTTCGCAGCGCTCTTTTCTTCCATGAACTGGTAGCGAGATTGCGGCGCGCCTATTTCGCTCCAAACTAATGGCTGCGCTGCACCGCCATTGGCGAGCCCCGCATAAAGCACAGCTAAATCTTCAACCCGAAGCCCTGCCCCGCCAAGCGCGAGCGCCAACCCTGCTTTGCCTTCTTGCTGATTGGGCGTGATAATATTTGCGCCGCCTAACTCTAAGGCCGCTTCAAATCGAGACGTCCCTACTTGATCAAGTGCGATGACGGCTGGTACATTCAAGGAGTGCGCAAGCGCTTCATGTATGCGGACATCCCCGTGATAACGGCGGTTAAAGTTTTCAGGTTGGTAAGTGCCAAACCGCGTTGGCGCGTCCATGATGAACGAGCCCGGCGCAGACAGACCATCATCAAAGGCAAATCCATAGATAAATGGTTTTAGTGTTGAGCCGGGCGAGCGCGGCCGCCCTGTCATATCAATCCAGCCGCCTGGGCGGTCACGCCCCGCTGACCCTACATGAACACGCACTTTCATAGTTTCGTTTTCAATCACTAAAAGGGCGGTGTTGAATGTTTTATCGCTAGTGTAATCTGTAGCCAGTTTTTGCATACTATCTTGTAATGGCCCATCAATCGTAGAGACAAATCTAGCGGTTTTACGGTCGGCACGCCCCTTTAGTTTACGCCCAGCGAGCCACGCCGATTGCTTAAAACTCGTACGAGCCTGCGGTATTGGTTCCTCTTTAGCTTCGCGCAATTGTACGCCGCTAAGAAGACCCTGCGCGTATAATTTATCGAGTATCTTATCGCGCGCCGCTATGGCCGCTTTGGGATGACGGTCTGGCCTGCGGGCCTCAGGTGCTTGCGGCAATGCAATAAGTAGCGCGCTTTCAGCTGCCGTAAGCTGGTCAGGATGTTTGTCAAAATAGGCAAGGCTCGCCGCTTCGATACCTTCTATATTACCGCCATATGGGACATGGGTTAGGTATAACGCTAGGATTTCATCTTTGGAAATCCGGACTTCTATTTGCATGGCGCGCAGTGTTTCTACCGCTTTAGAGCCAAGATTACGTTCGCGCGGTTCCAGCTGGCGCACAAGCTGCATGGTGAGCGTTGAGGCCCCAGATACAGCGCGCCCATGCCGCTTCCAAGAGCGCGCCGCACGGCCCACAGCAAGCGGGTCAACACCGCTATGGTGATAAAATCTTTTATCCTCGATGGCCAATAGGTATGTGATAAATGTAGGGTCAATCCGGTCCAGATCAGCCTTTAGCCGCCATGTCCCCCCGTCCATAGGAAAGGCGGAGAGCCATTGGTCGTTCTTGTCGGTAACAACAACAGAATTATCATATGCCTTATTAAGAGGTGGTGGCAGGATAATATTAAGCACAAAAAGACCGCCCGCAAAGAGTAAGGCGGCCTTTTTTAATGTGTGTAATTTACCCATTGCCTCGTTTAGCCTTCTTGATCAGAAATGATGGTCACCCGCGTGGCTTTACTCACAGCCTGCTCTTGTGGTTTATACATATTTTCTACAACAGCGCCGGGCCAGACAAAATCTCCGGGCGTAACGGCGCGGACAATATAGGCGATTGTGTAAGTGTCTTCTCTATAGGTTTCGAGCGCAGCCACCATGCGGTCATCACGCATTTCCGTGGTTTGGAAATCACTTAGTTCACCAAGGAAGGCAAAAGGTCCCTGATCTTCTTCCTCATTATCGCACCACCGGCATTGGCGGCGCGCATCTTGCGGCGTCAAAATTTTCTCAATTTCCATACCAGCTGGCAATAGGTCTGCGATAACAGTTTGCCTTTTGAGACTATTTTGTGAACTAAAGTCTACTTTGACAATAAATTTTGTGCCTTGCTGAACGCTCGTTAGATTAGCTTCTTCACCTTCCATCGTGAAGATAGTTTTCTCCAGATCATATCCTTTTGATTTTGGTAAAGGCGCTTTAAGCGGAGAACCTGTGACCATCACAGTATTCCAAACTTCACTAGAACTGTTATTGGTAAAACTTGGCGCATTGCGAAGTTCAGTTCCGTACAAGTGCGCTTTGGCAATACCTTTGCTGACAGAAACATCTGCGCCATTTGCCGAAATTTTAACAGGATCAGAGCTTAAGAGCATTGAGCGGATGGCCAATATGGTTTGCGCTTTTTCCTGAGTATGTAGGTGGTTTGGCGCTTTTAAGCGTTCTTGAAACCCTTCTTGTGCTTCGTTAAGTACGCTGCCAGCGTCTACCTCATTAGCGAGGGCCAGAAAGCCTGCCGCGTCACGAAGTGGAGATTGATAATAATCTCCCTCATCTTCATAACCCAGTTTTTTTAATCCTCTCGCGAAGGCTTTCTCAGAACGGCCTTTATCGTCCATCATGGCTAGCGCCGCGCCAATATGTCCCCACGCGATTGGCGATTCTAGCTTGCTACTGTGGTTATCATAGAAATAACGCATGGAGCGAAGTTCGCCACGCCCTGCCCGTGCCAGCACGTAATGGGCGTAAGCAGCGGCTTCTGCCTGCCTAGTGTTGCGAGACGACGTGCGCTCGCTACCATACCGCCAGTAATATGACAGCCCTGGATAATTTTCCATTTTGGTTATAGTCGTAAGCGCGTCATATGATTTATTTAAAACATTAGCACTAACGACATATTCTTTTTCGGAGGCGCGCTGCAAGAAGTCTGCAGCGTAAACACCGACCCAAGGGTAGGTATATCCGTCACCTACAGACCATAGGCCAAATGCACCGTCCCCGCCTTGGCGGTTCGCGATTTTATCCACCGCCTCTTGCAACAAGATACGCGCTTTGTTTTCTGGAATACCCGCGACGCCGCCAAGGTCATTGGCATAAAGTAGCGGCAATGCACGGCTAACAGTTTGCTCGGTACAGCCATAAGGGTAAGCGCTAACAGAAGCAGCATAAGCAGATGGGTCAAGTCCAGGTGTTCTAGCAAATGAAACGCTTACATCGACGGTGCCGGGGTCAAACCCTTCCATATAGGATTGGTCGATTGTGAATTTGTTGCCAGCAGCCACACGCGCTGATGTCATGCGGGTCATAGGCATGAAAGGCGTGCGGGTTTGGATGTCATAGGTCGAGCGAATTTTAAAGCCGCCTGGACCTTTGAAATCCATGCTTACCGAATTTACGCCCGTTTGCGAGGTCATCAATAGGCTCGTCACAGTTTTGCGCTCACCATTAGCAAGATCGATTTTTGCACTCGCATCATCGATAGACAAATCACCTTCCTGTGAGAGATTATAGCTATAAGTGCCTGATTTACCGTCAATATTATCAAATGATGCGGTAACCACAGCTTTATCACCAGGAGCCAAGAAACGCGGCAATGCCAAAATAGTCGGCACTGCATCACGTACTTTCATAGGCTCGCTAGCAGAGCCCACGGCGCTATCGCTCCATGCCACAGCCATCAAGCGAATTTCACCATTGAAGTCGGGTAAGTTCACAGGGATGATAGCTTTTCCGCCTTTAAGTTTGACCGGGCCACTATAGAGAGACACGACTTTAATAGGCGTTGTCGTTAGCCCTTCACCGCCAAGGCTATCACCGCCAGATTTGGCGATACTTGGCGCGCCTATATTGGCGTTAAGAAGCCGCGCATAATCATCGCGAACGTCTACGCGCAAGGCTTTTTTACCGAAATAAAACTCCTGCGGGTCAGGTGATTTATATTTCGTCACCTGCAAAACACCTTCATCAACTGCGGCCAAAGTCAGCATAACAGTTTCTCCGCGCGGTACATTACCCACATTGACTGTAATTTTTTGCTTTTGGCGCGGCTTGGTCACTTCTGGAGCTTTCAAGCTCACATCTAGTTTCTGCGCGTTAACATCAAGCGAGATGTAGCCTATGCCGACAGCACGGCGCGGCACGGGGCGTTCGCCAATCGTGCGCGGTGTATAGACGGTAAGTAGCGCATAAACACCTGCGCCCCAGTCTTTATCGAGCTTGACATTAATCTCCGAACCGCCCTCAGGAATTTTTACTGTGCGAACTGAATGTACTTCTTCGCCCGCAATCACAAGCTCGCCATAGCCAGCATAAGGGGCTTTGACAGTCAGCTTTACATTATTGCCGCTGCGCTTGCTTACGTCTTCTACGCCAATGCTCACCTTATCTGGTGCATCGGAGGTGCTAGTACCGCCCCAGCCGACGTAAAAACGATAGGACATTTCGTACATGCCTTCATCGCCGCGTACAACCAGTCTATAGCTCCCCCAATCAAGTGTTCGGGTCAGTGAGGCCCCATCTTCAGCGTCTATGTTAAATTTGCCATTGGCTTTGATGGTGTCACGAATTTCGTAACGGTACTGCCATTCGCCACGACTCCGAAACCAATTATAGTCCCAGTCTTCTTCAACAAGTGTCCAAGATGCATCCTTAAGGTCAATAGCCTTTCCCTGCCAATCTACAGCTTTAATCTTAAAATTCGCAGGCTTATTGCGGCGCGCACGTCCATCAAACTCTGGGTCAACACCAATGTAAACGTCTTGGGTGCGCACGGGAATGCGGGTTGAATTTTGTACATAACGCCCACCTGGCTCTGCAGCGCCAACAGTAATCTCTGCGCGCAAAGGCTGGGTCGTATCTAGCTGGTTATCTTCTTCATCTTCGTCTTCGCTTAACTCAAAGCCAAGTTCTAATACCCCCGCCCCGTCTGTCACGCCACCACCTATATCATGAAAAAACTCGCGGAATGGTTTGTCCGCGCGGCCAAAGTGATAGTCCTTAAGCGCTGGAAACGGTTTAGGATCAACACGTATGCGCGCTTGCGCTTCGGCTTCAAGGCCAGCGCCATCTGCGCCATATAAGAATTGCGCAACGATTTCAAGCGACCGCATTTCGTCAAGCTGTAGTGGCGTCTCGTCAATCTTCACATCAACCCGTAGTTTTTGCGGGACAAAGTCCTCGACCGAAAAATCGCTCGCGCCGACTTGTCCAAGTCCGTCCACTTCAACAACAGCTCTCCAGACGCCGCGCGGCGCTGATGCGGGCACGTCAAAGTCCTGCAATAGTGTCCCGCCTTTGGCACCGTCAAAACGAAAAGTGCGGAACTCTTGGCGGTTTGGTTTTAAAAACTTGATCTGGCCTTTACGGTCCTGCGCGGCAATGCCGAGCTGATCGCGCAGCATAGCTGTCATGTGTACAGTTTCGCCAGGGCGGTAAACGCCTCTATCTGGAAACACATAACTGTCAATACTTTTGCCCGTATAGCGGCCACCAATAGGGAAAGCCGATAGATCCAGCGGAGAGCGGTTGAAATCAAGCATAGCGTAATCGCCCTGCTGACCATAGGCCATTAACATGCGCGGTGATCGCGTCCCTGTGCCATTAATAATAGCCTCGTCGAAATGCACACGCCCATTAGCGTCTGTGTCCTGACTGCCAAGCACTTCATTGTTTCGCGCAATAAGGTCAACGCGGGTGTTTTTAACAGGTTTTGCGCTATCAATTGAACGCACACTGATATCTAGCCCAGACGTGCTTTTGTAAGTGGTTAAAGCCAGATCCGTTGAAATAATCCAGCGCCATGCTTTGGCGATGCGGTATTCATCATCTTCGTGGGTACGCACCGCGGATACGACATAGGCACCAGGCTTGAGTTCGCCAACCAATTCATTTAGGGGCAAAACCGTTGTTATCAGCGTGTTTGGCTCCGCTGCAATTGGCAATGTTCCCTGCCAAATTTGCTCACGAATGTCAGTGGCGGCATTTCGGTATTCATATGAATAATCACCCTCAGCTGTCGCCTCACCTATATTAGGGTCGCGGCGCGCAATCATACGGTCGCCAACGCGGTATATGTGGATTTGCAGTTCGTCTACATTTACGGTTTCTATAGCAAGGCCTTGCGCGCCAATGCGCGGCAATATCACGCCACTTCCCGCAAATGACACGAATGGTGGACGCGAACCAAAACTGACTGAAAGCATCTTGTCTTGAGAAAGCGTCCCGTTTTTTGCGCTCGGCAAGCCCTTCAATAAGGTCAATGAATAGGATTCGTTATAATCAAACCCAGTTAAGCATAGCTGTTTACCCGCAATTGCTGCCGTTAAATTAGTCTCAGGCACGGTACGCATATAGTCGATAACCTTTAGGTTATCTTTGGGGTCAAGTTTCGCTGTAAAGTTTAAACATGCCTTTGGAACATTCCCATCTGTGCTGTCAATTTTCCACCCTTGATTGGCAAAAACCCTATTTTCATCATCATTATCATCATCGTCATCCGTATCAGGGTCATCACCTCTGTCAACACGGTTGTTATTTCCTTGTCTGTTCGTTTGAGCGTCTTGAACACTTGCCGCATTGGTTTCCACCTTCCCAGGTTTCTCAGCGCTCCAATCAATATTGCCGATGACAGAATACCCCACCCACCATGTGAGTAAAAATAGTGAAATTACTGATGCAACTAATATTGATTGACGTTTCATGACAAATCCTCCTACAGGCCTAGGCAGTTTCATTTCGTTTCATCTAATGATTTTACTACCTTAGAATCAGTTATATCAGAAAATGTGACCAGCTTGTGCCCTTATTAAGGTTTCTTTACGAATTCTTGGGCGGTCAATACCAATTTTTTACTCATTGTTAACTCCATTTTCTAACGTGGGTTAAATCTCTTTCCCTTAGAAAATAACACATAACCGAGATAACTCGGAATAAATCGATCTATGGGAAATAAGATTATGAAACTGAAAAAACTACTTTTGGCTGGTGGGGCAGTCTCACTATTAACTGCATCCACAGCATTCGCGTCAATCATTGACCGTCCGTTCTTCCAAGTTCTAGGCGTTGTCGTTGTTTGGGGTTCTGACGGTGTTGACGGAACAGATAATGCTCCTGTCGTCTCTGACTTTGTATTGCTAACGCCTGCTTCTGGCAGTGCTGGTGCTGATTTGATTGCTGCTGATGGCGCAACTGTTGTTACTGGTTCTTTGCTATCTATTAAAGACGGCGTTGTTAACGGCGGCACAGCTGCTGTGAACCCTGTTACTGGTGGCGCCGATAACGGTACATTCACTGACGGCGGCACAGCTGGTGTTCTTGACGCTGGTGACACCTTGACTGCCTTTGGTATTGATGCCAATAGCGATGTTGCTGGTGGCCTCGTGCAAGAGCACAAATCTAGCTTCTATGTTGCGTCTAACGCACCATTTGATATTTTCGCGCAATCATCTTCATTTGTTGCCACTGGCGACTTTTTGACTGACGGCCTTGACGAAAGCAATATTTCTTTCGCAATGGGTCTAACAGTTAGCGGAGACGATGGTCTTGCTTATGGCGCAAATGCTCAAAACCCGGGAACATTCCCAGGTACAGTTGCTGACCTTAACGACATGACAACTGCTACTAAAGTGTTTGACGGCACACAACGCACTGCGTCAGCACGCGGTAACCTTGCATCGCAGTCTGTACGCTTTGACAACACCTACACTCTCGATGACGGGACTGGCCTTGGCTACGATCTGTCTATGGGTTCTGGTACTGTGCAAGCAGACGTAACTTATACAGTTTACGTTCCGTAGGCTGCACCAGACAAAGTTCACGCATAGGATTAGCGCTTAGCGGCGGTTTTCCGAACTTAAGCAAATCCCCGTCCCTTATTGATTTAAGGTGACGGGGTTTGTTTTGCCTAAACCTTAAGACACCTGGCATTCCGCCCCCTAAAAGTTTGGCGCCCTAAAAAACACCAGCTCAAAACAAAGGCGCTTGCATACCTTATACAGCTATGGCATAGCCGCCGCTCAAACGCTGCAACTAATCAGTGTTTTGGGGGCCGTAGCTCAATTGGTAGAGCGCTTGCATGGCATGCAAGAGGTCGTCGGTTCGATTCCGATCGGCTCCACCAAACAGTCACCCGATTGTTTGGGTTTTTTATTTACTCATAATTAGCGCCCTAGTTTCAGCGGCTTAGTTGTATGAGAGATGCAATACAGTTCGTCAGAGACGGCTATTTAGAACAAATTCGCTGGCCTGGGGCATCAAGTCTCCCTGGCCAATTAAGAAAACCACTTAGATTTTGGAAGTTGCTAGCTAAAGCCAAGGAATTGACGCTGGTCTGACCAGACCACTGGCAAACCCAACAGATATTTCAGCCGCCTTGATGTTAGATCAATTGGCTGATGCCCCGCCAAAATATCTTCAACGATACTTGGCGCCAAATAGGATACCGGAACCAAGTTCTTTGCACCTCCATGCATCTATTTTATATTTGATTGCAAAATCTTTAATTGAACTGACTACACCAGCACCCAATTCTGTTTTCGGTTGCCTTAGAACGGGCTGGCGGGAGATAGAATTAATTTTGCAAAGAGAATTTAAGGACGTTGACCAACTATCGATTATTAATTTGGTAGATTTAGGTGCGCTGAAATTTCATCTGCTATGGCCGTGAAGCCGGTGCGCGCGCCATACTCGCCGGGTTTAACATTGTGGCCAAAAATAATGAGCGGAACTTGCTCACGGGTGTGGTCATTACCAGGCCATGTGGGGTCATTACCGTGATCGGCGGTGAGGATGACCATGTCGTCAGGGCACAAATGTTTAGCAAAATCCTGTAGCTGTCGATCGAACCGTTCCAGCTCAGCTGCGTAGCCGGGCGTGTTGCGGCGGTGGCCATACATCATATCGAAGTCTACGAAATTGGTGAAGATCAAGTCGCCGTCCTGTGCTTCTTCTCCGGCGGCGATGGTTTCGCGCATCAGTTCTTCATGGCCGGACGCGGGACGTTTATGGCTAATGCCGTGGCCTGCGAAAATATCGCTAACTTTGCCCACGGCATGCACCGCGCCGCCGCTTTTAATCACGCGGTCGAGCAGGGTTTCCGACGTAGGCGGCACAGAATAATCATGGCGGTTTTTGGTGCGGGTATATGTAGCGGCGCTATCGCCATCAAAGGGCCGCGCAATGACGCGCCCGATATTATAAGGGTCAACTAATTTGCGCGTTAGCGCGCACAATTCGAGAAGACGCTCAAGCCCGAAATGCTGCTCATGGGCCGCGATTTGAATGACGCTGTCCGCCGAGGTGTAGACAATTGGTTTTCCGCTCTTGATATGCTCGTCGCCTAGCTTTGCGATAATATCCGTGCCCGAGGCGTGGCAATTTCCTATCACGCCGGGCAAATCACCGCCCTTTATGATGTCGTCCAAAAGCTCTTGCGGGAAACTGTCTGTCTTGTTTTTAAAATAACCCCAATCGAATGTCACTGGTAGGCCCGCCATTTCCCAATGCCCTGAAATCGTATCTTTGCCTGATGAAAGTTCACTAGCGCAGCCATATTGCCCGAGCAGTGTCGGGTCAGGCAGCAGTCCTTTTGGTAGTTCCCCGCAGGCGAGTTTCGCCGCTAGGCCAAAACCCAAACCTTCCAAAAATGGAATGTTAAGCGCCCCTGCCCTCACGCCGTCAATATCGGCTTTGCCTTCAAAGCAGGCCTTGGCGATATTGCCAAATGTGTTGGCGCCTACATCGCCAAAATCCGCAGCATCCGGCGCGCCGCCAATGCCGACACTGTCCATAACTAATAAAAATG
>Ga0209633_10003272_pt1 | contig 15062 bp, 12 predicted proteins | sample Cruoilmetagenom1_FD_187290 | JGI IMG/M metagenome (GOLD analysis project Ga0209633, IMG submission 187290) | Oil polluted marine microbial communities from Coal Oil Point, Santa Barbara, California, USA - Sample 1 (SPAdes) (version 2) | ecosystem: Environmental > Aquatic > Marine > Oil seeps ... | reverse complement strand
AATTCTTGAATAAAATCTCATTCATATTATCTGGTCCGGCACCTAACTGATCTCTCAACATGGTAGAATAAACCTGCCTAAAGTCAAATTTATACTTATTATCACCACTTCTATCGAGATCAGCTAAATCCGGATTATCGCCCCAAATTCCTCCATTTACATTTTTGCCAAGTATGAACAGTGGAGCAGCTGCCCCATGGTCAGTTCCTTGGCTACCATTTTGTTCAACGGTTCTACCAAATTCAGAGAAAGTCATTGTAACAACTCTTTCGGCAACTCCTAATAATTCTAAATCTTTTTGAAATGCACTTAAAGAATCTGCTAAATTTGACATCAAATTTCCATGTCTACCTAGTTGATTTGAATGAGTATCAAATCCACCAATTGATGCTGAATAAACTTGTGTCTCCAAACCACCGGCAACTAGCTGAGCAATAATAGAAAGCTGTTCTGCTAAATTTGTATTTGGATAATTTGCTTTGTTATCAATTGTATCAGCTTTTTCTTTTATTATTTCAGCAAACTTAATTGATCGAGCAGCAATATCTTTAATAAATTTTAGTTGATTTCCAGCAACTGTATTTGGTGGCGGATCATTATCTGCAACACTTCCATTAATTAATTGAAAGAACTGATTGGGATCTTCAAATGAAATTCCCATCGATCCACTTTGGCAAGTACAATCAAGTAATGTTTCTTGAGTTGAACCTAATGAAACTGCCATTGGATGATCAAGATTATAATTTGTATCATTCATAACTCCATTAGCCAAGTATCTTCCAATCCAACCATCATTTATATATTGATCACTGTCAGAGCCAGAAAGCCAAATATCAGTAGACCTGAAATGAGATCTATTATTATCCGGGTAGCCAACATTTTGAACAATAGCTAGTTTACCATCATCGTAAAATTGTTTAAATGGTTCAAGCGATGGATGTAATCCGGTTAAAGAATTTAATTTAAGAACATCTTGTTTTGGTATTGCAATATTTGGTCTTTTATTATAATAAATACTATCTTCATAAGGGATAACTGTATTAAGACCATCATTACCGCCACTCATTTGTATAAGAACCAATACTTTTCCATTAACATCTGCTGTTTTTAACATTGAATTTTGAAAGGCTCTTAAAGGAATATTACCGAGAGCCATAGACATTGTCCCAGCTCCAGCTGCCATTCCTAATTTTTTAATAAAATCTCTTCTATACATTATCTACCTTTTAGTATCTTTATTAAAGTATTCTTGTAAATCTTTTAATCTTGATTGTCATTGCGAATCCAACGTTTTGTGTTGGATGTGGCAATCTGTTAATGATGAATCCCTCTACTACAAAAGATTGCCACGTCGTAAAAACACTCCTCGCAATGACAACAAAATTCATTTACAACTGAATAGATTCTCATAACTAAGCAAGCTGATATTCTGATAGCCTACATACACTTTTAAAAAATGAAAGTAATCTCGCTTCAGCATTTTCATTTTGTGTTGACCAATCATATACTTCCGCTCCATCTAACAAAACATCAAGTAAATATTGAATTCTGTTTTCACTGAGATTATAATTAAGAAATAATTCAGTAACATCTTTTACAAACTGAATGGCATTCTCGGAACTTGAAAAGGTTCTAGCATACTCCAAAATGTTTAAGTCCGAATTTCTACCATTTATAATTCTATCTGAAAAAATATTTCGTGCAGGTAAAGTATTTGTACTAATCCAGGTTTTATCTCCTTTCCAACCTGCAACTCCTGGTGGAGAAAATAAAGTTTGCCCTATATCATTAGCAATATCACGTAAATATTCATATTCGGGATTAACAATATTAAACTGTTTTAACTGCGAAATAATAAATTCAACTGGACTTTTTATTTTTGCTCCAATAACTTCATTACTTTGAAACAAAGTTGATTTGAGTAGAACTGAAAGAACGGGTTTAATTTCATAATTACTATCTCTAAAAATAATTGCCATTTGATTTACAATTACATCATCAGGTTCAAAGTGCACAAACTCTTTATAAAGTTTTCTACAAATATATTTAGCTGTTTCTTCTTGATTAAAAATAATGTCAATAATATCTGTGTAAACAAAATTTCCGGTCTCCCCCATAAATGTTTTTATTGATGGATCAAATCTATCCTCATTAAATGATGATTCAAGACCTTCAACTTCCCATCCAGTAAGAGCTTTAGCAGCTTCGGCAATATCATTTTCTGAATAGTTCCCAATTCCAATTGTAAATAATTCTAATAGCTCTCTTGCAAAATTTTCATTTGGATCTTCCTTTCTATTTCTCACACTATCCAAATAAATTAACATTGCAGGATCTGTTGCTACCTTAATTGTTAATTCTTTAAAATTACCAAAAGCATTATCCCTGAATAATTTATTTTGCCAATACATTCTTTGTGGTAAACGAACTACATCGGTTTCTGAAACAAAATGATTGTGTAAAAACAAAACCATTTTTTCTAGAAAGGAGTGCTCTTGGGTTAACATTAAATTATACCACCAATATGTAAGTTCTCTTGAGCGAACTGAATTATCATAAGATGACGAATCGGTAACCCAAAATCCTGGGTTTTGCGGTTCCGGTTTGTCAGCTAATAAATGGTTGTCCACATAATCTTCAATTGTTACCGACAAAGCAAAATCTAAATCAGCTTTTGTATAACCGAATAATGTTCTTGATAGTAGATGAGATGCCGATGATTTATCCCAATCTGCTGTGTTCTCTAAAGATTTCGAATTACTCAAAGTTTCCTCAAAAAGTTTTGGTATTGATATAGTGGCTGGTTATAAGAATATTACAATTTTAATGCCATTGTTTCTTTTTCAATAAAACAAGATATACTGGCTTATTTCGAATGGAATTATTTTTACAGAACAAAAATCTTCATAAATTACCTGTAAAACTTACGTCTGGTCAATATTAGTTCTATCACAAACTTTATATTAAAATATTATGTTTTATCTTTGTTCGTCTCATATTAAGATTTTTACAAAAAAATGCCGGAGTTATTATTTAAATAATCCGGCAATCAAATTGCGAGCTAAAAAATTAAAATCTTTAGAAAATAAAACCAGCACTAACGTAAGCGAAAGTTGCACCGCCGCCGCCAAGGTTATTTAGTCCTTGCCTAAGTATGTCTTCATTAACAGTTGCATCAAGAAAGAAACCTGAGAACTTAAAACCAACACCTAAGGTTATACCACCATTAATTGGATCATAAATTGTGGTTATACTTTCATTTGTATTTGTTGGAGAAGCTACTGTTTCAGTTGAAACTGTACTTGTTCTTCCATTGTACCCTAATCTTGCAGTTAACCAAGTGATCATTTCCCACTCAGCTCCAACATTCCATGCTGGAAAAGAAGTTGAAGTTTTTGATAATTCTGGAGCAATTCCAGAAACAGCAGGAGTTTTCTCTTGCAAGTATTCAAAACTAGGACCACCGACAAAGTTAAAACTTCCAGTTTTATAACTGACTCCCAATCCAACTTGAACTGCTAAATTTGAGGGAAGATCTGTAGTAGTAATACCTTCCTCATCACCCAAATCTCCACTTCCCGTAGTTTTAAAAACTTTTCCAAAAGGAATAATTGTAAACTTTGAATTGGTTTTATAAAATGCTCTACCACTTATGCTAATTATACTTTGAGAAAACTTTGTCTCAGAAGATTGTGGTCTTTGAAAACTTGTACTTGGACTAAGTAAAACACCAGAAACCTCAAGCGAAATTCTAGAATTAATTTTACCAAAATACCCAAAGTTTAATCCGAATTGACTCGCATTACCTTCAGTTCCTCCACTTGTAGCCGGTTTTGTTTCAGCATTTGAAGAAGAATAGGAAATTCCAAAACCAAATGAATGATTACCAATTAAATAAGAACTCATAATAGCCCAATTGTTATCAAGTTCAACTAAACCTAAACTTGATAGAGCATTGTTTGTTTCTCTTACTAAACCAAAAGGATCAAGATTCGAAATTGAAAGAGATCCGTTAAAGTCTTTTCGAGATAAAGTTGCACCAACTGTTAAATTTTCTGTTACATTAAAATTGGCGGCAAAAAATTGACCAATTCCACCAGCTTCAAAATTGCTTGCAATTGTTGTTCCTAAATCACCAAAGATTATATTATTATATATACTTCCAAGTGCAGGATTTACCATCATGTTGGTTGGATCTAAAACAAATGGATTGTTTCCCATTGATTTAATTCTCGCAAATCCACCAGATTTAGAATAATCTATATTTGTTTTTGTTTCATCTTGAGCCAGTAATATTGAAAAACTAATAAGTGATAATGAAAAAATCAGAATGATTTTTTTTAGCATTCCTTCCTCCGAAGTAAGTTTATAATTTTTGATTTTATTGTTAATGTTAACTGATAACACAAATTTATTTTAGGAGATATCAGTATTAATAACACTATTGGCTGGCGTTATATTTATATAAATAAATGTTCTATTTATTTTGATTAGCATCATCGGATCAAAAGTCCGATAGTTTAGACTTTTTTTAATCGTTTTGATTTTTCTAATATCATTTTTATATATTGGGTTTCCAACTTTTTACTATTCTAAAATAGTATATTTTCTGTCTTTCATTAAAAAGGAATCTAAAATCAAAAAAATTACATATACAATCGTTTTGCTATTAGCTGTAATTGCTTTACCAGCATTGATGTTGCAGAGCTTTAGCACTGAAAATGTTGCTCCCTCTATAAGTGACAGTTCTAATTTTCCACAAGGATATAAAATAATTACTCCAGAAGTTCCTAAACAAATCGAAATATTTAATGAAGTAGTTCCCTTAAATAATTTTGAAGTTTATGAACGAGTTGAACGTGAATTTATTGTTAATACATATTGGCATTCTCTTACGGTCTTAACAATAAAACGTGCCAACAGATGGTTCCCAGTTATTGAACCAATTCTTAAGAAAAATAATATCCCAGATGATTTTAAATATCTTTGTGTAACAGAAAGTACTTTACGGAATTTAACTTCGCCCAAAAATGCAGTTGGCTTTTGGCAATTTATAAAAAGTGCTGGTAAACAATATGGATTAGAAATAAATAAAGAAATTGACGAAAGATATCATGTTGAAAAATCAACAGAAGCAGCATGCAAATATTTATTAGAAGCATACAATAAATTTGGGAGTTGGACATTAACTGCAGCATCATATAATATGGGAATAACCGGAGTTAATGACCAACTAAAAAGACAAAAAACTAACAACTATTATAATCTTGTTCTTGGCGAAGAAACTTCAAGATACGTACCTAGAATTATTGCCGCAAAAGTTATGATGAATAATTATAACAAATATGGGTTTGATATAAGTGCGGAAGAGCTTTATAAACCATTTGAATTTACAGAAGAAACAATTGATTCAAGTGTAAGTAATTTTGCTGATTTTGCAAAAGGATATGGAATCAACTATAAAATTCTAAAGCTATATAATCCATGGTTGCGTGAAAGCTTTTTGAAAAATAAAACTAAGAAAGAATACAAAATTAAACTTCCGGTTGATGGTAGTATAAAAATTATTGAAGAAAAGATTTAGAATATTACTTGTCATTGCTAACTCAACGTATTTTGTGGGGTGAGAAATCTTATAAACAATTATAGTTTAGAGATTTCTCAATCGCTTAAAAAACTAGCTCATTTCGAAATGACAAATATTGAGACTTTAGGATTCTATTGAAATTTATTATTTAGGAACTACTTATGCTTTATCTCTTCAAGTACACTTTTAAAATCTTCAGGTAGTTTAGAATCAAAAACTATTTTTTCTTTTGTAATTGGATGGACAAATCCAAGTGTCTTTGCGTGCAAAGCTTGTCTATCAATTAAGTTTAATAAATTATGTACTCTTGATTTGATTTTAGGAAGTTCAAAACCATAATTTATTCTTCTTCCACCATAAGTATGATCTCCAAAAATATTTTTTTTAATATGTGCAAGGTGAACCCTTATTTGATGAGTTCGTCCAGTTTTTAATTTCAATTTAATTAATGAAAGAAATTCAAATTCTTCGATAACTTCATAATAAGTATGTGCTTCTTTTCCTTCGGTTTCAGAAACACAAAATATTTTTCTATCCTTATTGCTTCTTGCAATGTTTCCAATTATTTCGCCTTTGGGTTCTTTAAACTTACCCCAACATAAAGCCCAATATTCACGCTCGCTAGTATGGGCAGCAAATTGTTTTGCAATTTCAGAATGAACCATTTCATCTTTAGCTACTACAAGTAATCCACTTGTATCTTTATCTATTCTGTGAACTATACCAGCTCTAACATCACCGTTTGCAGAGCTTAAATTATTTTTTGTATGATAAAGAAGTGCATGGACCATTGTCCCGGAATAATTTCCAAGAGAAGGATGAACAACCATTCCAGCTTTTTTATTTACAATTAGCAAATAGTCATCTTCATAAATAATATCCAAAGGAATGTTTTCAGGTTCAACTTTATCTGGTCTTGGAGAAACTGGGATTGTTACATTAATTTTGTCAAATGGTTCTATCTGATAGTTTGCTTTAACTACGTTACCATTGACTATAACTAATTTAGCTTTTATAAGTTTTTGAATTTTTGATCGGGTAATATATTCAATATGATTAGCAAGATAACTGTCTATTCTTTCCTTACCTTGTCCTTCGGTTATTGTTATCTCTATTTTTTTTTCGGTAACTATTGCCATGGGATTGTTAAACTTATAAATTAAAATTTTAGTTTTTTTTGGGGGATACAAAAGATGAATTACAAAATTGGGGATTATTTAAAAAATTACATTTATTCAGCAGATGTTTCGACACTGGAATGAACTTCATCTGTGGAGTGTTCTATTTCTACTTTTTCCTTTTCTTCAAAAGTTTTATGAAACAAAATTAGAATTATTACTCCAATAGTTACTGATGAATCTGCAATATTAAATATTGGGAAGCTACTAAATGTTTTTCCAAGTATAGAAAATCCAAAAGCATCTACATGAATAAAATCAACAACCTTACCGTAAAAGAGAGGTGCGTAATCATAGATGACACCATAAAATAAACTATCAATCAGATTACCTACAGCTCCACCCAGAATTAATGCAAAACCAGTACGAAAATAAATATTTTGTTCGCGTTGCTTGTAGATATAGATCAAGATTGCGAAACTTGCAATTAGTCTGAACAATGAAAGAAATATTTTAAAATATCCATCAACATGAATTCCAAAAGCCATTCCCGGATTTTCTACAAAAGTAAATTTAAAGAAAGGATCAATAATTGAAATACTTTCGCCGTAACTAAACCCTATTAGATCAATGTTTAATGAAGGAATCGAAATTCCTTTAACCATAATTTTGGATACTTGGTCAGCAATAATAATAAATAGTGAAACGAATAATATTCTCAAAATAAAACTTTATACTTATTAAAATTTACTTTTTTGTTTTTTGTTCTTACAAGCTACGCAATGTTGAGTATGCGGCACTGCTCTTAATCTTTCTTTAGGAATTAAGTGAGCACCTTCTTTAAGTAAAAGGCTATCAATACAAATACCATAATTCCCATTTTCAATTCGTACAAGTGCATCTTCTAAATAACCTAAAAACTTAGTTTCCCTTTGAGCCCAAAGATATAGTTTTTCTCTTTCCTGAGCGTCTGTTCCCTGCTCTGCCATGTGTAAAGAATAAGGAGAATTTTCATTTACATATTGCCCAGTACTAGAATCCATCATCTGATCTTTTAAGTTTTGTAATTGCTCAACAATCTCATCTCTTTTATCGTTAATTATTTTTTTAAACTCTTTTAATTCTTTTTTACCATAACCTTTTATTTTCTTAGGTTTAACAACTTTCTTTTTCAAAATTGTTTCAACCTTTCTTCCGGTTTTCGTTGTTGTAGTTTTCTTCACTGTTGCTTTTGCCTCTGGTGTTGATTTAATTGTTTTATTTGAACCAACTTTTTTTGCTGAAGCTACCTTTTTAGCAGCTGAAGCTTTTTTAGCTGGTGCTTTTTTTATAGTTGATTTTTTCTTTGTTGCAGTAACTTTTTTTGCAACAGTTTTACCTTTAGAAACACTACTCTTAGTTTTTGCCACAGTGGCTTTTTTAGGAGTAGTTTTTTTTGCCGCCGGTTTTGTTTTTTTTACAATTTTCTTTGCCATAATTGGCCTCCTCGAATTCTATATAACCTTGCTTATGGTTATAAGACATTTATAATCTCCAATAATTTGCTCTTCATTAAAACCGTTAGTTGTGCTTCCAAGGTCTAAACTATCAGCTAATATTTCGTTAGTAATATAATTATTAAATTGATTTATGTAATCTTTTAGCTTGTCATCTGTCTTAAAACTAACATTAATTCTATCTGTAATATCAAACTCGAAATTTTTTCTCATATTTTGAATTCTATTTACAAATTCTCTTGCATATCCTTCACCAATCAACTCTTCATCTAATTCACTATCAATAGCAACTGTAATTCCAGATTCAGTTTCAACAACCCAACCTTCAATTTCAGTATTCACTATTTCCACATCTTCAGGCACTAATATAATATTATTCCCTTCAATATCAATTTCTATTTTACCGTTTGTCTCAAGTGCAGAAATGTCTTCTTTTGAAAAGTCTTTAATTTTTGCAGCAAGCTGCTTCATTAGTTTACCATGCTTAGGTCCTAATGATTTAAAATTAGCTTTTGCAGATTTACTAACTATAGAAGAATCATCTTCCAAAACTATCAGTTCTTTAATATTTACTTCTTCCAAAATCACATCTTTCATACTTGAAACAGCTTCTCTTTTTGCTGGATCAATTGCAATCATAATTTTACTTAAAGGTTGCCTTACTTTTAAGTTAGATTTTGCACGCATTGCTCTAGTTAGATAAACCACCTTTTGAGCAATATCCATTTTTTCTTCTAGCTTTACATCTGTATAAGTCGCTTTTGGAAAAGTTGACAAATGAACAGATTCAACATTTTGGTTTCCAGTTACTTCGTTAAGATTTCGGAACAATTCTTCACTTATAAACGGAGCAAAAGGTGAAGCCAACTTTGCAACTGTAACTAAACACTCATAAAGTGTCTGATATGCAGCAAGTTTAGATTTGTTTGTATCTGATTTCCAGAATACTCTTCGTGATCTTCGTACATACCAATTTGATAATTCATCGATTGTGAAACTTGTAACCAAGCGAGCTGCTTTTGTTACATCATAATTATCCATCAAAACTTCATATTCATTTATAACTGAAGATAGCTTAGCAATAATCCATCTATCAATTTCGCTTCTTTCTTCATAAGGAATTTCTTCTTCCATAATACTTACATCGTCAATGTTAGCATAAAGAGCAAAGAAAGAATATGTATTTACAAGTGTACCAAAAAATTTTCGTTGAACTTCTTGTATGCCTTCTTCATCAAATAATGTTGTACGCCAAGGTGGACTTCCGGTAAGTAAATACCAACGAGTTGCGTCAGCACCGTACTTATCAAACAATGCAAACGGATCAGCAGCGTTACCTTTTGACTTAGACATTTTCATACCTTTTTTGTCAAGTATCAACTCGTTTACAATTAAATTTTTATAAGCAACATCACCAAATAACATTGTTGAAATTGCATGCATAGTATAGAACCAACCTCTTGTTTGATCAATACCTTCAGAAATGAAATCTGCAGGGAAATTCTTTTCAAATAGTTCTTTGTTCTCAAACGGATAATGAAGTTGAGCAAAAGGCATTGCACCCGAATCAAACCACACATCAATAAGTTCGGAAGTTCGCGTAAATATCTTTCCATCTTTTTCAAATAGAACATCATCCACAAATGGTTTATGTAAATCAATTTCAGATTCATCCAAATCTGATACTTTAATTTTTACTCCATCCCTTACAACATAACCACTTTTTAATTCTTCAATGCTTCCAACTGCAAACATATCTTTACCATCTTCCGTTACCCAAATAGGAAGTGGAGTTGCCCAGAATCTATCACGAGAAATAGCCCAGTCTTTATTATCTTCTAGCCAATTCCCAAATCTACCAGAACCAACTTCAGGTGGATGCCAATTTATAGTTTTGTTCAACTCAATCATTTTATCTTTAACAGAAGTAGTTTTGATAAACCAAGAATCACGAGCATAATAAATAACTGGAACATCATCAAAGCGCCAACTAAATGGATAGGAGTGAGTTATAGTTTCTTTTTTATATAATTGACCTTTTTGCTTCATCATATAAATTAAATCTTGATCAGCATCTTTTACAAATACACCTTCGAAATCTGTAATTTCTTTAGTAAATAATCCGCCTCTTGTAACAGGTTGTAGAAATGGAAGATCATACTTTTTTGACATTTCATAATCATCGGCACCAAACGCTGGAGCCATATGTACAATACCTGAACCATCTCCAGTACTAACAAAATCTGCTTCAACAACATAGAAACCTTTTTTATCTACAGTCAAATAATCAAACATCTGGACGTAATCTTGTCCAATTAAATCAGCACCTTTAAACTCTTCAATAATTTCATAATCGCCTTTTAGAACTTCAAGTCTAGCTTTAGCTAAAATAATATTTTTGTCATCTGTTTTTACTTTTACATAATCAATCTCTTCACCAACTGCCAAAGCAACATTGGAAACAAGAGTCCAAGGAGTTGTAGTCCAAACTAAAAAGAAAGTATCACCATCTTTTGTTAAATCAGAATCTTTTAGTTTCATTAAAACATATACTGATGGATCTTTAGTGTCCTTATAACCCAAAGCTAATTCGTGTGAAGAAAGAACAGTTTCAGAACGCGGACACTGTGGAACGATTTTGTAATCTTTGTAAATTAATCCTTTATCAAAAAGAGTTTTTAAAGCCCACCAAACTGATTCAATATAATTATTTGTACAAGTAACGTAGGCTTCATCCATGTTTAACCAATAGCCCATTCTATCAGTCATTTTTTCCCATAAATCTTTATAGGTGAAAACTGATTTTAGACATGCTGCATTATAATTTGCAACTCCAAATTCTGGAATTTCACTTTTGCTTTTTATTCCAAGTTGTTTTTCAACTTCTATTTCTACCGGAAGTCCGTGCGTATCCCAACCACCTCTTCTGCCAACTTGATAACCTTGCATAGTTTTATAACGACAAACTAAATCTTTTAACGTTCTTGCCATTACATGGTGCAAACCTGGTTTACCGTTAGCTGTTGGAGGGCCTTCGTAGAAAGTAAAAGGTTTATTGTCTTCGTGTTGCTCTATACTTTTTTGAAATATATTTTCTTCACGCCAAAATTTAAGGATGTCCTCTTCAATCTGTGGATAGTTAATTCGTTCGGAATATTGTTTGAATTTTTTACTCATTTAATTACAATAGTTTTGATTTTTATATTATTAATTATTTTATGTTCTTATTTTTAATTGATTCTAATTCTCGCTGTAATAGCAATAGCTCAGAAACGCTCATCCCAAAAATTGCCATTGTTCCAAGTAAAATATTTCTTGATGAATGGAGAATTAAATTTTCAAAAAGTAAGTTTTCTGTGTGGAAATAATTACTAAAAAAAGAGATAAACATAATACTAATAATTGTAGTTGCAACAATAACAGCAAAAATTACCTTTCCCCCTTTTTCCCAACCAAAAGCTAAATTGTTTATCCATCCTGCAGCAAAAATAAACAACGACAAAATAAACCAGACCGCAAAATTAACAATCTCTGACCCAAAAAGTTGAGTATTTAAAAAATTTGAGATAAATATTAATATTGCAACCAATATTGGCAACAAGTAATGTATTTTTTTTCTAACCATTAAATTTGTTTTATAACCTCTTTCATAATCATAGTCATTTTGGGTTCAGCTTCCATTGCTGTTGCAATAATTTCTTGAACATTAACCGGTTTAAGAGAATCAGGAAAACATTCATCTGTAATTATACTAAATCCAAGAACTTTCATTCCCATATGGTTTGCTACTATATTTTCAGGAACTGTTGACATACCAACTACATCAGCACCTGTTGTACGTAAAAATCTATATTCTGCTTTTGTCTCTAGATTAGGTCCAGGCACAGCAATATAAACACCTTTCTGCAATTTGATATTATTTTCTAAAGCTATTTTTTCAGCTAGTTCAATCAATTCTAAATTATAAGGTTCGCTCATGTCTGGGAATCTTGGTCCAAGTTCATCTTCATTTTTCCCAATTAACGGATTATCACCAAGTAGATTTATTTGATCTAACATAACCATCACATCACCACGAGAATAAATTGGATTCATTCCTCCGCAAGCGTTTGAAACTAAAAGAGTTGTAACATCCAAAAATTTCATTACTCTTATCGGATAAGTAATTTGTTGCATTGAGTATCCTTCGTAGAAATGAAACCTTCCTTGCATAGCAACAATATTTTTACCATTTATTTTTCCAAATATTAATTTACCGTGATGTGATTCAACAGTTGATAAAGGGAAATGAGGTAATTCGCCATAGTCTATTTCAGTCTCAATTTCAATTTCGCTAACCAATCCACCAAGTCCAGTTCCCAGTACAATTCCTATACTATAATCTTGACTTGTTTTTTCTCGAATAACTTTCAGTGTTTCATTAATTTTGTTGATTAGTTCACTCATGATTTTCCCTTTTTTATTTGCAACTATAATAAAGTTTCTTAAGACTAATAAATTTGTCATCTCGAACACTTATTTGTGAGAGATCTTATATTTCAAATATTTGAATTAGATTTCTCAATCGCTTAAAGAACAAGCTCATTTCGAAATGACAACCATTAGTTTTCTCATATTCAAATATATTTTGTACTAACTATAATTCCTTTCTCCAAAAATTGCTGTACCGACTCTTAAAATTGTTGCACCTTCTTCAATTGCGATTTCAAAATCGTTTGTCATTCCCATTGAAAGATGCTTAAGATTATAACCTTGATGATTCAAAACATCAAAAATATTTTTTAATTTTCTAAATGACTTTCTTATTACGCTTTCATCATTAGTAAATGGAGCCATTGTCATTAAACCATCTATAATAATATTTTTTTCACTTTTGCAAAAATCTAAAATTTCTATTGTATCTTCTATGCTTCCAATTCCTAATTTACTTTCTTCATCAGAAGTTTTCATCTCAATTAAAACATGTTGGACTTTTTCAATATTTTCAGATCGCTTGTTTATTTCTTTTGCTAATTTCAACGTATCAACTGAATGAATTAAACTTGCATAAGGAACAATATCTTTAGTTTTTTTTGTTTGAATATGCCCAATAAAATGCCAATTAATTTCCTTACTTAATGCTTCTGCTTTTTGCTGAAATTCAGGAGTTCTGTTTTCTCCAAAATCTCTTATACCTACCTCAAATGCTTCTTCAATAGCTTCAATTGGTTTTAATTTTGAAACAGCTACAAGTGTAATTTCATCTGGATTCCGACCAATTTCGTTACATTTTTTAGTAATTTTTTGAGTTATATTTTTAAGATTATTTTCAATCATAATTTAGATTTAAATAGTGGAATGTATCTATATTACTTTTGAAAATCAACCTAATTTGGGAGATTTGAAATTAAACCGCAGACTTCAAAATTGATGTAAATTACATCTAAAATAGGTGAGAAATTCAGAATATCAATCTATTCTGAGGAACTATCATCTTCAGATTCATCTTCTTCAATCTCAGAATAAATATATTTTTCATATTTATGTTTAATAAGTTGTGCTTCAACAATGAAATAAACATCCTCAGCAATGTTGGTTGCATGATCACCGGTTCGTTCTAAATGACGGCAAACTTCCAAAATATTTATTGCATCATCAATTGTTTCAGGCTGATCCTTCATCATTTGAATAATTAATTTTCTATTTTCTGCAAAGAGATTGTCCAATTGATTATCCATTTCTATAACTTTTTTGGCTAGTTCCGGATCATTATTATTAAATGAATCAATTGCATCACGAATCATATGTTTTGTAACAATTGCCATTTCTGAATACTTTGTTGAATCCAAAAATTTTGGTTTCTTTTGACATGTTATTAAACATCTGGAAATTCCTTCCGCTAAGTCTCCAATTCTTTCAAGATTAGTATTGATTGTCAAAGCAGAAATAACTAATCTCAAATCCATTGCAACTGGTTGACTAAGAGCAATAATTTTTTGACAAGTTTTTTCAATCTTCCTATCAAGTTTATTAACTTTTTCTTCACGTTGCTTTACCAGTTCGGCTAATTCAAGATTTTCTTCATCAATTGAACGTATCGCAAGCTCCATCTGTTCTTCAACCAAGCTGGACATTTTAATTATTCTAGTCCTTAATTTGCCTAAATGAATTTCAAATTGTCTTTCCATAATAAACCTCTTAAAATGTTTTATCCAAATCTTCCGGTAATATAATCTTCAGTTTGCTTAATTGTTGGGTTAGTAAATATTTTTGTTGTGTTATCATATTCAATCAATTCGCCAAGATAGAAGAATGCTGTTCTATCACTTACCCTGGCTGCCTGTTGCATATTGTGAGTAACAATTACAATAGTATAATTTTCTTTTAACTCATGAATAAGTTCTTCAATCTTTCCGGTTGATAACGGATCTAACGCACTCGCAGGCTCATCCATTAAAATAATATCCGGCTTAACTGCTAAAGCTCTTGCTATGCATAGTCTTTGTTGCTGTCCCCCAGAAAGACTCATAGCAGATTCGTGAAGTCTGTCTTTAACTTCATCCCAAATTGCTGCTTGCTGTAGTGTGGTTTCAACAATTTCAGTTAAGTCAGTTTTATTTTTAATTCCATTTATTGAAGGACCATAAATTAAATTTTCATAAATAGATTTTGGGAAAAGATTCGATTTCTGAAAAACCATTCCAATTCGTTTACGTAAATTTACTACATCTAAATTTTTATCGTAAATATTTATTCCGTCAACAAGAACATCTCCGGTAATGCGTACATTCTCAATCAAATCATTCATTCTATTTATAACTCTTAAATAAGTCGATTTTCCACAACCTGATGGTCCAATGAATGCTGTAACTTGTTTCTCAG
>Ga0209633_10003271_pt1 | contig 15065 bp, 13 predicted proteins | sample Cruoilmetagenom1_FD_187290 | JGI IMG/M metagenome (GOLD analysis project Ga0209633, IMG submission 187290) | Oil polluted marine microbial communities from Coal Oil Point, Santa Barbara, California, USA - Sample 1 (SPAdes) (version 2) | ecosystem: Environmental > Aquatic > Marine > Oil seeps ... | reverse complement strand
GCTCAGTTTAGTGTAGATGAGATTTTACATCCAGAAGGTTGGGAGTTATTGAGTTTTATCATGGATTCAAGAACAGGTCTAGGAAGATTTAAAAATTTTAGAATATCAAATTATCAACTTATGATGGATTTAATTGATTATTGTATTGATCATGATATAGATGAGATTATGCAACTTCCCGATGTGGTTGAAAGAACTGACTTATACAAACAATATGAAGATCAATTTAGAATGCAACTTGAAGAGTGTTCTATTATGTACAATAATTTAATAGTACTTGATTTAAGAGAAGAGGAAACTATTTATCCTGGAAATAGATTTATTATGTATGCAGTAAATCCTGAAATAAATATCTCTATTCATGTATTAAATGGTTTTCAAAATCAAAATACAGTTTTTGCTATAGGTAAATCAATCGTAAATAGAAATTCTAATACAAATATTGGTGAGCTTTGTTTAAAATATGATGGTGGTGGACACACTGCTGCTGGAACTTGTCAAGTTGCAAATGAAGATGCAGAACGAATTTTAGAAGAGCTAATTGAAGCTATTACAAACGACGGTTAATTTTTAATTAACTGCTGCTTTGATTGCATTGATATAGCTTTTAGATGAAAGATTATTATCCTTTTTGTATGCTATATCAAAAGCAGTACCATGGTCTACAGATGTACGTAGAATTGGTAGATTGAGTGAAATATTAATACTCTCCTCAAAATAGAGTGCTTTTAATGGTGCTAACCCTTGGTCGTGATACATTGCTACAAAATATTTATATTTATCTCTTGTATGTGGGGTAAATGCAATATCTGGAACTTGAAGTTCAAATTGTGAATTTAACTTTTTGTTTACTTTTTTTATCGCTTTATTTATCTTTTTCTCTTCATCTCCTAAAACTCCATTATCGCCAGCATGAGGATTTAACCCAAGTACAGCAATAGCCTCTTTGGGTTTTCCTACTTCATTATAAAAATCAGTTAAGAAAGTAACAAGTTTTTTAGTTTTTATCTGTTTTGGTACATTTTTTAGTGGAATATGTTCTGTAAAAAGTGCTACATACATCTTTTCACAGCCAAGCATCATGATGACATCTTTTTTAAATATATCTCGTAACATATCTGTATGACCTACATAATTTACTCCTGCTTTATTCCAAGATTCTTTATTTATAGGAAGTGTACAGATTGCATCAACTTTATGTTCTTTGGCTAGATTTATACAGTTTATAAAAGAATGATATGAGAATAACCCAGAATCTTTTTTTACAATACCTGGATTTATATCTGTTTTTTTATATTTTCCATATATTTTAAAATCATCAGGAATAGTTAGACTTAGTGTTCTTGCAGCTTTTTTTAAAAGTTTTTTATCTATACAATATATTGGATTACATAGTTTTGATACAACTGAATGATTTTCTAAAGCTAACTGGATACCAACTCCGTTTATATCTCCAATACTTACTGCTACTTTTTTTAACATTTTATTGTACTAACTCTTTCATAGAGATAATTGCTTTTTCAAGACCTGTAAATACACTTCGAGCGATAATGCTTTGACCAATATTTAACTCTTCAATCTCTTTTATTTCTGTCATATATTTTACATTTTGATAATTAAGACCGTGACCAGCTGCAACTTTTAGTTGTAAGTTTTTTGCGTATTTTGACATCTCATCAATATCTTTAATACTTTTATGAAATTTTTCTGTAAGAATATCTCGTGGTAACTCTAACTCTTTGATAGAGTGATGTGAGTTTTGCAATCCACCATAAAGCATTGCAAATATATTTGCAAAACTTCCAGTATGAAGCTCTATCCACTCTACATCTAGCTCTTTTGAGAGTTCTATCATCTGCTTTGTTGGGTCTATAAATAAAGATACTTCAATATGGTTTTGATGAAGTTTTTCTATTGCTTTTTTGAGTTTTCCCATATTAGAAGCTAAATCAAGCCCACCTTCAGTGGTTACTTCATCTCTATTTTCTGGCACGAGTGTTGCTCTATGAGGTTTGAGTTTACAAACTATATCGATAATATCTTCGTTTATACTACACTCTAAGTTTACTGGAAGTGGAGATAATTTGATGATATTTACAGCATCATCATCGTGTATATGTCTTCTATCTTCTCTTAAATGTATCGTGATTTGATCCGCACCACTTAGTTTACAAATCCCAATAGCATCAATAATACTTGGGTCGTTTATCTTTCTAGCTTCTCTTAAAACAGCAATGTGGTCAATATTTACACCTAATAACATTTAAATACCTTTTGTGTAGTTTTTTTGTATTTTATCAAATATATTCTAAACTCACACCATTATCTTCATGAAATATCTCAGCATTAAAGATATTTCCCCTTTGTGATTTTAAATTAGTCAGTTTTAAACTATCCCCTTTAAAGAGCCTTTTTACTTGTCTAAAAGTAAGAAGTTTGTTCATAAATCTTTCCCATACTATTTTTTCACAAGAGTTACACTTATACCCACCATTTATCTGTGTAACCTCACCACCACATTGACATAAAAACATAGTTGTAGATTTTGTCTTATCATCAAATATTAGTTCAACTTTCCCCTCATTTAAAAAAGCTTTTGTATCAAAAAGGTTGTTTGTATTTGACTTAAAACCTTTAAGCATGATAGTTTCCCCTTTAAAAAGTTTTTTGGCTTCTTTCTCTTTAAATTCTCTTTTAAAACTATATTTCCAAACCTGTGATTTACAACTATTACACTCAAAAAGAGCATCATGTATGATAACATCTCCACCACATTTACATCTTGATAAAATCTCTTTTTCCATAATACAACACCTTTTTTTGATTTTGTATAGTAATCATATCAAAAAAATAAAATTTGGATCAAAAATATTGCAATTTGCAATTTTTAATTATAAAAATAACTTTTATTTATAATGTAATCAAATTGCAATCAAAATTAGCAATAATTCAAAAAATAATTTTATTATAATTCTTAATTATAAGGCTAAAATAGTAAATAAATAAAAAATAACTTTATTTTAATATTAAGATAATTGGAGAAAGAATGTCAAAAGAAATTAAATTAAAAAAAAATATGATGATAGTATCAGAAACAAATAAAAAAGGGAATATTATATATGCAAATAATGATTTTTGTAAAATTTCAGGATATACAAAAGATGAATTAATAGGTATGCCACATAATATGGTTCGTCATCCTGATATGCCAAAAAGTGCTTTTGAAGATTTATGGAATACTTTAATAAAAGGTAAAACATGGAAGGGGATTGTAAAAAATCTTTGTAAAAATGGTGATTATTATTGGGTTAATGCTACTATCTATCCCGTTATAAAAAAAGATGGGAAATTGAAATTTATATCAGTGAGAATAAAACCAACTACAAAAGAGATAGAAAAAGTAGAAAAATTATATAAAAAAATGAGGAAATCATAAATGTTTGGATTATCAAAAAAAGATGAAAGCCATATACTTTATCTACTTGAACATTTTCAAGAATATATTATGGCAGAAACAAATGAGTTAGAATTTGAGTTAAATCATAAAAGTAAAAATACATCTATAATCGAGGGAAAAATTTTAGAATTAGCACATAACTTAAGAGAGCAAAGGTTGGCAGATTTAAAAGTTTTTGGAGAAATAATGCTTGTATGTGAAAAATTATCAGATGGATTTACAGATGATAGAGTTACTCAAACATCACATGATCCTAAAATAAATTATATAGCTAGTACAATAAATCAAATGATAGATAAAGTTGAAAATTCGTTGAAAAGTGTGGTAAAAGTTTTACAAGAATATGAAAATGATGACTTTAGAAATAGTGTCTCCCAAGATGTATTTAGAGGAGGGGATCTTCAAAAGTTATTACAGGGGTTAGAAAAACTTCATGGTGCGACAACAACAAGAGTATCAAGTGGATATAGACAAGGTTTAGTTTTAGAAAAAGAATCAAACGCATTATCAGAAGATATAGAAATACTGACACAATCATCTAAAAAACAATCCGATTCTATTAATGAAACAGCAAGTGCTGTGGAGGAAATCACAGTTAATATATCACAAAATACAAAAACAGCTATTGCTATGGAGCAATATGGATTAACAGTACAAGAATCTATTAAAAAAGGGTTGGGGTTTGCAAAAAAAACTGTGGAGTCAATGGATAAAATTAATATGTCAACTTCAAATGTGCAAGAGTCAATAAATGTAATAGATCAAATAGCATTTCAAACTAATATCTTAAGTTTAAATGCAGCAGTAGAAGCAGCAACTGCAGGTGAAGCTGGAAAAGGTTTTGCTGTAGTTGCTCAGGAGGTGAGAAATCTAGCTTCAAGAAGTGCAGAAGCTGCAAAAGATATTAAACTTTTAGTTGAGCAATCTACTGCTTATGCAAATAGTGGAAAAGAGATTTCAGATCAAATGATAAATGGATACAATGAATTAAATCATAATATATTAAATATTATAGAGAGAATATCATCTGTAGTATCAGCCTCTAAAGAACAAGAGCTGGGGATACATAGTATTAATAATTCTATTCAAGATATAGATAAAACTGTTAGAGATAATACAGACTTATCCATTGAAATTAATAAAATAGCGGTACAAAGTAATCAAATCGCAAAACAACTTGTTGATATGAATGATAAGGTTATATTTATAGGGAAAGAAAATATTTTTATAAGAGGAGATAAAGAAATAGTTTCATATGTAGGTATTGATAGACGAGAGGAACTTATAAAATAGTTATATTGTTTGATTTAAAACCATTTAACCATATTATACTACCCCAAGAAAAACAAACAACTTTTTCTAAAGTTTAATTCTCAAAAGAGTAAAATTAAACAATAAAAATAGAGGGTATAAAAATGAGCAGAAAAAGAACAACTTATAGTGCTGAATTTAAAACAAAATTAGTTTTAGAAGTTTTACGAGAAGATAATACTTTAGTAGAAATAGCAAGTAAAAATAATATTACACCTAAAAACATTTAAATACCTTTTGTGTAGTTTTTTTGTATTTTATCAAATATATTCTAAACTCACACCATTATCTTCATGAAATATCTCAGCATTAAAGATATTTCCCCTTTGTGATTTTAAATTAGTCAGTTTTAAACTATCCCCTTTAAAGAGCCTTTTTACTTGTCTAAAAGTAAGAAGTTTGTTCATAAATCTTTCCCATACTATTTTTTCACAAGAGTTACACTTATACCCACCATTTATCTGTGTAACCTCACCACCACATTGACATAAAAACATAGTTGTAGATTTTGTCTTATCATCAAATATTAGTTCAACTTTCCCCTCATTTAAAAAAGCTTTTGTATCAAAAAGGTTGTTTGTATTTGACTTAAAACCTTTAAGCATGATAGTTTCCCCTTTAAAAAGTTTTTTGGCTTCTTTCTCTTTAAATTCTCTTTTAAAACTATATTTCCAAACCTGTGATTTACAACTATTACACTCAAAAAGAGCATCATGTATGATAACATCTCCACCACATTTACATCTAGATAAAATTTCTTTTTCCATAATACAACACCTTTTTTTGATTTTGTATAGTAATCATATCAAAAAAATAAAATTTGGATCAAAAATATTGCAATTTGCAATTATACTTCTATTTTATTACATATCTTCTAAAGAATATCCTACATATTTAAAATTATAATTTTTATATTTTGACACTAGTTTAGCAGATTTATTTTTTAAAACTTCTCTATTGATTTTTTTAGGATTTATTTTTACTTCGCCCACAAGTATTATTTTTGTATCATCATTTACTGCAATTATATCAATCTCATTTTGATTGCCTTTTTCCCAGTATGTACCAATATTTGAGAAATTATTTGATAATATTAATTTTTCAGTAAAGTATTTTTCTAAAAATCTTCCACTGTATGTTGAAAAATCTCTTTTAACTATATCTTTTACATAGTCATAGTTTTCAATCTCAATCGCACTTTTATACTTGTATATAAATCTAAACCAAAAATTAAAAAAGTTATCTATTATCTCATATTTTTGGGTTCTACTTCCCTCTTTTGCAAATATGGGTTTGATTTTTTTTATTATTGTGTATTGATGTTCAAGTCTATCTAAATAGCCACCAATATTTTTCCCTAATATACTTTCAATCTCACTTCTTGCAGTTTTTGAAGAAGCAATAAGAGATAATATTGAAAAATAGGTTGTATATTCTTTGCCAAATTCTTCTATTAAAAGATTTTTTCCCTCTTCTAAAAACAATGAATATTCATCAAATATTAAATTTAATTGTTTATCAAATGTATATGCTTTTTTATCAATAAAGATTTCAACATATTTTGCAACGCCACCAGTTAATATATAAAATGATAGTAGATCACTATTTGTAAAATCTGGATAGTTTTCTTTCAAAATATTTTTTATGGTTATGATAGTAAATGGTTTGAGATTTATTTTATTATTGGCTCTTCCAAATAGTGGTTCTTTTTTATCCTCAAATATTTTCTTCATTAAAGAGTAAATTGAACCACTTAATACTAAGTTCATTTTTGTATTATCTTTATACTCATCCCAAATATTTTGCATATCACTATAAATAGTACTGTTTATTTGTAAAAACTCTTGAAATTCGTCAATTATTAATGTAAAAGATTTATCTTTTGCAAGCTCCATCATGTATTCAAATAAATTAATAAACTTTTTAAATTCTCCAAATACTTTTATATTAAGTGATGTTTGTATAATATTGATAAATTCATCACAAAGTAAGGCTTCATCTTTTTTTGATACAAATAAATATACTTTTTTTATATAAGCTTCTTTAATAAGTTTTGTTTTTCCAATACGTCTTCTACCTACAATCACAGTCATCTTTGAAGATTCTTGTGATAAATATTCTATATCTTTTAAGTTTTGTAACTCTTTTTCTCTATTGTAAAATTTCATAGCTTATCTTTATAGTTATTTAGTAATACACATTACAGTAATGTATGTTACTATAATATTACTTAATTTTCAAGTAAGTTTCAAGAGAAATGCATAATACCCCTGCTTACATTTTTCGCACTCAAAAAGTGCATCATGTATGATAATATCTTTACCGCATTTACATCTTGATTAAATCTCTTCTTCTACAATAACTCCCTTTTGAATTTTTATGTCATTTACGACATAATAATAAAAATAAATATGTCACTTATGACATTATATTGATTTGGAGAATTTATTATGAGAAGATTACAATTATTAGTAAAAGTAAAAAATAGAAGAAAAACTATCGGGATAACTGTTGATAATCTTGCTCAATTATCAGGTGTAGGAACGAAAACTATTATGAGATTTTTTGCAGGGGATGATGTGAAGCTTAGTACAGTTGAAAAGATTACTAATACACTTGGTTTAGATTTTGCAGGAAATGAGATGATTGATATTGAAACTTTAAAAGAGCAAAGAGCAAAACAAAAAGCTTTATATGTAGTTTCTTTAGTACAAGATACATCAGCTTTAGAGATACAAGGTTTGGAAAGTGAAGATATTACAAATTTACTAGAAGAAACAAAAAATCAATTTTTAATTGGTGCATACAAAAAAAGCTTGTGGGCGAGTTAATTAAAATAAATGAAAGATAAAACTAAAATAAAAAGGGGCAACTTATACTGATGATATATTAGGTTTAAAACTTGATATAACCAAACAATATACTTTGCAAGAGATATATTGTATAGTATAAATTAAACTTTTAGTATCGTTGAAACTGCTTCTAGAATACATCATCTATCAGTACAAATTCATCCCTTTAAAAATGATAATGGTAGATGGTCTAGAATGTTAGCAAATATCTATCTTAAACAAAATGGTCTAAACCCTACTTTTAAAAGAGAATCTTCACAGAAATGATTATATTTAAGCTTTAAAAATGGCTGATTATGGAGACTATAGTAAACTTACTGGTTTACACAGCTTATTTTATACTCTCACTTTACGTCTTTTTTTCCTACTTTTAGATACTCTTTTGGTATTGACTTTATAAGTAGTGTTTTTTAATCTTTGAATTAATTCAGAAGCAACTTTGTACATAGTCTTAACTGCTAAAGTTTTATTCCAATCTTCATCTTTTTTAGCTTGAATTATAACTTTATCATATAGACTTAAAAGTGATGTATAATCTATATCTTTTAAAAAAGGATAAAGAATAGTTGATTTTTCCTCTTCTAATATCCATTCGCTAAGTAAACAAATAACCAACTGTTCAGGTATCCAGTTTTGTTCTTGAGTAGTACGGATAAAAACTAAAAGAGCTTCTGTTTTTTGTTCTCTTAGAAGTTTTGGTTTTATTCTATTTTTTTGGTTATTGTTTATACTCATTTTATATTAGATTGAAATAGACAAGTTTTAGAAACTTGCCCATTCATCATTATTACTATTTGAAACTACTGGCTTAATAGTTTGAGTAGATTTTGTATTTACTTTTTTAGGTGTAATTGTTGGTTTAGATTGAATAGAAGAAGTTGATGTTTTTGTATTATTTCCCATCTCTTTAGCCTTAACACTATCTTTCCCTACAAACTCTTTCTCATTTGCATTATTAACAATATCATAAGCGATATTTTGAGTTTGAACTGCTACATCTTTTGTAGCAGTTGCTACATTTGCATTTTGTTGTGTTTGTTGGTCAAGTTCAGTTACTGCATTGTTAATTTGTTCTATTCCACCTTGCTGTTCTTTACTTGCCATCTCTACATCTGAAATAAGGTCTATAGTTTTTGTAATAGAATCATTTAGATGTGCATAACCATCTATCATCTCATCTGCTATTTGTTTTCCATTATCTGCTTTATCTCTTGCATTTTCGACTAAAGTTTTAATCTCATTGGCTGCATCTGCTGAACGACTAGCTAAGTTTCTAACCTCTTGAGCAACAACTGCAAAACCTTTTCCAGCTTCCCCTGCTGTTGCTGCTTCTACTGCTGCATTAAGTGAAAGAATATTTGTTTGAAATGCAATTTGGTCAATTACCCCAATAGCCTCAGATATTGCAGTTACTTCTGTATTTATCTCATCCATTGCTATTGTAGTTTTATTTGCTAGATTTTGTCCATTTGATACTGAAGCTTTTACTTCATTTCCATGACTTGCCATTTGAATTACATTGTCAGTATTGCTAGTGATATTACTTGTAATTTCTTCAATAGCAGCTGCTGTTTCTTCTAGTGATGCTGCTGCTTGATTTGAAGCACTACTTAATGAAGATACATTATCTAAAAGTACATCAGAACTACTTTGTAATGTCAGACCGTTTGATTTATTTTCAACTAACATACTTGTAGTAGCTTCACCTAGAGTATTTACTCCATTTGCTAATTTTAATAGATGCTCTTTTATACCTTTAGTATCTACTTTACTTAAATAATTATAGCTTGAATATTGTTCTAATACATCTAAAGTATTATCAATATTAGATTCTAAATTATCACTCATTTTATTGATTACATCTCTTAATTGATTTATTGCTGGATTATTTCCTGAAAGCCTAATTCTTTGAGATAAATCTCCAACTTCAAATTCACTTAATACAGCAACACCTTCTTCTATAATAAGTTTATCTTGTTCTATTCCCACTTGTGTTTTAGTGATATTTTCATTTACAACTTTAGCCATATCACCAAACTCATCACCACTATTTTCATTTAGTAAATTCACTTCATCTGTTTGCTTATTTAGATATTTAAAGAAGTTTAATAATCCATCTTGAAATGAATTCATATTTGAGATTATACTACTTCGTATTATCATTAATAAGTAAATCACAACTGCTGATAAAATTAAAACCAGTGCCATCAATAAGTTTTTACTAAAATTTGATGCTTCTGGCAATACTGTAGCAAACTCATTACCTATTATTTCTAATTTATTAACAGAAGTAACGATAGCATTATGAGAAGTTTCAATATTATCACTATTAACATTATTTAAGATTTTTAATAAGTTTGTTGATTGTTCTATTGCATTTCTTGCTTCATCAAAAATTCCTCCAAATCCAAATGCAGTAAATAAAGATTCATCAAGAAAATTAACTTCTTTAAATACATTTGAAGCTTCTTGTAAAACTAATTGTGTCACTTGTTTTGCACCCATTTCATTTGACTCTTTAGAGGTATTGCTTAATAATTTATTAGCTGAAGTATCATTGGATACCTTTTTGGCTTCAAAATATTTTTGTGTAACTATTTTTAGCTTTAAAGTGTTTGAGATATATTCTCGCTCAATTTTTTGAAGTACAGTCATTTTTGATAATTCCACTGTTGCAAATATAGCTACTATAATAAACAGCACACTTGCAACTCCAACAAGATTTAACTTTTGTTTTATACTCATTTTCCTTACATTTAAATTCATCTTTTTTTATCCTCTTTATCACAATAATTTAAATACATTATACCCTCCTCCCCCTTAAGTATTCTTAAATTTAGATAAGAACAGTTGATATATTTTATAATAGAGATACAAATATAGTTATGTATCACGATAAGTTTGAAAATATTCAAACTATTATCAAAGTAACAAAAGAATCTACAAATTTAGTATCAGGTGAAATAAAAACTACTAATAAAATTTGCACTAAAAACTAGCAAAACTAATAAAAAACACTCTTCTTCCTTAAGTAAAACTAAAAGTATAAAAAATAGATTTCCCACTTGTTCCAACTCTCCTGAGGTGTAACCCATACACAAAGCCAACCTCACCAATCAAACTAAAATAAAAAAAATCCTAAATATCTTTATATATTCAACCTTAGGAAAGTATGGAACGAGAGAAATTTATTCTCTACCTTTATATCTATACTTTTAAGCTACTTTGTTTAAAGAAACTTCTAACATATTTTCAATATTTAAATGATAATCTAAGCATTCCCACTCAATACCTGTATTTAAACAAATTAATTTGTAATCTTTTAACTGTGATATTGTAGCTTTCTTTAATGGTTCATACCACTCAATAGGGGTAGATATAATTCTGTTATCTTCAAGCTTTACATGAAGATATTCTTCATCAAAGTGAACTTCTTTCCCTTTAATTAAACCATTCATTCCAAATCCTTTCAAACTCATTTTGATTTTCTTTTATAATTTCAAGCGCTAACTTTAAATCTTTAGGTTTTAAGTAGTTTTGAACTACTTTTAAATTTTCTAATTCAACTTTAGCAAAGCCATCACTTCTCATTACATGGATATGTTTTGGCTCATGCTCATTGGCATAAAAGAAAAATTTAAAACCATTCTTGTTTAACAAAGTTGGCAAATTAAAATCCTTATTTATATTTAAATAATTATATCTAAAAAAATTGATTTTTCCATTATATCCAAATTTAAAACCATTTAACCATATTTTAGATATAATCGCGACAATATAACCGTAAGGAATTTTACAAATGAGTTTTATAGAAACTAGAGGAAATGATGGTGTTAAATCACAAGAGGTTGAGTTTTCAGATGCAATTTTAAATCCAAGTTCATCATTTGGTGGACTATATGTACCAAAAACTATACCAAAATTAGGGGAAGAATTTTTAACAAAACATCTTAACACAAGCTATAAAGAGTTGGCATATGGCATATTAAAAGCATTTGATATAGATATTGATGATGATACTATCAATGAAGCTTTGAGTTTGTATGATAATTTTGATAATAATAAAAATCCATCACCAGTAGTAAAAATAAAAGATGATTTGTTTGTAAATGAACAATATCATGGACCAACTCGTGCTTTTAAAGATATGGCATTACAACCTTTTGGTTATATTTTAAGTAGTATTGCTAAAAAAAGAGGGGAAGAGTATCTTATCTTAGCTGCAACTTCTGGAGATACAGGACCAGCAGCATTAAATACTTTTAAAAACAAAGAGGGTATTAGAGTTGTATGTTTATATCCAAATGGTGGAACAAGTGATGTTCAAAGACTTCAAATGGTTACAGAAGATGGGAAAAATCTTAAAGTAATAGGGATAAATGGAAACTTTGATGATGCTCAAAATGCTTTAAAAAATCTACTTTGCTCACAATCTTTTAAAGATGAACTTCAAAAAGATGGGATAAAACTAAGTGCCGCAAATAGTGTGAATTTTGGAAGAATTATATTTCAAATAGTGTATCATTTTCAAAGTTATTTAGAACTTTTACGAAAAGATGAGATAAAACTTGGAGAGAAGATATATATTGATGTTCCAAGTGGAAACTTTGGAAATGTACTTGGTGCTTATTATGCACAAAAGATGGGGTTACCAATTGAAAAACTTCTAGTATCTTCAAATGAAAATAATATCTTAACCCAATGGCTAACTTTAGGTATTTATGATATTCGAGGAAAAGAGCTAAAACTGACAAAATCTCCTGCAATGGATATATTAAAATCTTCAAATATAGAAAGAGTTATTTATGATATTTGTGGTGCATTTAGAACAAAAGAGCTTATGGAAGATTTAAATACAAAAGGGTATTTTGAACATACAAAAGCAGAACTAGAAGTATTACAACAATATTTTAATGCTACATTTAGTGATGATAATTATGGTTTAAAAACTATTAAAAAATTCGTAGATGAAGGATACCTGATGGATCCTCATACTGCAACTTGTATCAAAGGATACGAAGATTTAAGAGAAAATAAAAATCTTAAAACAGTGATATATTCAACAGCAGAGTGGACAAAGTTTTCACCAACTGTTTTAAATGCTTTAAATGAAGATGATATAAAATATTCTGATAAAGAAGCGTTAGAAATACTATCTGAAAAGCTAGATTTAAAAATACCAACTCAAATTAAAGAACTATTTGAAGCAGAGATAAAACACGATACTATTATTGATGTTGAAGATTTAGAAAAAGAGATAATCTCTTTTTTAGGATAAAGTAAAGTTATAACTTCACTTTAATTTTTGTTCCACAAGTTCATTTACTACTTTTGGATTTGCTTTTCCACCAGTAGCTTTTAATACTTGACCTACAAAAAAACCTAAGAGTTTATTGTTTCCAGCTTTAAACTTCTCTACATTATCTGGATTTTTTGCAATTATTTCATCAATAATTGGGATAATAATAGAAAGATCACTTATTTGAATTAAGCCAGATTCCTCTACGATTTTTTTCGGATCATCCCCTGTTTGAGACATTTTTTCAAATACTTGCTTTGCAATTTTATTTGATATAGTTCCATCCTCAATCATTTTTACAAGCTGTGCTATTTGTCTTGCACTAAACTTTATTTCAGTTGATTGATTCTCTTTAATTACTCTTGCTACTTCATTTGTTACAATATTCGCAATAGCTATTGGACTATTAAGAATATCTAAGACCTCTTCATAAAAACTTGAGAGGAATTTATCTCTAGCTAGGGTATTTGCTACTTCATTATTCAGTTTAAATTCACTGATATACTTATCAAATAGTAGCTGTTCATCTTCACTCATAGGAGTTACTTCACCATCTATTTGTACTTTTTTGGTTTGATGTTTAGTTTCTCTTTTTGTTGAATTATTCTTTTTTGCCCAAGAGTCTTTTAATCCTACTATTTTATTAAATACTGGATTTTCATCACTATAGTCAATTGAATCTGTATAAAAATACCCCTCTCTTTCAAACTGAAATCGAACATCTGGTTTTTCATTTATTACAGCAGGTTCAATGAGAGCATTCTTTATCACTTTTAAAGAATTTGGGTTTACATCTTCTAAACCTTCAGGTGCTTCATCTTTAAATAACCTATCGTAAACTCTTACTTCTACTTTTTTATTCTTTTTTGCATCTACCCATTGAATAGCACTTTTTACCTTGATACCACTTGTGTCTGTTCCACTTTTAGAATCGGGATGATATTGGGCTTTTATCTCTATGATATTGCCATTAGCATCTTTAATAACCTCTTTGAAAGTGATGATATAAGCGTGTTTGAGTCTTACTGGTTGACTAGGGCTAAGACGAAAGTAATCTTTTGGAGGATTTTCATTAAAATCTTCACGGTTTATATAGATCTCTTTTGAGAAAGGAAGTTTTCTATTACCCTCTTTAGGTACATCATGTGGGTAGTATGAAGCATCTATCTCTTCACTTCCTTCATAATTTTCAATTGTTATTTTGAGTGGATTAAGTACACACATAACACGAGGTACTTTTGTATTTAAATCATCTCTGATACAAAACTCTAACTGTGCAACATTAACCATTGAGTTTGATTTTGCAATTCCTATTTGGTCACAAAAATTCAAAATAGATTCAGGAGTGTATCCTCTTCGTTTGTATCCAGCAATTGTTGGAAGTCTTGGGTCATCCCAACCATTAACTTGGCCACTAGTAACTAACTCTAAAAGTTTTCTTTTACTCATAACTGTATAGTTGATACCAAGTCTAGCAAACTCATATTGGTAAGGTCGTGGTGGCTTTAAATTTAAAGTATCAAGTACCCAATCATAAATATCACGGTTATTTTCAAATTCAAGTGTACAAATGGAGTGGGTTACACCTTCAATATAATCAGATAAACAATGAGCAAAATCATAGAGTGGATAGATAGACCATTCATCTTTTGCTCTAAAGTGGTGTGCGTGTCTGATACGATAAAGAATAGGATCTCTCATTTTCATATTAGAAGCTGACATATCAATTCGCGCTCTTAATACATGTTCTCCATCTTTAAACTCGCCATTTTTCATTTGCTGAAAAAGCGTCAAATTCTCTTCTATAGTGCGTTGTGCGTATTTGCTTCTTCTCCCAGCTTCTGTAACTGTTCCACGATATTCACGCATCTCCTCTTCATTTATACTATCTACATATGCTTTATCCATTTTGATAAGCTCTATTGCATAATCATATATTTTAGAAAAGTAATCAGAGGTAAATCGAACATTTTCATACCAGTTAAATCCAAGCCATTTTACAGCATCTTTTAAAGCTTCAACATATTTTGTATCTTCAGTCGTTGGATTAGTATCATCCATTCGTAGATTACAATACCCTTGATAATCAGCTGCAATACCAAAATTTATACAAATAGATTTAGCATGTCCAATATGTGGGAATCCA
>Ga0209633_10003269_pt1 | contig 15070 bp, 12 predicted proteins | sample Cruoilmetagenom1_FD_187290 | JGI IMG/M metagenome (GOLD analysis project Ga0209633, IMG submission 187290) | Oil polluted marine microbial communities from Coal Oil Point, Santa Barbara, California, USA - Sample 1 (SPAdes) (version 2) | ecosystem: Environmental > Aquatic > Marine > Oil seeps ... | reverse complement strand
TTACGCCGGCACCACCAACACCACCTGGACCACCTGTGGCAACGCTACCGGTTCTTGAGGTGACACATGAACGCTTAGATATAGCAGGGGCATCATTCAATTGGTATTCCGATAGTATAGCAACGGTGTTCAGAGGAGAGATGTCTTACACTTTTGATAAGCCCTTTGCAAAATCATCCTCAAACCTAGTATTTCCTGCACCTTTTGCGCCACCTCTAAATCCACAAGATGCAATTGGCGTTGCTCATCGTGATGAAATGAAAATCATGTTAGGCATAGATCGCCCAACGTTTGTTTTCTCTAAAACAAGAACGATGAACATCTCTGCGCAGGTTATTTATACTGAACGTGAAAACATTGATTTAATCACCGATATGAATGGCGCAAGAGTACGTGATAACGAAACACAACTTACTTTAAGCTTAAGTCAGCCGTTTAATAACGACCAGTTTTTCGTAGAGTTCTTTGGTTTGTATGACATAGATGATGGCTATTGGTTGCAACCGCAAGTGAGATGGCAGCCAGGTAATAACTGGCGTGTATGGGCTTACTACAATGCGTTTGGTGGTTCAGAAGATCAGACAACATCTGATGGTCTTGGCACTAGAACAAACCGGAGTATTGCCGTGTATGACCATGCTGATGAGCTTAACTTAGCGGTGTCTTACCAGTTCTAATTAAATATTTATAAAATTAAAAGGTAATAAAATGAATTTTAATAAAATAATGAAATGCAGTGCTAGTGCACTTATCTTAGCCGGTGCATCGACACTGGCGTTAGCCAAGGTTCCGCAAGTAGGCGATGTGATTGATGCAAATAATGTAGATCAATACTCTGATTATTTAATTGAATCAGCTGTTGAACTTGTCAAAAAAGGTCAGGTATTAAAAGTGACGCCTACTTCTGAAAAAGGCTCGTTAAGTAACGCAGAGTTTTTACAAATCACTAAGGCAAACACTGGTAAAGCCAGAATATTAGATGAATACGGGACATTGGGTCTTGAAGATGGCTCGCCATGGATTGGTGGTTTACCCTTTCCGGTAGCGGAAAAAGGTATTGAAGTGATGGTTAATTATCAGGTCGGTAATCTTGCCTTAGAGGGTGATGATTTTGGTCATGAAAATGGGCCTGATTCTCCGATTAGTCGTTTAACATATGTTAATGGCAAAGGGGAAATATATAAAGAAGCGACCATGGGGATGACCCAAATCATGATGACAGGTCGTGTGGTAACCGAACCAAAGCCAAGCATTCCTGGTTATGAAGATGAAACCACAAGAAGGGTTATCAAGTTTATTGAGCCTTATGATGTGAAAGGGATTATTTCCTTAGATATCCAATACCGAGACCAAAGTAAGCTGCCAGAATCTTATGTCTACTTACCATCTTTTAGGCGGGTTCGCCAAGTGGCTACATCCAACCGTGCCGATTCGCTGGCAGGCTCAGAATTGACACAGGCAGATTTAAGTGGGTTTTCAGATCCAATGGGTTTGTGGAAATTCAAAATTATCAAAAAAGGTTTAATGTTGGTAAACACCAGAAGCATAACACCTACAGTTCCTTATCCAGAGCCTATTACGCTGCATAATAAGTTTTTCCCACAGCCTCAGCGACAAATGGAATTACGTGAGGCGTATGTAGTAGAAGCGATCCCAAGGTATGACACAGTTTATGGTAAAAAAGTTATGGTATTTGATGCCGAAGTTTATAGATTAGGTGATGTAGCTATTTATGATAACTCCGGCAAACTCTATAAGGCTATTCAGCAAGACTTTGGAGTAACGGATGGTAACAATCCCATTCCAACATGGATGGTAGCACTGAACTTGCAAACAGGAAGCGGTACCGTATTTGGTAATTACGATATGGGGCTTAATTTAAACCCATCGGTTACTGTGACAGAAAAATCTTCAATGAAAAACTTAGCTAGATAAGCAAAACTCCGCCCCCTTGGGCGATGTATGCCCAAGGGGAATTAAGTGGCTCTATTCATGTTAATTAAACATTAAGGAAAGAAAATGATAAATTTTGATGGTGAAAACGATACAGTTGTCGATCAAGAGGTTGTTAAAAAACTTAAAGGTTGGGGCAATTACATTCAAGCAAAACTAGGTTTCCGTAACCACTGGTACCCTGTTGGGTTTAGTGACGAACTTGAAGAAAATAAGCCAATGCCAATTCAGTTAGGTGGTGAAAAATTATTAATCAACCGAATCGATGGAAAAGTATTCTGTATCGCAGATACTTGCTTGCATCGAGGTGTGCAGATGTCCGAAAAAATCGAGTGCTACAGTAAAGATACTGTTACTTGCTGGTACCACGGCTGGACTTATAATTTTAATGACGGCAAACTTTGTGATATTTTAACGGATCCAAACAGTCAAATGATCGGGACCCGTGCTTTACAAACATACCCTGTTGAAGAAGCAAAAGGGATGATATTTGTTTTTCTTGGGGATGTAGCTGAGGGTGAAGAACCACCTGCATTAGGGTTAGATTTGCCACCTTGGTTTTTAGATGATGACCGTTATGTATTAGGTATTAAACGTGAAATCGAATCAAACTGGCGTCTAGGTGCAGAGAACGGTTTTGATACAACACATATTTTTATTCACAAAGACTCTAAATATTTAACTGCACGTGATGCTCCTATTCCACTTGGATTTGCTACAAATCAAAAATTAGAATTAGATATCCGGGATAAAGATGGCGAGTCAAAAGGTGTTGTTGACCCTTTAATGGGTAATTACAAACCAGTATTTGATGCAACTATAAAAGGTGAGCATGCATTAAGTAGTGTTCGCCCTGAAGGCGAGCATTCAACAATCCACCAGATATCACTTTGGATGCCAGGGATTCTTACTGTAGAGAACCACCCTGAGCGTGATATAACGCAAGTTGAGTTTTATGTGCCTATTGATGAGACTAGACACATGTATTTCCAAGCTCTAAGTAAAGAGAATTGTACAGAGTCTGAGCAAATTAAATCTTATAAAGAAGAGTTTGAATCACTGCATGAGCCACTTGCACTTCGCGGGTTTAATGATGATGATGTCTGGGCTAGAAAAGCATCACAGGCATTTTATGATGATGATTCTGGGTGGATAGAAGAGCAACTTTTTGAACCGGACCACAATTTAGTCGCTTGGAGGAAACTTGCAAGTGAACATTGTAGAGGAATTCAAAGGGCGCCTAAAACAGGGGCAGCTAGAGTGGTTGCACCAAAGAAAAAATAAAGAGCTTTAATGCTTGAGCAAAGTATTAAATTAGTCGGTAGCAGCAAAGAGAAAGAATACGGCTGTTATGTGAAGAACATTAAATAACGTTTAATCTTAAACGTGAGGGTATTATTTTGGATATAGAAAATGAATCATTATATGAAAAGAAATATATTGATGTGGATGGTATTAAGACTTGTTATATAGAAGCAGGAGAAGGTGAACCATTAGTGTTGATACATGGCGGTGGCGCTGGAGCAAATGGTTATGGTAATTGGTTTGCTTGTTTACCATTATTTGCTAAAAGCTTTAGAACCATAGCTGTTGATATGGTTGGATTTGGTTTAACAGATAGTCCAGACCCTAGTGATTTTGAATATTCACAAAGGGCACGTTATGAACATATTGCCGGTTTTATTAAAAAAATGGGGCTAGAAAAAGTTAACCTTGTTGGTAATTCAATGGGTGGAGCAACAGCCATGGGGGTTGCCGTTGAGTACCCGGAATTATGTGAGAAGCTTATCTTAATGGGCAGTGCAGGGCTAAATACAGAACTAGATATAGCTGCACTTAAACCTGTTTTAGGGTACGACTATACAAAAGAAGGAATGATAAGACTGATAAAAGTTCTGACTAATGATTCATTTCAAATTACTCCAGAAATGATTGATTATCGACATGCAAACTCCGTAGACCCAAAAAATCAAGCCTCTTATGCGGCAACTATGGACTGGGTTAGAAAAGCAGGTGGCTTGTTTTATGAAGAAGACTATATTGCCAGCGTGCAACAAAAAACACTCGTTGTGAATGGTAAGGTCGACCAAGTGGTTCCTTTATCGAGCGCACATAAATTTTTAGAGTTAATGGATAATTCATGGGGTTATATCATGCCTCACTGTGGTCATTGGGCAATGATTGAATACCCCAATGATTTTTCCAACGCAGTATCGGCTTTTATAAAATCTCACTAACATTATTTAGTTGCTAATGAAGTTTCTAACCAACAATATTACTGAAGCCCTCAAAATAAAAGGCCAAAAAGGAGTCTTATGTCTGAATTAATGATGCTTTGTAAAACAGCTGAGGTGAACGAAGAAGCACCAATTCAAGTGGTGCTTGATGGGTTACCTCCATTAGCAGTTTATGAATTTGAAAAAAATTATTACGTCACCAGTAATATTTGTACGCATGGTATGGCGTTTATGACAGAAGGTGAACAAGATGGTGATGAAATTGAGTGCCCTTTTCATGGTGGTGCATTTAATTTTGTCACGGGGGAAGTGGTGTCTATGCCCTGTCATATTCCATTGGAGACATTTCCAGTCGTCATAAATGATGATTATGTCTGTATTGAAAAACCAGTTACTCAGTAATGATTCACTATTCTCAACGGTGAGAATAATTTAATGATGAGTAAGAATAAGAGGTCTTTAGAAAATAGCAATGATAAAACAAAGGCGTTACTTGGCTTTTATCTAAGCTATTAAAGGCTTAATGCTAAATAAAAAAGCACTAACCCCAGACAGTTTAAATTCGTTAGTTATTTAATTGTTTGGGGTAAGAAAACAGAAGTATTTTGTAAGATTAAGTGAACAAGAGAACGATCAACGCACTATTTAATAACTTTAAAGCTAACACCGGTTAACAAGTATTGTGATGATCTAAAGAGTTCACTGAGAATAGTTTAATGAAGAACAACAGTCCAACGGCGGGGATATGGATGCTTATCCAAGTGGGACCAGCCAATTATTAAGGCAACTCCTATTTCGATAAGTTTTTAGCTAGTGCAATATCAAGTTATTCACATTGGTATGAATAGTTGATAGGTAGTAAATATCGTTTAAGGAGTGGTAAATTGAAAAAACGTATTGGTACGAGAAAGAGTATTGCAAGTCTATTGATTCTGATTGGATTCAGTCAAGCAACAGGGGTTTTGTGGGCAGTAGAGGGGCAAGAAAGAACATATCCTAGAAATGCCTCGGTTGGACTTGCCCATATAAAATCGAATCAATTGGATGATCTTGAAAACCCAGTCTTAAAGCCTAGGGATAGCCTTTTTGGTATTACTCAACTGGCTGATCAATCATACCTGATGGTTGGAAATGATGGTTTGCTTATCCACGCGCAAAAAAATCAGTCAAGTAAGCGACTTAATCCCAATATTCAGCATGATTTATTTAGTACGCATGTCACCAAACAAGGTGATGTGTTTTTAGCGGGTGCGAATGGTTCGTTATATATGTCCATTGATCGTTTGGATAATTGGTCAACACTGACAATAGACTCCAATGAATCCATATTTAACTTTATTGAGTTGAGCACAACTGAGGTTATTTTATCAGGTAGTTATGGGCTGCTTATGTCAAGCAGGCCACCTTATCAACAATGGAAAGCAGTCAACATACCTTGGGCAGGCTTTCTAAAAGAAGCGTGGAATGAATTTGGCGAAGCAGACCCTCATTTATACTCTGGTTGCACTAACCAACGCGATGAGTTACTGGTGGTTGGTGAGTTCGGCTTAGCGCTTAAACGCGATACTGATGGGCAGTGGAACAAAATACATGGTGGCTCTATAGAACCGTCTATTTATGGCTGTCAGATGTCTAATAACGGAAAAAATATCACCTTGGTCGGTCAACAAGGCATGGTTTACCAAACCAGTAATGGCGGCGACACATGGGTTGAAAAGGGTATTTCAAAAGGAAGTGATCTATATAAGGTGGAAAAAATCAAAGATCTTTTCATCATTCTTGGCGATAAAAAGAAAATATATACTTCATTTAGTTCATCAGACTGGGTGTGTCAGCGGTTTATTGGTGACAGACCTTTGGGTTGGTTTGTTGATATGGCGGTGCAGGGGGAAGACATCGCTATTATCGGCAGTAATGGTGGTTTTAAAGTGACAAGGTATGCGTCATTTGTAGCCGCAACAAATCAATTGAATAACTCAAAGGAGCTTGTTAGCTGTGAATAATTGGGCTGAAAAAGTACTATCATTACGGATTATATTGTTGGTAATAGCTGGCATCATTACGGTTATTGCTGGGTTTTATGCATTCACCATTTCATTTAAAACCGTGTACGAGGAGATTTTACCTCAACACCATCCATACATTGATACGCACCTTGCTTACGAAGGGCAATATGGTGGTCCCCTAACAATCAAGCTTATTTTCGAGTCTAAAGAAGGGTCCATTTATCAGGCTGATGCGCTAAAAAAGATTAAAGCAATCACCGAATCACTTGATGCAACGCCTTATGTCAATCATGATCAGGTTTTTTCAATCGCTTCTCGCAAAGTAAGACGGGTTAAAATTGATGAGTTTGGCGCCAATAGCATCCCGCTATTGCCAGGTGATGAGCCACTACCAAAAACTGAAAAGCAGTTAAAAGCGTTTTCAGAGTTGGTTGATAGTACGCCAGGCGTTCTTGGAACCTATGTCTCATTTGATAAAACGTCTGCTTATTTTCAAGCCAGTTTAATTCCAGGTGAAATAGATTATACAAGGGTATTTAACTATTTAAACGCATTGTCAGAGCAATATAGCAATGATACGTTCACCTTGCATATGTTCGGTCAACCCGTGTTAACAGGGTGGATCTATATGTACAACGCAGAAGTCATACAAATTTTATGTATTTCTTTTCTTGTGATGTTAGTGATGCTTTTTTACTTCTCTAAAAATACAAGAATGGTCGTGCTAGCAGGTGTTACCTCATTAATTAGTGCAGTATGGGGCTTGGGCTTTGTAGGCTTATTAGGCTGGTCATTAGATCCCCTAATACTCGTTATTCCCATGTTAGTGATGGCCCGTACCTTAAGTCATTCGGTGCAAATGGGGATGCGCTATTTAGAAATAGCACATGATGAATTAAGTAAAATTGATGCCTGCGTAATACTTTTAAAAAAGCAATTTAAGCCAGGTGTTTTAGGGATAGTAACCGATGCGGCAGGTATCTTCTTAATTGCCGTAGCCGATATTCCCGTGATGCAAAAACTAGCTATATTTGCAGGGGTTTGGTCACTTAGTGTGATTGTGACAGTGCTTATCTTAATACCTTTAATGTTCAGCTGTGTAAAGCGAGTCGGTAAGGCTAACCTTTCAGTAGAAGATGAGAGTTACTGTCTTACAAAGAAAATATTAAGCGGTATATTTTACCTGTCCGATCATAAAACAAGTCGGGTCATCGTTTGGTTTGTTTTTGTCACGATAACAGCGAGCTCATTTTGGATTGCAAAGGACCTTAAGGTCGGTGAGGTAGAACCAGGTACCAGTTTACTGTGGCCAGATTCGAGTTATAACCAAGCTGTTTCTCTTCATACCAATAAATTTATTGGGCCAGACCAGTTGCTAGTAGTCATTGAAGCAATGCCAACAGATAACGATACTGGCGAAGAAGTTGATTATGTGGATGTGCGTGATTTGGGTATTATCAAGAAAATACATGCATTCCAGTACATGATGCAGAATGTGCCTGAAATTAAAGGAAGTCTTTCATTTGTAGACTTATTACCTAATGTTAAACGTAGCTTATCAGGCAACTATCCTAAATTTGAAACACTTCCCGTTGATGGTCGTGAATCAGGGCAATTAACCAGTCTATTGCAATCAAATGCCGCCCCTGGTGATTTTGATTACCTATTTGATAAGGAGTACAAGAATGCCAGTGTGCGCTTTTTTGTTCCAGACCATAAAGCAGAGACCGTTAACAAAGTGGTTGAAAAGGCAAAAAAAGTTATCTCTGAGATAGAAGCTAATGATGATGGCCCAGGCAAAATACGAATGGCCGCCGGAAGTATTGGAATAGCGTCGGCAACAAATGATGAGGTCTCAAATGCCCAAAGCTTAAACTTTATATTAACAACACTTGTTATTATTGTTGCAATAGCTCTTGGTTATCGATCCCTTTCAGCGGTATTGATTTTAATTACACCTTTATTGTTCACAGATGTTGTCGTAGCGGCCATTATGGTTAAGCTTGGGATGAGCATTAATGTGAACACCTTGCCAATTTTGTCTGTTGGCATGGGAATAGGAATTGATTACGGTATTTATTTATTAAGCCGCTCAATAGAAGAAGGAAAGCGAGGGGTGCATAGTTCAATGAATGAAGCCGTACATCACGCAATTTTAACCAGTGGCCGTGCTATATTCATTACAGCCATCACGATGGTCTTTGCTGTTGGTATTTGGTACTTCATGTCAAACTTACGCTTCCAAGCTGATATGGGTTTATTACTTGCGTTGATAATGATTATCAACTGTTTAGGTGCACTTATTCTTATTCCTTTGGCTATACACACATTTAAACCCAATTTGTTAAAGGCTAGTTAATACTTAATAAAAGGATAACCGGGAAATTCATAACAGAAGGGAATCTTATACAAAGATTTAAAGGAAGTATTGTTCTAAGAGCGGGTTGAAAAGTGGGGTCAATGACAGATGGTGGATCTGGTGTTGCTAAGGCGAACTACCTCCGCCCAGCCGAAGAAGGTGCAGCAGGATCCTCACCTTGGGATGCTGTGTTGGAGTAGGCTGTACGCCGTGCTCGCCCGATTATATTAACAGCACTGGCTGCAATTTTTGCAATGATACCTTTAGTGAGCGATTATTTTTGGGCCCCCATGGCGATTACTATGATGAATGGTCTATGGGTTGCAACGATATTAACATTACTTGTATTTCCAGCTATGTATGTGGCTTGGTTTAAGGTTAAAAAATCGTTATAAAGAGTGGCATTTAATATTATAAAGCTATCGTACAGGCACAAAAAACCTATTGGCCGTACGATAGTTCTCGTTATAAGGCCGCCACTATTTGATAATGACAACCTATACTGCAAGTATAGGTAGGTACACTAGATAGTATTGATACTCAAACATGACTGTTTTGTAATGCCTAGCAGGCGCTGATCTTCTATCATGCGTTTAAACTTGGGTTGTATTAGCCAAGCGTAATAACGGCTTCGATGAACATTGGCTGCTTTACAAAGTAATTTAACCCCATGCTTGGACTGATAAACGCATACCTCACAGTGACTCTTTGGCACAAGAAGTAGGCGCTTTAGGCGAAATATGCGGCGGCCTTTTTTAATATATCTCGTTCTTCTTCAGTGCGCCTAAGTTGCACCTTCAGGTCACGGATTTCTTTTTGCTGGTCGATGATTTGATTGTACTTGGAGCTTTCGTCGCCATAGCGCTCAACCCAGGCATAAAGGCTTTTGGTGGTGCAACCTAACCGTTTCGCCACTTCATATACCGAATAGTTACGTTCAGTAATTTGTTTAATAGCTTGAATCTTAAATTCGTCTGTGTATCTTTTGCTTGTCATGTATTTCTCCAATATTGCTATTATCATATAGCTTTGGAGTGTCTGCAGTTCTCATGGCGATTCACATTTCACTAAGGCAGGCTATAAAGTTAAAGCCTTACTTGAAAAGCTGTTCACGAATCACCATTAAAGTAGTTAAGCTTTTTTATCGTGTTAATGTGTAAATTAAACGACTAAAGCAACCATTCATTATTTTTTCTGTCAAAATAACTATCAATTAAACACATGATTAACACTATGTCAGACCAACCCTTTGAAGACGATGATGATGGAAGCCTTGCAGTACAGGAGGCTAGGCCGAAACTCTCAAAACCACCTATGTATAAGGTGTTGTTATTGAATGACGATTTTACGCCAATGGATTTTGTCGTGTCTATTTTGCAAACTATTTTTTATAAAGATAAAGACGAAGCGGTTAGAATTACAATGAATGTCCATACCAGTGGTATTGGTGTGTGTGGCGTCTATACTAAAGATATAGCAGAAACAAAAACGCAACAAGTCATAGCGTATGCACAAGAAAACCAGCATCCTTTGCAATGTACATTAGAAGAAGTGGAGTAAACAAATGCTAAATAAAGAACTAGAAAAGTCACTAAATGATGCGTTTAGCCAAGCACATGTTAAGCGGCATGAGTTTATTACTGTTGAGCATTTACTATTAGCGATGATGGATAACACATCAGCTTGTGGCGTCTTTCAGGCAGCAGGCGGTGATACTGACGCATTAAAAACATCACTTATTGCCTATCTTGATGAATCCACACCTATTATTCCCGACGATATTGAGCGCGAAACGCAACCAACATTAGGATTTCAACGGGTATTACAACGCGCTGTATTTCATGTCCAATCGTCAGGTAAAAAAGAGGTGACAGGGGCAAATGTTTTAGTTGCTATCTTTAGTGAACAAGATTCTCAAGCCGTTTATTTAATGAACCGTTTGGATATTACGCGCTTGGATATTGTTAATTACATTTCTCATGGTATCGCCCGTGTTGAAGATGACGAAGAGTCAGGTGATTTTGAGGATATCCCGCCTGTAGATGGTGAGGAAGCAAATGACCCATTAACAAAATATACAGTAAACCTTAACGAACAAGCTAAGCTTGGAAAAATAGACCCGTTAATAGGACGTGAAAAAGAAGTAGAACGTACTATCCAAACTCTCTGCCGACGCCGTAAAAATAATCCTTTACTGGTTGGTGAAGCGGGCGTTGGTAAAACAGCTATTGCTGAAGGCCTCGCTTTAAAAATTACAGAAGGCAATGTACCTGAAGTACTAGAAGGCACGACTGTGTATTCATTGGACATGGGCACACTGGTCGCGGGTACAAAGTACAGAGGAGACTTTGAGAAACGTCTGAAAGGTCTTGTAAGTCAGTTAAAAACGCTTGATAAAAGCATTCTCTTTATTGATGAAATACATACTATTATTGGTGCAGGGTCTGCATCAGGTAGTGTAATGGATGCATCAAACATGATAAAACCAGCACTTGCGTCGGGTGATTTAAGATGTATTGGTTCTACAACGTTTAAAGAATTCCGTGGAATTTTTGAGAAAGACCATGCGTTAGCAAGACGGTTTCAAAAAATTGATGTAAACGAACCGAGCGTTGACGATACCATTCGTATCCTTAAAGGCCTGAAGTCACGCTATGAAGAGCATCATAATATTGAATACAGTACAGATAGCCTTGAAACCGCTGCTAGATTATCAGCACGATACATTGGTGACCGCTTTTTACCAGATAAAGCAATCGATGTAATTGATGAAGCAGGTGCAAAACAACGCTTACTTTCAGAAGATGAGCGTCCAACACATATTAGTAAATCAGATATTGAGAAAATCATTGCTCAAATAGCGCGTATTCCAGAAAAAAGTATTTCTTCGCAAGATAAAGATAAACTTAAAGACTTAGCACGTAATTTAAAACTTGTTGTATTTGGGCAAGATGAAGCCATTAATAAGCTATCAGACGCTGTTATTTTAAGCCGTGCTGGGCTTGGCGAAGAGGAACGAACTATTGGTTCATTCCTTTTTGCAGGACCGACAGGTGTGGGTAAAACAGAAGTGACACAACAGCTGGCAAAAATTATGGGGATAGACCTCATTCGTTTTGACATGTCTGAATACATGGAACGTCATACCGTCTCTAGATTGATTGGCTCACCGCCTGGCTACGTTGGTTATGATCAAGGCGGCTTGTTAACAGAAGAGGTTAATAAACACCCGTATGCGATTTTATTATTAGATGAAATAGAAAAAGCACATCCAGATATTTTTAACTTGTTGTTGCAAATTATGGATCATGGCACGTTAACAGATAATAACGGCAGAAAGGCCGACTTTAGAAACATAATGCTAATAATGACGACCAATGCTGGCGCTCAAGAAAGTAGTAGGGCATCAATGGGGTTCACCGAACAAGAGCACTCATCTGACAGTATGAAAGCAATAGAAAAGTTGTTTACGCCTGAATTTAGAAATAGATTAGACTCAGTTGTTCAGTTTAAATCCTTAACTGAAGAAACCATTATTCATGTGGTTGATAAATTTATATTCCAACTAGAAGCACAGTTACACGAAAAAAATGTAACACTTAGTTTAGAACCAGAAGCTAGAACTTGGTTGGCCAACAAAGGTTACGACCCTAAAATGGGTGCAAGACCGATGGAACGAACTGTTCAAGAACATATTAAGAAGCCATTGGCTAATGAACTGTTGTTTGGACAGTTAGTTAATGGTGGAACGGTGAAGGTCTATGTCAAAGATAATAAAATTGATTTTATTATTACTGAAGCCAGTAAAGGCTTAGTTGAACAAGAAGATTAATTCGCGTTATTTAACGCGATAAGTAATACGGCCTTTTGTTAAGTCATACGGTGTCATTTCTACTTTTACACGGTCGCCGGTTAGTATTCGGATATAGTGTTTACGCATCTTGCCTGAGATATGAGCAGTAATTAAATGTCCATTTTCTAGTTCTACTCGAAACATTGTGTTGGGTAAGGTTTCTTTAACAACACCTTCCATTTCGATTTGGTCTTCTTTTGCCATGCTTTCCTTTAAAATTTAGTATGCCTTATCGGCTAACTAATAGCCAATGCGGCGCGATTTTACACTATTTTGGACCATTAGACATTGTTTGTATTAAAAACTTAGCGGTGAATCAATATTCGCGCTTTGTATTGCAAGTGTCGAATCTTTGTCATACGCCTGCCATTCACCCTCAATCAATAACTCAATCGGCCTAAAGTTTGCCTTATACGACATTTTATTCGAGTCTTTAATATAGTAACCGAGATAGACATATTGCTTGTTTTGGGCAGCTGCAGATTCTATTTGTTTTAAAATACAATATGTTCCTAAGCTATTACTAGAATAATCTGGGTCAAAAAATGTATAAACGGCAGACAAGGCGTTAGCAAAAACATCTGTTACCGACACAGCTAACAATTCCCCATCCAATCGTGTTTCGAACATTGTGCTGTTTCCAAATGCTTTGCACAAAAAATTCTTGTATTCTTTTGTGCTGAAGTTTGCCATTGAGCCGCCAGGGTGTTTACTGGTTTGATAACGCATATACAACGCGTAATGCTCTTCGTAAAACTCGGCACTAACGGGGCTATAGGTTAATTGTTTGTTTTTTTGTAATATTCTTTTTTGGCTTTTCGAAAGTTTGAACCGTTGTGTGTCAACACGGCAAGAAATACACGAACGGCAGTCAGTACAATGGGGGCGATATGCAAAATGACCGCTCCGCCTAAAACCAACCCCTAGTAAATAGTCATAAATACCGGGCGTTATGGTTACTTCTGGTGAAATGAATATATTTCGCGCTTCTTTTCTCTCAAGGTAGTCACACGCTTGGGGAGATGATATATAAAGGTCTAATTTTTGGCCCACCTCATTGGCGCCGCTCATTCGTTATGCCAAGCCATTTTATCAACGGGAAGAGGGCACAATAACGCAAGTTGTTCTGAGAAAGCCTGACGCGGCATGTTGTAAGCCCCTAAACTTAATAAATGATCTGACTCAACTTGGCAATCGATTAATTTAAAGCCCCACTGATCAAGGTGCTTGCATAAAAATGCAAAACCAATCTTTGATGCGTTACTTTGTCGACTGAACATAGATTCTCCGAAAAAAGCTTGGCCAATTGCAATACCGTATAAACCGCCAACCAAGTCATCATCTAACCACACCTCAATAGAATGCGCATGGCCTAATGCATGAAGCTCAAGATAAGCCGATAACATAGTTGGTGTTATCCATGTACCCCCTTGGCCATCTCGCGGGTTTGCACAAGCTGACATAACGTCTTTAAATGCGGTATCTATTGTGCAACGGTAGTGCGCCTTTCTGATTTGTTTTTTAAGGCTTGAAGATACATACAGCTCTGATGGCTTTAAAACTAATCTCGGGTCAGGTGACCACCATAAAATTGGCTGATCTTCCTCAAACCATGGAAATATGCCTTGTTGATAAGCACTTAACAATCGTTTAGGTGTTAAAGCGCCGCCAGCGGCCAACAAGCCATTAGGCTCGTCTAATGCAGACTCTAGAGTAGGGAACGGGTCTAAATCATCGTTTGGATTAAGCCAAGGCAGCATACGCCGTCATTACGACTCTTGTTCTGCTAGATCATCAAGGTATCTTTCAGCATCTAACGCCGCCATGCAACCAGAGCCAGCTGAGGTTATTGCTTGTCTATAAATGGAGTCTGCGACATCACCAGCAGCAAAAATACCCGGCATGCTTGTTTGTGTTGCGTTGCCGGCATTACCACTGTGAGTTGTTAAATAACCGTGATTCATATCCAACTGCCCACCAAATATACTCGTATTAGGCGAATGCCCAATAGCGACAAACACGCCTTCTAAATCCAGCTGCTTGGTTGTACCATCTTGCGTATTTTTTATGCGAATACCAGTAACACCCATTTTATCGCCGAGGACTTCATCAAGCTGGTTGAACCATTCAACAGAAATTTTACCTTCGGCTACTCTTTTCATGAGTCTATCGGACAATATTTTTTCTGAACGAAATGAATCACGACGATGTACAACCGTAACATGGTCAGCAATATTTGATAAATATAGCGCTTCTTCAACGGCTGTATTACCACCGCCTATAACCGCTACTTTTTGATTTTTGTAAAAGAAACCATCACACGTAGCACAAGCAGAAACACCTTTGCCTTTAAAGGCTTCCTCAGAAGCCAAGCCTAAGTATTTAGCAGAAGCACCTGTACAAATAATTAAACCATCGCAAGTATACGTACCCGCATCGCCTATCAGCTTGTATGGTGCCTGTTTTAAATCCGTCGTATGGATATGGTCAAATTGAATTTTTGTATCGAAACGCTCTGCGTGCAACTTCATTCGTTCCATTAAAGCTGGGCCTTGTAAGCCTTCTACGTCACCTGGCCAGTTATCGACCTCGGTCGTTGTCATTAGTTGACCACCTTGTTCAATACCGGTAATTAATAATGGGTTCAGGTTCGCTCTGGCAG
>Ga0209633_10003267_pt1 | contig 15071 bp, 16 predicted proteins | sample Cruoilmetagenom1_FD_187290 | JGI IMG/M metagenome (GOLD analysis project Ga0209633, IMG submission 187290) | Oil polluted marine microbial communities from Coal Oil Point, Santa Barbara, California, USA - Sample 1 (SPAdes) (version 2) | ecosystem: Environmental > Aquatic > Marine > Oil seeps ... | reverse complement strand
CGAACTTAAAGAAGCTATCATTAATGCCAGTGCGGTGCGTGCGATGCCTATTATTCTAACCGCTGCGGCAGCGATGGTAGGCGCGTTCTTTATTCTTGATGACCCGATTTTCGGTGGCTTAGCAGTGGCGTTAATATCAGGTATATTAGTATCAACGGCACTCACTTTAGTCGTTATCCCGTTGCTTTATTTTATGTATATTCGAACGCGTTTACATTTATTTACAGCTATCTAAAAACATAAGTTACCCTAATTTAGGTAACTTATGTTTAAAGAAAATACTTATTTTAGAATTATTTATCTGTTTTTTTAATCGTACCCAATTTTAAGCGTTTTACATGATATTTACCTTCATAATCTTGGAGCTTAAATATTGAGTTTCTAGCCATAATGATTCCCGGCGTTGGTTCTTGTTGAATGAAGATTATGTCCCCTGCTTTTGCAGTTACATTTGCAGCACCCCAGTTTTCCGCCTTAGATAAAATCTGATGATCTCCAGGTTGAAGATTAAAGTAAATATATTGGCTTCCGCGTGTAAACCCCATTTCAGAAGTTGCTTCTTTATCATCAACAAAAACATTAAAACGAATAAATGTTCCAAGGCTTGATGGTCTTACGACATACACAATAGCCTTACCCGCTTCAGGGAGTTTTGGCAATTGATATCCAGCGATATCCGCTTTCATTTTTTCTGGTGATGGTAAGGTTGCACACCCAGCAAAAGACATTGCAACCAAAAGAATAAGAATATTTGTTAAGTGCTTCATTTTTTCCCCTATAATTAATTTAGATGGTTTTTATAAAAAACCGCCATTAAAATATACTTTAATTAAGAAAAATTCCACTTATATTCATTGTAACTGCTGGTAAATGCTCTAATAATTGAGATAGAGTTTTTATAAACAAATTATCCAGTCTTACAAACCAACAAATCGGTTTTTAACTTCATCACTTGGAACAATACACGTATCCGTTCGACCAAAGAATGCATAGCGGTTTCTAGCAAATAAACGATAAAAAAAATCCCGGATAGGTCTTGGTATGATTTTAAAAAATCGCATCCATTTCCAATAGCCGTCCAAGTCTTTAGTAATTTCTAAGGCGGCATCCGTCCAGATATAACAGCGATTATGTTTAATCAAAAGGAAAGTATCAAAACCTACATTGGTGATACCGTATTGATCAATTTTTTGTTGAGCTAGCTCGCTTTGCATAGGAGTAAATACAAACTTACCTTGCGCATCATGCTTAATAATAAAATTTACAGAGCTGTTGCAGAAATTACAGACTCCATCAAAATTAATAAGGTGGCGATGATCCATTATTCAGTTAAAAATATGAATCATTATTAAAAATCATCCAAAAAGTCATCTTCAAAACTGTCTACTTTTCCATCCTTGTTCAAATCATAAATTCCATTTTCTCTCATGAATTTTAATTTACTTTTATGCTGAAAATAACGAACGGCGACTGCAAAGACGATTAAAATAAAGCCCGCTAATGAAAAAAGAAAAACAGAAAGATTAGTGGCTCCTGCTCCCAGAAATTTGGGAATTGGTACACTACCTAAAGCAAAAATTTGATCTGAGCCATTTTCAATAATCCTATCTAAACTAATAACACCGAATATTATAAAAAGAAAGCCATAAACTAATACTAAAATTATTGCACCTTTAGCCGTTGTGTAGGCTTCTTTCAATTTGTTTCGTTTTATTTTATTAGTTGTCATTTAGCTTCTTTAATTCCATTGCCTGTTTATACAACTCATTCTTCTTCTTACCTGTAATTTTAGCCGCTAACGCAGATGCTTGCTTTACGGGTAATTCATCCACTAATATTTTTAATAAATCTTGAGTAGAACCACTTATTTCATCACTCTCTGATTCTTCAATATGACCCATTAGCATCAACACAAATTCGCCTTTTTGATGCATTCGATCAGCACTTATCCATTCTTGTAGTCCAGTTAAATCACCCCGATAAATTTGCTCGAACATTTTGGTGAGTTCACGCGCGAGCACCACATTTCTATCACTACCAAATACCTCAAGCATATCGTCTATAGTTGCCACAATTCGATGGCTGGATTCGTAATAAACCTGTGTGCGTGTTTCTTTTGCATTCGCCTTCAAGGTTTTAACTCGTGCGGATGATTTAGCAGGCAAGAATCCTTCAAAGGTAAAACGATCGGTGGGCAAACCCGCAACAGACAGCGCAGTAATAATCGCGCTTGCACCGGGGATTGGAACTATTGAATAGCCATCCTGTCCTAATTCACTCACCAGATGATAACCAGGGTCACTGATTAAAGGCGTTCCGGCATCACTGACTAAGGCAACATTCTTTCCGGCATCTAACCAGTTTTTTAAGGTGCTGATTTTCTGGCGTTCGTTATGATCATGGCAGGCGTGTAAATCACCTTGAATACCAAAATGTGTCAGCAGTTTGCGGGTATTGCGCGTGTCTTCTGCACAGATATGATCCACTTGTTTTAAGGTATCAATAGCACGTTGCGTTATATCGCCTAAATTACCAATGGGAGTCGCGACAATGTAAAGAATGCCTTTGATGTGACTGTTGTTATTTTTGTTTGAGTCGGTGCTCTCATCTGTGTATTTTTTGACCATTAGTTGTTATATTCAGCTAGGGCTATCAATTAAAAAAGGGGTTAAAGTGATATTCACTAAAAACAAAGGTTCACTCAATTTTATCTATGTAATCTGCACTGCGTTTTTACTGAGTGCCTGTGGATCATTGCCTCCTATTGTACCTCAAAGACCTGCGCCTCAAGCAGATAATCATGCATTACCTGCAGGACGAGATATAGAACAAGCCAATGCATTTTTAGCGGCGGGCGACAAGCGAGAAGCAGCGAGTGCCTATTTTGCAGCAGCGAATAATTATCGCTCACCCTATCGTGAACGCCTGATCTTACAAGCAGCAGAACTTGCGTCGATATTTAAAGATACTGATTTAACACAACGCTATTTAGAGCCTATTCGTAATGCTTCTCTAAGCCCAGAAAATCAAGCGCGTTTCCGTTTTGTTCAAGCACAGCTTGCTTTAAATGATTTGGATTACAACGAAGCACTGCGTTTATTGCCTCAACGAGTCTCCAACTTACCCGAAGGATTAGGCAAGAAAATTTTAAACGCACGCATGAATGCTGCGCAAGCAAGTGGTGATAAATTATCACTGGTTCAAGAGCTGGTTTTACAAGAATCGACTCTCAATAGCGAGCATCAAAAACAACTTAATAATGATCGTATCTGGGGTCAAATTCAGCAACTACCATTGGAAAAGCTCAATGAGGGTCGAAAAAATATCAGCCATCCTATCGTACGTGGCTGGCTTGATCTTGCCTATATCCAGAATACCAATCGTAACAACGAAACAGCACTAAACAGCAGGGTAAAACAATGGCAAAGTCGAAATCCGAACCATCCCGGCAATGCCAAAGCAAACAAAATTACCTTTGAACCCGTTGCAACCACCACGCCTTACCGTGGCGATGTGCCAAAATCATCTACTGATACATCAGAAAAAACAAATTCACCTCTGATCACATCTGAAACTGTTCAAGAGCCCTCAGCCAATAAGGAGCCCTTAGCCAATAAAGAGCCATCAGCAAACAAAGAACAGCCTTCAAACAATCAAGAAAAAACATCCCCCACAACACAAGCACCACCGCCTAAAGGAAACCATATAGCCGTGATTTTACCGCTCAGTGGTAACCTCGCCTCCGTGGGTAGCACCATCCTAAACGGCATAAAAGAAGTGAAATCAAAACCACTACAAGTCTATGATTCAAACAATGCAGATATCACCCAGCTTTATGAAAAAGCAGTTAACAACGGTGCTCAATTTGTTATTGGCCCCTTTAATAAAACAAAAATCGCATCATTGGCACAAAGTAGCCAACTCAAAAAGCCAACATTAACGCTAAATTACATTACAGATCGTTCATCTACTACACAAAACCTCTATCAATTTGGCTTGCTTCCAGAAGATGAAGCGGTACAAATGGCACAATATGCAATCAATCAGGGCAAGAAAAAAGTGGCTATTCTAAGCCCAGACTCAAAATGGGGATTACGTTTAAAAGATGCCATGCGCACCGCTGTAATCGAACGAGGCGGGAAAGTCGTCATCAACAAAAGCTATGCAAATGCCAGCCACGACTACAGCTATGTCAGCAAAGCCATCAGCGTTCGAGAAAGTGAACTGGATGCAATTTTGATGGTTGCTTCCCCCACACAAGCACAAAAGCTGTATCCCAATTTGCGCCAAGACATTACTAAACTACCGATTTATGCCACATCACATGTCTTTAACGGGCGCGTTAATAGCGGAGGGGACGCAAATTTAGAAGGGCTTATTTTTACGGAAACTCCGTGGATTATGGACAAAGTAAGAAATAATGTTGATTCACAATCACGCTACCCGCGCTTACACGCACTGGGTATAGATGCGATGATGCTCGCCAATAAACTCGACCAAATCAAAGATTACAGTAGCGCGCTAAATGGTAGAACCGGTCGGATTCGTTTAAGTCGTGATGGCACATTGCATCGCACACTCATGTGGGCAAGGTTTGTGGATGGAAAGCCAGTTAGTCATCGTTGATTGCATACTGCAACTCACAATAATGGTGTCATACCTGCCTACGTAGGTATGACAATATAAAATGAAACAACTAGCCCTATTCAACTGGCTAAAACCTGCCAAGAAAAAACTCACTCAACGTAAAAAACACGGCAATGCAGCAGAACAACTCGCTTGTGATTATTTGCAAAAACAAGGTCTTACACTTTTAACAAAAAACTTTAGTATGCCCGCAGGCGAAGTTGATCTCATTATGCAGGACGTCAACGATTCTCAAACACTGATTTTTGTTGAAGTTCGTTACCGTAGAAATGCCGACTTTGGCGGAGCTGCCGCTAGCGTCACCTCCAAAAAGCAACAACGCATTATCAAAGCTGCGCTCTCCTATCAACAAAAACACGCTCCCCAATCGTCTATGCGTTTTGACGTGGTCGCCATAGAAGGTGATAATGTCACCAGTAACAGTGATATAAATTGGATAAAGAGTGCCTTTGACGGGTTTTAGGAAGTCTAATGAGCATAAGTCATTCTCGCTCAGGAAGAATCCATCTTAACAAATAGTACCGTAGTAGTTCTTGGATACCCACCTACGCGGGCATGATAACAACCATTTAGTTTAATAACGTTAATTTAGACATATGAACAAATCGCGCATCAACTTCTTTCGGGAAGCTGCACCTTACATTCATTTGCACAGAGGTAAAACCTTTGTAATCGCTTTTGAAGGCGAGATTATTGAGCACCCGTCTTTTGCGAGCTTAATTCAGGATGTTGCAATTTTATCCGCGCTTGGCGCACAAATCGTACTAGTGCACGGTGCACGCCAACAGGTTGATCAGCGTTTAGAGCAGATAGACCATGAAATTCTAGTCGTCGATGATTTACGTGTCACTGATAACATCACCTTAAAAATCGCCAAACAAACGATTGGTGCTCTGCGGGTAGAAATAGAAAACCAACTGTCACATGCCTTGAGCACACCGCCTGTGATCAACGAAAGTCTTGGCGTATTATCGGGCAATTTTATTACTGCGCAACCAATCGGCGTGCATAACGGCACCGATTACCAACACACCGGAATCGTGCGTAAAATCAAAGCAGATTTAGTTAATCAACTCCTCAGCAAAGGTAATATCGTACTGCTTTCATCGTTGGGTTTTTCGCCTTCTGGTGAAGCGTACAATTTACGTTATGAAGACGTTGCCAGTGCTACTGCAAAATCATTACAAGCCGATAAGCTTATTTTTATTGATGCAAATGACGCCACCTTGCCCGATGAAATAGAATTAAAAAATCTGGACAACTATATTGATCAACACCCGAAACAATCACGTCTTCTCAAACATATTGCAGAAACCTTAAATAAAGGCGTTGAACGGGTTCATCTAATTAGCGCCGTCAGCGAAGGTGGTTTACTTCTAGAACTTTACACTCGCGATGGCGTCGGCACGATGTTTAACGCCAGCCTCTACGAAGATATTCGTCAAGCAACGCTCGAAGATGTCAGTGGCATCATTGATCTCATCGAGCCTTTAGAAGCCAAAGGCGTGCTGATTAAACGTTCTCGTGAACAATTAGAAACCGAAATTAATAAATTCAGCGTCATCGAACGTGACGGAAAAATCATAGCTTGCGGCGCGCTTTATGAAATCGATGGGTCTCAGATGGGCGAACTCGCCTGCCTTGCAGTAAACCCTGATTACCTAGGTGGGCAACGTGGCGACCGTCTGCTTAAACTCATCAGCCAACAAGCCAATAAACGTAAATTAAAACAGTTATTAGTGCTAACAACTCAATCAGTCGATTGGTTTAAAGAAAGAGGCTTTAAGGAAGGTGACGTATCAGACCTGCCCGAGAAGAAAAAGGCGCTCTATAATTTTCAGCGTAATTCTAAAGTATTATTGCTAAATTTATAATATTTAAAGAAAAATAAAAAAATTTCCATTTTTAATAAATTATGACAATTGCGAATAATCAATGACAAAATTAACACAAGTTAATATATTATAATTTAATAATATACTGAATTATAGGTAACTCCATGTTAATTAAAAACTTAAACGAAAAATACAATCCTTTGTATTTTCTTGCCGCACTCGGTGCTGGCGGTTTAGCGGCTACATTTTTTATGTATCCAAACTTTATGTTGCCACATAAAGGCAACCCAATGATCACATTTAATCAGCTTTACCCTATTTTAATGGGTGAAGATAAACTCACGGCTATTTTAGTATCGGGTGCTTTGATTGCGATTGCAGCGTTGGCTATACTTCACTTTCGTCTACTATTTTGGAATATAAAAGAATACCGAAAGTTTAGAAGAACCGAGGCGTTTCAATCATTAAAGAATTCTAATCGTGAAATTTCATTGATGGTAATTCCATTAACCTTAGCAATGAGCATAAATGTAAGCTTCATTCTAGGTGCGGTTTTTGTACCCGATTTATGGGGAATCGTTGAATATTTATTCCCGCTGGCGATTCTGGCGTTCTTTGCGGTCGGCATTTATGCATTAAGAATATTAGGTGATTACTTCACACGTATCTTCATTAAAGGTGACTTTAAATTTTCTGAGAATAACAACTTCTCTCAAATGATTGCGATTTTTGCATTAACCATGATTGCAGTCGGTCTTGCGGCTCCCGGTGCGATGAGCCACCATAAAGAAGTTAATGCGATTGGTATGTTCCTTTCGATCTTCTTCCTTTCTGTGGCGATTATTTTAGGTGTGATCAAAATGACGATCGCGTTCAAATCAACGCTTAAACACGGCGTAGATAAAGGTACGAGTGCAAGTCTATGGATGATGATTCCGATCCTGACGTTGATGGGTATTACCTTTATTCGCTTGACTATGGGTTTACACCACGGTTTTGAAGAGACGCTGTCAAAGCCTTCTTTCTTTATAATCACCTCAGTGGTTTTATCACTGCAGATTTTCATCGGTATGATTGGTTACAAAGTAATGAAATCAGTAGGTTATTTCCGTGACCACAGTAAAGGATTAGATGCGAACGCAGGTAGTTTTGCACTGATCTGTCCGGGCGTTGCTTTCTTCGTCTTCGGCATGTTCTTCTTAGTGTTCGGTTTGGTACAAAATGGCTTGGTTGATTTAATGTCACCTGCTTTCTTTGTCATGCTTGCTCCATTGGTTTTGGTTCAAATTCAAACAATGAGAGTCTTCTTCCGCTTACTTTGTAATGTAACGGCTTGTGGACCTTGTAAAGTTAAGCTTGCTGCTTAATATATCTCAAAACTACACGCACAAAAAAGCCACTTTTAAAGTGGCTTTTTTGTGCCCAGCTAATATGTACTCAGACAACACTCAGCCCAGCCGTATTCCCAAAACCAAATCCATCACATTCGTACCTGTTGCTCCCGTAACTATCAACTCATCGGTCTTTTTAAAATAAGTATTTGAATCTGCGCGCTTTAAATAATCTAAAGCATCCAATCCTTGAGGTATTCCTTTTACGACTGTTTGATTATCAACGATTGCACCTGTTGCTGTGGTCGTTCCATCCGAACCATCTGTTCCTGCCGCCAGTAAATAAACTTTTTCCAACCCTTGCATTTCAAAGGCTGCCATTAATGCTAACTGTTGATTTCGCCCTCCCTTACCGGCCTTCTCTGGCAAATTAACGGTGGTTTCGCCTCCCCAAATGAACAATGTGTCAACTTGATTTTGAATCGTTTGAACACACATCTTTGCGGCATCTTCCGCATCTCCATCAAGAAATGTTTCTACAAGTTCTACTTTATAACCTAATTGTTCAGCTTTGTGTTTCGCTGCTTTTTTTGCATCGCTAAGAGATGCTACAATTTCCCATTTGAAATTTTCAGGTTGGACACATTTTGTCCTACTATCGACTATTGGAATTTTTTTAGCATATTTTAAAGGAAGTTCTGGCAATGTATTATCATCTGATGAAAACAATAAACCCGATCCAATCACTTTTTCATCATCGTTTGGAACATCCGAAATCATCAAACAAAATACAGAGCGCGAACCAATATAATCCCATAATCTTCCCCCTTTAATTTTAGAGAGTCTTCGGCGAACCGCATTTATTTCATCAATGGAATAGGCATTTGCCAATAGATAATCCGTCAATTCTTGAAGCTTTTGAAGATTCCAGCCCTCTTTCAACACTTCTACCAATGCCGATGTTCCGCCTGAGATTAAAAACAAACAAGGTTCTTGAGCAGGTAATTGTTGTATGAATTCGATTAAAGCCTGCCCTGCTTTTAAGCTGGTTTGCGTAGGGACAGGATGATCCGATTCAATGCATTTGATCAAAGGATTGTCTATTGATTGTTGTGAAATATGCCCTTGTTTGGAAATCAACAAGGCACTTTTTATTTGATCTGAAGGGACACCTTGCAACATGGCATCGGCAGCTTTTCCTATAGCCACAACATGAAATGAGTCCGAGTAATCACCTGTTGCCAAAGCCTTGTTCACAACACCTTGACCAGAAACAGTGTCTACTGCTTCATGAAAGATTGTCAGTAAATCTGCTCGGGTGATTTTACCATTTATCACCACACACCTCTTTATGACCAAGACTATTATGTTCACTAAATGCAAACATCGTATTAGGTGTAATTAACGTGATCAACGTAATACAACAAAGGCTAATAAATAAGAAAAAATATTTCCATTTATTCCTTGTTCGAATAAACGATTCAGCAAATACAAACATACCAAACCCATAAACAATCAAACTCGGTAATGCGAATATCAAAACTAAAAACGGACCATCGCAACTGATTGCCGCAACTCCCTGTGATTTATATTCGTTCGGAGTCATTATCACTAACAAAAATGCAATCGGTAAAAATAGCACTAGTATTGCCAAGATTATTATATTTAATTTATTCACTGATTATTTCGACCTAGTACTCTGTCTAAGTTAACGAATTAAAAACCTCTCGCCAAGTCATTTTGAATATCATTTATATCTTCAAGCCCAACTGATATACGCAACAACCCGTCGGAGATTAGCGCATCATCGCGTTGTTGTTGTGACAAACGACCATGTGTTGTGCTCGCCGGATGCGTTATGGTGCTTTTGGTATCACCCAAATTTGCTGTAATTGATAACATTTGAGTATTATTAATCACTTTCCAAGCATTCTCTTTTCCGCCTTTAACCTCAAACGATACGATACCGCCAAAACCTGTTTGCTGAGTTTTAGCCAATTCATGTTGCGGGTGATCAGACAAACCGGGGTAATACACTTTTTCAACATTGGGTTGATTTTGTAACCATTGCGCCAAAGCCAATGCATTTTCACAATGCGCCTTCATACGAAGACTCAAGGTTTCTAATCCTTTGGTGAATACCCATGCATTGAACGGACTCATGGCGATACCGCCCGAGCGTAAAATACTAAAGACATCTTCGCCCACAATCTTTTTATCGCCGACGACCGCGCCACCTAAACAACGACCCTGCCCATCTAAATATTTAGTGGCTGAATGCACTACAATATCAGCGCCTAATGCCAATGGCTTTTGTAACGCAGGCGTACAAAAACAATTATCAATCGCTAACAAGGCATTGTGTTTATGTGCAAGCTCAGACAGCAATCGAATATCAACTAATTCGGTAATGGGATTTGATGGGGTTTCTGCAAAGAATAAACGGGTGTTCGGTTTGATGGCTTTTTCCCAGGCATCAAGATTTGATAGATCAACAAAATCGAAGCTAATATCAAATTTTTCCAGAATATTGTTAAATAAAATCGTACTCGTGCCGAAAATAGAACGCGAACTAACGACGTGATCACCTGCTTTTAAAACACCCATCATCACCGCCAAAATTGCAGACATACCGGATGAGGTCGCCACACAACTTTCGCCACCTTCCAATGCTGCGAGACGATCTTGAAAACAAGCCACCGTTGGATTCGCGATGCGCGAATAGAAATAGCCTTTTTCTTCACCAGAAAAACGGGCGGCTGCTTCTTCTGCGCTCTTAAAAGTAAAACTAGAAGTCGGAAAAATTGCTTCAGAATGTTCCTGAAAATTACTTTGTTCATGCCCTGCTCTGATCGCTAAGGTATCAAATCCTAAATTATTCATTGTCATTATTCTCTGTTGTTCTCAGTAATTCTGCAGGCATAAAAAAAACCCACTTTTGTCTATCTAAAAATAAGACTAAAGCAGGTTTAATAATTCATTCCTACGCTTTAGCAACATTTAAAAGTAATAAACAATTTGTTATTACTTTAGCGCCTGCAAGCTGTTTTCAAATCGGCGCAATGAAAATACTATAATAAAGTATTCGTCATAGGTCAAATAGACGTTTTTGTATAAATTCTAATATATTATTTACGGCTACTTTTTTAAATGTATCTGACTTTAAATCTTTGTATTCATACACACCCGCCGAAAGACTACGCTCTGAAATAACCACACGATGACGTACTCCTAAAAATTCGATGACTTCGAACATATTTTTAGGTCGTTGGTTACGATCATCAACCAATACACTAAAACCCGCTTCAACAAGCTGCTGGTAAAGTTTATCAGTGGCTATTTTTACATTCTGAAAAGTCGCGGGTTGCATCGGGGCTAATGCAATTTGAAATCCTTTCTTATTTTCAACCTTATCGCGCAGTTCGTCGAGATTGGTTTGGGATAGGTACATTCGTTATTTTTTAGTTATTCCTAAACCAACGCCAGATGCCAATTCTACAAAGTTCGGAAATGAGGTATCCACATTCGCTGCATCGTTAATCGTAATTTCGCCATCCGTGCGTAAACCCGCAATCGCAAACGCCATCGCAATACGATGATCTCCGTGGCTATCAATCATTCCTGTACTTAATTGTTGCCCACCAGGAATAATAATACCATCGTGGGTGACTTCGGTTTTTATTCCACAAGCACTTAAACCATCTGCCATTACTTGAATACGATCACTTTCTTTAACTCGCAATTCTTCTGCTCCAGTTAAAATAGTTTCACCTGTTGCACATGCGGCGGCAATAAAAATCACAGGAAATTCATCAATCGCTAACGGCACCAATGCTTCTGGAATATGAATACCTTTTAGATTTGCTGAACGAATACGAATATCTGCAACCGGTTCACCACCGACTTCTTGTTGATTCGATAAGGTAATATCCGCGCCCATAAGCTTGAGAATATCAATCACACCCGTGCGGGTTGGGTTGATTCCCACGTGTTCTAAGGTTAAATCAGAACCTTCCGCAATACTCGCACCCACCATGAAAAACGCAGCAGAAGAAATATCAGCGGGTACATCAATATTACAAGCAGTAAGCTCACCGCCACCTTGTAACTTCATGTGATCATTTTTAGCACCGCTGGTTTCAACAGGGTAGCCGAAACCACGTAACATACGCTCACTATGATCACGGGTAATACCCGGTTCTGTCACACTGGTTTCACCACTTGCGTACAGCCCCGCTAACAACACCGCTGATTTTACCTGCGCACTCGCCATCGGCAGATCATAATGATTACCCTTGAGATTATTACCACCTTGAATTTTCAAAGGCGGTCGCCCGCCCTCTTCTGATGTTATGGTTGCGCCCATTTGTGTAAGCGGTTTAGTAATGCGATTCATAGGTCGTGTCGATAAAGACTTATCGCCAATAAGGGTCGAATCAAAATATTGCCCCGCAAGAATACCCGTCATCAAACGCATCGCTGTCCCGCTATTACCCATATCCAAATCGGATTTAGGTGCTTGTAAGCCATCCATTCCCACACCATGAATAGTGAGTTTTGTACTTTCGTTTTCTTCAATTTCAACACCCATCGCACGAAAAGCGTTCATCGTAGCGATACAATCTTCACCATTTAAAAAACCTGTAACGTGAGTTGTACCTATCGCTAAAGAACCCAGCATAATGGAACGATGCGACATAGATTTATCACCAGGGACGCGCAATACTCCGTTTAGTTTTCCATTAGGAGTAGTTTTGAATGTGGTATTTGACATGGAATAAGGCTTTTGTGATGTTTTTAGTGAGGTAGGAATTTAGCATGCCTTGCTTATTTTTCACAAGTGTCCCTATGAGAACTGTAACTGTATTTATTATAAATCTATTATAGAATTTGAAGCGTTTGAATTATACCTATACGATATCTGTTCGAAGAGCAAAGCAATTATATGCTGATGATCTGATGGGGTTATCCTTCGGCATGAAGAAATTAAATCTTTATAAGAATGAAGTGATAAACGCAATGGTTTATCTAAAGTAATTATATTGTCGTCAGATTTAATAATTGTTGCTCCATCAAGAGCTTTAGCTACAACATCAAATGCTATCATTACGTTTTGATGATTTTCTATTTCACTTAAGTCGCTCACAATCTCTCGCGGAAAAACTGAAATAATTGGTCTTTCGGCTATAAAATAACAAAAGAAATTAGCAGCTTTTTTAAAAGTACTGGCTTCTTCAATTCCCCCTTTAGCTGGAAATTCTGCCCACATGCTGTGAACAACTGTTGAAATTTTTGATTCATCAAATATGATTGAATCAAGCTCCCAATGATCTCTAAAAGCATCAATATGCGCTAGTATAAACTCATAGTCAGAACTTTGGGATTGAAAAAAAGAACTCATTTCCTATTCCTTAATGCTAGATACTGCAATAAAAAACCCAGAAAATATCTGGGTTTTTTTTAACAAAATGCATATATTTTTTACAAAGCCTCTTTACTCAATGCTTCTTTACTCAGTGCTTCTTTAAGGTCAGAGTTATTATTGACACAAGTGTATACCTCTTCCAATGTTCTTTCTGGAAAGTCACCTCTATCATTTTTTGCGTGTGGCTTGGTTGCAGGTTTATGATTAATAGACGTAGTGTGGCTATCTGAACCAATACTAGATCCTACTCTTATGAGTCCAGTAAACTCCAAGCTACCATCAGCGTGTCTTATTAATGCCATTTCCTATCTCCATTTATATCAGTGCTCATATAATCAACTCAAATCTTTAGTCAATCAAAGACTTGTTCATTAGAAAAATGAGGTTTAGCTTATTAGTTTTCAACTATACAAAGCAAACATAATTATTGCAATACAAGTATATACTAACTGGCGCGCGATTATATGTTATTTTAAAGTTAGGTCAACTAGAGTTTTAAACGAGTTAGCTTATTATTTAGATTTTATTGCTTCGTTGCCCCATGATAATGCACAATTCAGACAAAAGATAATATATATAGACAAGCGGTAATGTTTAAACTAAAAAAACCGCTTAGAGCTTGAACTCTCTCTTTAATAAATAGCAACCTATACGCTGTTATCCCGAGTTCTTTTAGAATGCTCAAACAACTTCTCTAACTCACCGCCCTCTTCTTTACTTATCAATTCGCTCAAATCAGATAAATCTTGCTGGTAATCATTTAGTGCTGCCAAGATGGCGTCTTTGTTTTCTAAACAAATATCGCGCCACATAATAGGATCGCTGGATGCGATACGCGAGAAGCTTTTAAAACCACCGGCAGCATAATCAAAAATAGCATCACCGTATTGCGATTTTGATAAGGTGTTTACCAATGAATACGCTAATACATGAGGCAAATGGCTAGTGGCGGCGAGCACATCATCGTGTTGTTTAACATCGAGTATTTCTACAGTCGCTCCGGCTGTTTGCCACATTTCTTTTACACGTTTGATCGCATCCGATTTAGTTGTTTTTAGAGGTGTTAAAACTACTTTTTGATCATTATATAAATTATCAATCGCGGCTTCTACACTGCTTTTTTCGCGCCCAGCAATCGGGTGAGCAGGTACAAAGTTATCTGAACTTCTTTCAGCAAATGCCTCTTTCACCGCTTTTACGACACTACCTTTGGCACTGCCTGCATCAGTGATAACCGCATCATCTTCGATATGATCGACAAACGTTTCTAATACAGGCTTGATTGCACGCAAAGGTACAGCCAGTAAAATCATATCTGCGTCTTTGACCGCTTCTTTTGGGTCAAGCGTAAAACGATCAATGACACCTAAATCAACTGCACGTTGTAAATGATCAGCATTGCGACTACAACCTACAATGGTTTCGCAGTAGCCTGCTTTTTTTAAAGCCAGTGCTAGTGAACCACCGATTAAGCCTACGCCGAAAATTGTCAGTTGTTTGATCATATGAATCTGTGCCAAAAAAAGACTTATTTTAACCACAGAGGACACAGAGAACACAGAGATTTTTTTGCTTTTATTCTTTCCTCTGTGAACTCTGTGTCCTCTGTGGTTATAAAGAGGGCTCTAGGAAGGTTATAACGGTAATTACAGTCCCAAAACCTTATCCAACGCATCCAAACATTGCTGATTTTCTTTGGATGTAGAAATGGTAATGCGTAAGTGATTCGGTAAACCATAATTTGCAATCGGGCGTACGATGACTGCTTCGCGTAACAAGGCATCATAAATCGGAGCAGCATTTTGTTCTAAATCTATGGTGATGAAATTGCCG
>Ga0209633_10003266_pt1 | contig 15073 bp, 15 predicted proteins | sample Cruoilmetagenom1_FD_187290 | JGI IMG/M metagenome (GOLD analysis project Ga0209633, IMG submission 187290) | Oil polluted marine microbial communities from Coal Oil Point, Santa Barbara, California, USA - Sample 1 (SPAdes) (version 2) | ecosystem: Environmental > Aquatic > Marine > Oil seeps ... | reverse complement strand
TTTCAATGAATAAGGTTTCTAAAACCTACCAAAGTACTAACAAACAAGTTTTAAAAGATATTTATTTAAGCTTCTTTTATGGAGCTAAAATTGGTATTCTTGGTTTGAACGGATCTGGTAAATCAACTTTATTGAAGATCATTGCCGGTGTAGAAAAAAACTACCAAGGTGATGTCGTATTTTCCCCTGGTTATAAGGTTGGTTATTTAGAACAAGAACCTCAGTTAGATGAGACAAAAACAGTTATTGACATTGTAAAGGAGGGGGCTGCTGAAACGGTCGCTATATTAGATGAATATAATAAGATCAATGACATGTTTGGTTTAGAAGAAGTGTATTCAGATCCTGATAAGATGGATAAGTTGATGGCGCAACAGGCGGAATTGCAGGATAAAATTGATGCTGCCAATGCATGGGAATTAGATACGAAATTAGAAATTGCGATGGATGCATTACGAACTCCTGAACCAGATACACCAATTAAAGTACTGTCAGGTGGCGAAAGACGTAGAGTAGCTTTATGTAGATTATTATTACAAGAACCTGAGATTTTATTATTAGATGAGCCTACCAACCACCTAGATGCAGAATCTGTACACTGGTTAGAACACCATTTAGCGCAATATAAAGGCACAGTAATAGCTGTAACACATGATAGATATTTTCTGGATAATATTGCTGGATGGATCTTAGAATTAGATAGGGGAGAAGGTATTCCCTGGAAAGGAAATTATTCATCATGGTTAGACCAGAAATCAAAACGTTTAGCACAGGAAAGCAAGACAGCATCTAAAAGACAAAAAACATTAGAGCGTGAATTAGAATGGGTACGACAAGGAGCAAAAGGTCGTCAAACAAAACAAAAAGCACGTTTAAAGAATTATGACAAGCTGATGAGTCAGGACCAAAAACAGTTAGATGAAAAATTAGAGATCTATATCCCCAACGGACCACGATTAGGTACAAATGTTATTGAGGCAAAAGGTGTTAGTAAAGCTTTTGGTGATAAATTGTTGTATGAAAATTTAGAATTCAATTTACCTCAGGCAGGAATTGTTGGAATTATCGGTCCAAATGGGGCAGGAAAAACCACTATTTTTAAAATGATAATGGGCGAAGAAACACCTGATAAGGGTGAGTTCATTGTTGGTGATACCGCTAAAATAGCTTATGTTGATCAAGCGCATTCTAATATAGATAGTGAAAAATCTATTTGGCAGAATTTTTCTGACGAGCAAGAATTGATTATGATGGGAGGTAAACAGGTAAATTCAAGAGCTTATTTAAGTCGTTTTAATTTCTCTGGTAGCGAACAAAATAAAAAGGTATCTACGTTATCTGGAGGTGAGCGTAACCGACTACATTTAGCAATGACCTTAAAAGAAGAAGGTAATGTATTATTGTTAGATGAGCCTACAAATGATTTAGATGTGAACACATTAAGAGCCTTAGAAGAAGGACTTGAAAATTTTGCAGGTTGTGCTGTAGTTATTAGTCATGACCGTTGGTTCTTAGATAGAATCTGTACACATATCTTAGCTTTTGAAGGCAATAGCCAAGTCTATTTCTTCGAAGGTGGCTTTTCTGATTATGAAGAGAATAAAAAGAAACGTTTGGGGGGTGATTTGATCCCGAAACGTATTAAATATAAAAAGTTAGTTAGATAGAGATTTACAAAGCTTTTTTATAAAATATTACTGCAATCGTGAATTATATGTTGAGTTATCTCCTGACCTATTGCCACGCTTAGAGAGAACTAGCCTGAGATGAATTAAGAACACAAATTTTCGAAGATAGATTACCAAAATCATTTCTTATGATGACCAAAGTCATTGTAATTCTTATTAGGGGTATGTAATTTTATGACTTAATTGATAACTATAGGATAATATCACTGGACATTTGATCCAAACACAATTTTTTTGATTAGAATATAGTGACTATGTATCATCGCACGATTTAATTAGTATTTCTTTCAAATAACTTAAAATGATTAATTATGACTGGTGCTATTTTTTTCTCAACTAAGTATGGCAGCACAGCACAGTACGCCAATTGGATTGGCGAAGCAACCGGTTTACCTGTGTTTAATGTGAAAGATGCCAACTCCGATCTATCTAATTATGATTTTTTGATCTTAGGCAGTCCAATAATCTACTACAAATTATCAATACACAAATGGGTAAAAAGACATTTGGTAAGTCTAAATAATAAACCTATAATCTTCTTTTCAGTTTCAGGTGCTCCGGCTGGGAGTAAACTTGATGGCTGGATTGCCGACAGTCTACCCGAAAACTTTATTTCTAAAATGCATCATGTTGCATTACGTGGAAGACAAATACCAGAGCAACTTACCTGGTATGACAGAATGATGTTAAAAATTGGTGGATTAGCAAACAAGGATCCCGAAGCTAGAAAAGAAGAGCTTGAAGGATTTGATTATATGGACAAATCAAGCATTGAACCAATTTTAAAACTAGTTCAGAAGTTCCAATTAAGCGAGGTACTATTATAATTCTCAATATCCTTTTTCGATTGGAGCCATCGATTAAATTATGATTTCGTTGTAGAATTGTCCGTGAGGATCAAGCGATTAGTTAAAGGTAAGAATTTTTTATAAAAATTCAACTACAATGAATTTAGGGGTTGTTAGTAACAATTTTTATTTTTCAAATATCTGTATTCTATTGCCATCAGGATCTTTAATTATTAGCATTTTTTTACCTGATAAATTGTCAGTTACAACGTCTCCATAAAATTCAACCTTTGATTGTTTTAGAGCATCTACCCATTTTTCAAATTCTGAGACTAAAAACCCAAACTTAAAGAACCCATCTATTTTTGTCTTTTTAGGATGATTTTCTAATAGACTCTTTGGTGATAATGATGATTCCAATTCTATTAATTCCATCAACATATTTCCGCATTTCAGATTTGCCTGTTTAAATCCTTTTTCTTCTGATTTTATTTTATTTAATACTTTAAATCCAAAGTTATTTGAATACCAAGAAATAGAAGTTTCAATATCATTTACAATTATAGCTGAGAAGTAAGCTTCTGGATTAGGTAAAGGTTCGCTCTGTCCATAACTAATAAATGAAACCAAAATAAAAATAATTATGATTAAAGTTTTTTTCATTTTTTAATTGTTTCAAATAGTTTGTATATGGTTAGTTATGGAAAAAGCATGAGTCATTTTCCGATATGACCAAAGATAATTAATATGTGTGAATGTCCAATAGAAAATTCCTCTAGCAATTAACTATACCCTGGGTAACCACTGGCTTTGTTCAATTATTATTCTTTTCAAATCTTACGGTAGATGATATATATACTATATCCAAACATTCTATATTAACTCCAAAACTTAATGAATTTTTTACAATAATTTTGGATATCTCTATTTTAGTCAATCCTCGATTTGATTCGCTTTTTCTGCTTTTCGCTCATTTCTCGAAAAGAACTATTTTTTGATATTTTTTTTTACTGTTACGCTTCCTCCAGTGTATATTCTTAGTAGATAAATACCTGAATCTAAGTTAGAGATATTTATCGATTCAACTTTATTATTCAATGTTTGAATTGTTTCTCCTAATAAGTTATAAATTTCAATTTTTGTGATGTAATTCTTAGGAGATTTTATAAAGATATGAGAGCTACTAGGATTTGGGAAAACCTCTATTTCATTTAAATAAAAATCTGGTGATGAAAGCGTAAAATCTTTAAAGATTGCAACGCCAAAAAATTCCATTACTTAAGGTGAGTTCCAAACTATTTCCCACTTGTTTGATTTCATACCATGTCGTTAATTCCTCAAACCAAAAATAGGAGTTTTCAAATGAATTGTGAACTTGAAATCCACAATCAGTGGTTGTATTGGTGTACTCTATTGTTTCTAGGGTATTTGGCAATGGTATACTAAATTTACCACTGAAAGAATTACAAGCACCTTCACCATTATAATCCAAATTTTCTAAAATTGTTATATATGGATGAATAGGAGGGTCTATCTCTGAAACTACATAGGGAAACCCATTATCACTATTTTGGACAAAAGATAAATACTAGGTTCGAAACAAATCTGGATCTGGGTCTTGTGCCAAACATTGCAATGAGCAAGTAATTGATAGTACTAAAAATAAATATTTCATTGCTTGTTATTATAGCTTGTGGTCAACGCATTGATATAGTTAATAATGACTATTTATCTATTCTAATTAGGGCATTGAGGTTTTAAGTTTTGTTTTTACAACTTTAACCATTTAGAATATTTTATGCACTTCACTTTTAATATAAGCTAAAGCAATATTCGATGGAGGTTCATTTTCTGCCATTCTTTGTATAATGGCTTCACGCATAGCCCTGGCATCTTTTAACTCACCTTCTAACATGGTATCTCTAATAATATTAATAGTTGAATTTTTTGCTGTTTTTATAACATTCCAACATTGATCGGTTACATAGATCTGTTGTGCTAAATTATGTTCAAATTCTTTTTCAATGGTAGTTAGTAATTTTTTAAAGTATGCCGGTTTATCATTACCGGTAGGAGGAACCCTAACCAATAAATTTGCAGGTGATAATCTTTCTAAAAATAATGCCATACGTTCATAAGCTTGTAACCGTAAAGGTAAACCAATACTTTGTTTTTCTTTACGGAGTAAAAAATTACGTCGGTTATTTTCATTTTTAGTATGTAATTTAAAAAAATATAATGCTATAACACCAGTTATTATGGCTGGTATAGTATAACTTAAAAGTTCTAGAATTTTTGTTGTATTCATTAAAGGATGGTTTTAGAGTTTCAAAGTTAACTGTTGTATTTAATTTTTCATAATTTTTTTATATAAATGACAATTATCATCATTTGAAGTGTTGGCTATATTTAATTTTGTTGAAAATAATATTATGTTATCTGTAACATTTGATACATAAGTATCCATTTTAATTTTATAGGTTTGGAAGTATCAAATGTTACATAAAACCCTAATCGATCATGAAAAAAAATATTTTAAAATTTTGTATGTTACTTTTATCGACCATAGCTTTTTCACAAACCGGTCATATTATGCAAGGCGTAGGTTCCTTTAACATGTCAATGGGTGGTGCTGCAACGGCCCAACCATTAGACATTTCAGGAGCATTACAATGGAATCCTGCTTCAATTTCAACTTTTGAAGGGAAAATACTTAAATTCGATATTGGATTATTTTCCGGGTCACCAAAATTATATTCAACAGTAACAGATCCAGGAAGTGGTTTTACTTTTAGTGGTTCTACTGAAGATGATAAAGGCCTTTCTCCTATGCCTGCGATAGCCTATGTTTGGGGAAATGCTGATAGTAAGCATACCTTTGGTATTTCGGCGTTTGGTATTAGTGGTTTTGGTGTTGATTTTCCTACTGAAAGTAACAACCCAGGAAGCCCAAATTTTAATCCAATGGAACCAGCAAATCCAATTAATTTCCCACAAGAATTTAATGGTTTTGGTAATTTAGCTTCAGATTATATGTTATTACAAGTTGGTTTTACTTGGGCATATCAAGTTTCAGAAAAGTTTTCAATTGGTATAGAGCCAACTATAAATTATGGAGCGTTAGAAATAGGTCCAAATCCTCTAGTAAGACCTGATCCCCCAGTTGCAATGGGAGGAACAGGAAAAGGATATCCAATAAGTGACAAGGCTGGATCAATTGGTTTTGGTGCTCAAATAGGGATGTTTTATGATACACAAAGCGGATTTAAAATTGGAGCGTCTTATAAAACTCAACAATATTTTGGAGCTATGGAGTTTGACAGTAAATATTTAGATGGTACTGTTGCAAACGATGCAGAATTTACTATGAATTATCCGGCTGTATATTCTATTGGTTTAGGATATTCTAAATCAAAATTTGATCTAGCCTTAGATTATCGTTATGTTGATTATGAGAATGCAGATGGCTTTGAAAAGTCTGGTTGGGAAGTTGGAGATAATGGATTTCCTACTGGAGCGGTCAATGGATTTGGGTGGAAAAGTATAAATGTTATTTCAGCAGGTATTCAATATAAAGGGATAGATAAATTGCCTTTAAGAGTTGGGTATACTTATAGTAGCAATCCAATTAATGAAGATGAAAATTTAACATTCTTCTCTATGCCAGCTACTGCAATAATTGCACATGCCTTCCAATTTGGGTTTAGTTATCCTATTAATGACAACTTTAGTTTAGATGCTGTGTATCACCATGGTAAAAGTGATGGTAAAACAGAGGGGACAATGTTGAATCCAACTCCAGATATTATGGGAGGACCATGGAATGCCGACACAAATCCTCTTGGAGCATTCCCAAGTTCTGTAAGTTATGATATGACTACTGATCTAGTTATGGTCGGGATTACTTATACTTTTAATAAAAAAGATGTAAAAGTAAATGAAGTCAATTAGCGTAAAACTTAAATAGTTGATAAAAAAGCGATTCAATATTGAATCGCTTTTTTAATATCTAGCATTTACTAATCAGTTAAAAAACATTTTCAATTACTTTCTAATAGAAATAATTGTACTATGCTTTTGCAATTGCAAAGATATGAGGCATACAAGGGTACTATGATTAAAATAAATAAATTTATATTACAAAACCATCTTAAAGTAGTAATTCGAATATCAAAAAGAATTAGAAATGAAATATTTTGTGGTCTAATTGACGTCTCAAGGTTTAAGTATACTAATATTCTATTTTTTAAATAGGTATTAATCTCCTACTATTACTTTTAGATTTATGGTTTATAAGCATTTTCATACTCTAAATAATCTGATAAAGAATCGCGAAAATAAGACGATAACCTTTTAGTGCTCCTCAATACTGAACTGTTAAGCTTTGTAATTTTCTTAATTTCTTCAATTACTTCACCTAAAAAATCATTTTCTGGTACAATTTTATTAATTAACCCCAATTCTAACGCCTGTTTAGATGAGATTTTATCAGAAAACATTAATTCTATTGCCTTATTATATCCTAATTTTTGGACCAAGAAAAATGGTAACCCACCACTTGGATGTAATCCATATTTATTATGAGCCAAAGAAAAATAAGTCTTAGTTGTTCCGTAAAGAATATCTATAGCTTGGGATAAACCAAAAAATGGAGTTACAATACTACCTGAAAGGACTGCAAAGCATAATTTGCTATAATTTGATATATACTCTACAAATCGATTCAAAATAATTATTTCTTTTATTCTTAAGTTTCTTTCATTAAAATTTGATGTTTCAGATTCTTTACTTTTAGTTTCTGAATACATTATTGTACTCAAAAAAATATCATATGCTTTTTCACTAAAACATTCAGGTTCATTTAAGAATAATAATGCTTTAATTTTTGGATCCTTTTCTAAGCTATCAAGTGTATTAAAAAGTAAATCACTATTATCTCTGTTACATAATAAATCAAACACATCATTTTTAAATAGTAAAATAGCTATTTCATCTTTAATATTAACCTCATAAAAATTTGTTGTTAGATTTTTCATTTGTTCATTTAATATAAAAAGTGATTTTTGGATTGAGTTTTTAATTTTAAATATAATACTAAAGTTAAATTATTAGTTCAAATTATAATATGATTTATATCAGTTTTATAAATAACTTAAGTTTTATATTGATTATAAAATTTCTTTCGATAATATCATTAAATGCTATTAAAAGAATCATAAAGTTTCCAAATTCTAAAATAAGGATTACTAAACAATTATTTTCTTTTACACGAAATTCTTTATCGGATTACTTAGAATTTGATGGAGCTTAATAATTTATCTAAAACATGATTATACCTACATTTAAAAAAAAGAATTAGTCTAAAATTATAATTAGTAGTTAAAGAGGTTTCTTAATTTTAGAAACCTCTTTTTTTGTGTATAAAAATCAAACAAATTTATTGTTTGAATACAACAAGGATTGTATTTTTGGAATTCTAAAAATTTGTTAGTGAATAATTACCTAGATCAATTAAATGAAGTTCAAAAAGAGGCCGTTTTGCATAAAGAAGGACCTATGCTTATTATTGCGGGAGCTGGTTCTGGTAAAACAAGGGTTTTAACCTATCGAATTGCTCATTTAATGAATCAAGATGTTGATGCTTTTAGCATTTTAGCATTGACTTTTACCAATAAAGCAGCTCGAGAAATGAAGAAGAGAATTGCGCTAATAGTTGGTGAAAGCGAAGCTAAGAATTTATGGATGGGTACTTTTCACTCAGTATTTGCTAGAATTTTACGATCTGAGGCAGATAAATTAGGCTATCCCAAAAATTTCACCATTTACGACACACAAGATTCCGTCCGTTTACTGACCTCTATCATCAAAGAAATGCAGTTAGATAAGGATAGATATAAACCCAAACAGGTTTTGAGTCGTATTTCATCTTTTAAAAACAGTTTAATTACTGTAAAAGCATATTACAGTAATTCTGATTTGATTGAAGCTGATAAAATGGCCAGTCGCCCTAAAGTAGGAGACATATATCGTCAATATGTAGAACGTTGTTTTAAAGCCGGGGCAATGGATTTTGATGATCTATTATTGAGAACCAATGAATTATTGACCCGTTTTCCGGAAGTATTGGCAAAATATCAAGACAGATTTAGATATATTTTAGTCGATGAGTATCAAGATACAAATCATTCACAATATTTAATCGTCAGAGCATTGGCCGATAGGTTTCAAAATATTTGCGTAGTAGGTGATGACTCTCAAAGTATCTATGCATTTAGAGGAGCAAATATTCAGAATATCCTTAATTTTCAGAGAGATTATGAAGAAGTAAAAACTTTTAAATTAGAACAAAATTATCGCTCAACAAGTAATATTGTTCAAGCTGCCAATAGTGTTATTGAAAAAAACAAAACAAAACTTGATAAAGAAATATGGACAGCCAATATTAGCGGAGAAAAAGTAAAGGTAATGCGCACGCTTTCTGATGGTGAGGAAGGTCGTTTCGTTGCAAATTCAATTTTTGATAATAAGATGAATTTGCAATTAAAAAATAGCGAATTTGCAGTTTTATATAGAACCAATGCGCAATCAAGAGCTATTGAAGATGCCTTGAGAAAAAAAGATATCTCTTATAGAATTTATGGAGGTCTGTCATTCTATCAACGTAAAGAAATAAAAGATGTATTGTCTTATTTGCGTCTGTTGATAAACCCAAATGATGAAGAAGCATTAAAAAGAGTGATCAATTATCCTGCAAGAGGTATAGGTCAAACCACTGTCGAAAAGTTGACAGTTGCAGCAAACCACTATAAGAAATCAATTTTTGAGGTATTAGAGAATCTTGATAAAATTGATTTAAAATTAAACTCAGGTACAAAAGGTAAGTTGCACGATTTTGTAATGATGATCAAAAGTTTTCAAATTGAAGCACAAACAAAAAATGCTTTTGAAGTTGCAGATCATGTAATAAAGAAAACTCAAGTAATTAAAGAGCTTGAAAAAGATGCAGCACCAGAAGCTATTAGCAGAGTTGAAAATGTTCAAGAGCTTCTTAACGGAATAAAAGATTTTATTGAAGAACAGAAAATTAAGGAAGAAGATGCTTCATTAGCCTTTTTTTTAGAAGATGTTGCTTTGGCAACCGATCTAGATAATGAAAAAGGTAATGATAAGGATAGTGTTTCTTTAATGACCATACATTTAGCGAAGGGATTAGAATTTCAATATGTGTACATTGTTGGTTTAGAAGAAAATTTATTTCCTTCTGCAATGAGTATGAGTACGCGAAGTGAACTGGAAGAAGAACGCCGATTATTTTATGTTGCTCTGACCAGAGCTGAAAAACAGGCCTATTTGACCTATGCATATTCACGATATCGCTGGGGTAAATTAATTGATTGTGAACCTAGTAGGTTTTTAGAAGAAATTGATGAAAAGTTTATTGAGCATCTTGCACCGAAAGTTTCACCACAAATTAATAAATTCATCAATGAAGATATTTTTGGTAGTGTACCTCAAGATAGAATACGTTATAAAAAACCAGGTACTAAAAAAGTGTATAAACCTAAACCTAAGACCATACAAATTAGTACTCCAAAAAACTTAAAAAAAGTTGCTAGTGTGAGTACTAACTTATTTGACAGTAATATAGTCATTGGTAATGTAGTTGAACATGCCAAATTCGGAAAAGGAGAAGTTGTTAAGTTAGAAGGAATGGGTTCAAATAAAAAAGCAGAAATAAAATTTAATTCTGTAGGAACAAAAAAATTATTACTGCAGTTTGCAAAACTTAAAATTTTAGGCTAAACAATTATCTTTAATTGGTATTGTATAAATATAATTGTTTCTTTGCCAAACAAATAATAGATTTAATTATGACGGAGTTTGATTTAGAGTACAATTCAGAAAGAGAACATTTAATTATACCCGAATACGGTAGACACTTACAGAAATTAGTGAATCATTGCATAAAATTAGAAAATAAAGAAGAACGCAATAAAATGGCAAATGCTATCGTAGATGTAATGGGTAATTTGCAACCCCATTTACGTGATGTACCTGATTTTAAGCATAAATTATGGGATCAGTTATTTATTATGTCTGATTTTGAGTTAGATGCAGATTCACCTTATCCTCAACCATCAAAGGAGGAATTAACCGCAAAACCGGAAGTGTTAGGATACCCAAGATCAGCATCAAAATATAAGTTCTACGGCAATAATATTCAAATTATGATAGACACTGCTTTAACTTGGGAAGAAGGTGAACTTAAAGATGCGCTACTTTATACGATTGCCAATCACATGAAAAAATGTTATCTTAATTGGAATAAAGATACAGTTGAAGATGATGTTATCTTTAAACATTTAAAAGAACTTTCTGATGGTAAGATTAATCTGACATCTGAAGATGAAACATTATCTGAAATTAAAAATTTATTACGAAAGAAACCAAGTGGTGGCAAGCACAGTAGTAATAAGCATAAAAGTAAAACAAGTTCTAATAAATCAAATAAAAACTATAGAAAACGATAATTATGTCGTTTTCAATATAATATATGGCTACATTTAAAATAGAAGGAGGTCATCAATTAAAAGGAGAAATTACCCCTCAAGGAGCTAAAAATGAAGCATTACAAATATTATGTGCTGTTTTATTGACTCCAGAAAAAGTTACCATTTCTAATATACCTGATATTCGTGATGTCAATAAACTCATCAAACTTTTAGAAAATTTAGGAGTAAAAATCCAAAAGAATGGAAAAGGATCTTATTCATTTCAAGCAGATGATGTCAATCTTAAATATTTAGAATCCGAGCAGTTTAAAGAAGAAGGTAAAGGATTACGTGGTTCCATAATGATTGTTGGTCCGTTGCTATCACGTTTTGGTAAAGGATATATTCCAAAGCCGGGTGGCGATAAAATTGGAAGAAGGCGTTTAGACACCCATTTTGAAGGATTTATAAATCTTGGTGCAAAGTTTCGTTATAATAAAGATGACCATTTTTACGGGGTAGAAACTGATAGACTTAAAGGTACATTTATGTTGCTTGACGAAGCTTCAGTAACAGGAACTGCTAATATCGTAATGGCGGCTGTTTTGGCGGAAGGAAAAACAACTATTTACAATGCTGCATGTGAACCTTATTTACAACAGTTATGTAAAATGCTCAATAGAATGGGGGCAAATATTACTGGTATTGGTTCAAATATGTTACATATTGAAGGTGTTGATACATTGAAAGGAACAGAACATACTATGTTGCCCGATATGATTGAGATTGGAAGTTGGATTGGTTTGGCAGCTATGACCAAAAGCGAATTGACCATTAAAAATGTAAGCTGGAATGATCTGGGACAGATTCCAGATGTATTCAGAAAATTAGGAATTACAGTAGAACGACAAGGAAACGATATCCACATTCCTGAACATAAAAATGGATATGAAATTCAAAATTTTATAGATGGTTCTATTCTTACTATTGCAGATGCACCATGGCCGGGTTTTACACCAGATCTATTGAGTGTTGTATTAGTAGTTGCTTCTCAGGCGAGAGGTAGTGTCCTGATACATCAAAAAATGTTTGAGAGTCGTTTGTTTTTTGTAGATAAATTAATTGATATGGGTGCTAAAATTATTTTATGTGATCCACATAGAGCTACAGTTATAGGTCATGATTTTCAATCACAATTAAAAGCAACTACAATGACTTCACCAGATATAAGAGCTGGTATTTCTTTATTGATTGCTGCACTTTCTGCTGATGGAACATCAACGATACACAATATAGAGCAAATCGATAGAGGTTATGAAAATATTGATGAACGGTTACAAGCTATAGGGGCTAAAATAATAAGAATAACTTGATTTACGATTGTAGATTTGCGATTTACGAATTCCTTACCATGATTTTTATGAATTGATTCTCATTGTATTTAATTATATTATTAATGCATATTCAGAACATTAATTTATGACAGATATTTACGATTACATTCATGAGTTCTTTAACAATGAAAAAAAATATTCTTTTCCATACGATAGGAAAGATTTAAAATCAATTACTGACTCTAATGGACTCTATGTTCTTTTTGAAAAAGGAGAATTATATAATGGAATTAAAAGAATTGTTAGAATTGGTAGTCATGATGGAAAGGATAGACTTGTTAAAAGAATAGGTAATCATTTTCGTTCTAAAAATCATCGACATAGCGTGTTTAGAAAACATATTGGAAGATGTTTTTTGAATATAGAAGAGGACACATATCTTGAGCATTGGAATAGACCTTTTAAGTCAAGGACAGAGAAAGAAGTTCATGGAAAGTTTGTTAATTTAGAATATGAAAAAAAATATGAAGAACGAGTTTCTTTGCATATTCAAGAAAAATTGTCATTTGTATTAATTCCTAAAATTTATGACAAATTACAAAGAGATCGTATAGAAGAAGGGTTAATTTCATCTTTAAATCAATCTGATAAGAAAATATCTTCTAAAAAATGGCTTGGAAATTTTCATCCAGATAATAGAATTAGAAATGCAAAAATTTGGAATATAGAATATCTTAAACATCATCCATTAGATAAAAATGAATTTAGAGAATTAATTGAAAATAGATAATAAATGTGTGACATTAATCACTTCTGTAAGTAATCGCAAATCTACAATCGTAAATAAGAAAAGTGTCATTTTGGCATTAGTATCAAGTTGGCAGTACTTTTGCTATTTAAAATAGAATATAAAATATTCAGTTATATGAGTAAAAAAGAAAACACAAAGAAAGAAGATATAGACGACATGGAACAAGACGTAGTTGAAGATAAAGTTGAAGAAGTAGTTGTAGAACCTACTGCTGAAGAACTATTACAACAAGAAAAAGATAAATACTTACGCTTGTTCGCAGAATTTGAAAATTATAAAAAAAGAACATCTAAGGAAAGGATAGAGCTTTTTAAAACTGCCAATCAGGAATTAATGACAGTTTTATTGCCAATTTTAGATGATTTTGATAGAGGCTTAGCTGAAATTAAAAAAGTAAAAGATAAAAATGTATTGAAGGGAATGGAACTTATCAATAATAAATTTAAGTCTATACTTACACAACAAGGTCTTTCTCAGATTGAGATAAAACAAGGTGATGTTTTTGATGCTGAAATTCATGAAGCAATAACTCAAATACCTGCCCCTTCTGATAAATTAAAAGGAAAAATTATTGATGTCATTGAGCAAGGTTATAAATTAGGTGATAGAATTATTCGTTTTCCAAAAGTTATTATTGGTCAATAAATTTTAAAAGTGTGAAAGAAGACTATTACAAAATATTAGGTGTTGATAAGAATGCTACAGCTGCAGAGATAAAAAAGGCATATCGTAAAAAAGCTATTAAATATCATCCAGATAAAAATCCAGATGATAAAACTGCTGAAGAAAAGTTTAAAAAAGCTGCAGAGGCTTACGAAGTATTGAATAATCCTGATAAGAAAGCACGCTATGATCAATATGGGCATGCAGCATTTGAAAATGGAGGGGCTGGTGGATTTGGTGCCGGAGGTATGAATATGGAAGATATCTTTAGTCAGTTTGGCGATATTTTCGGAGGCGGAGGCTTCGGTGGTGGTGGTTTTTCAGGTTTTGGAGGTGGCCAAGGTAGAGCTCGTGTAAAAGGTACCAATCTTCGTATTAGAGTTAAACTGACTTTAGAAGAAATATTGAATGGTGTTGAGAAGAAGGTAATGGTAAAGCGTTTGGTAAAAGCTGAAGGCGTTACGTATAAAACATGTACAGCCTGTAACGGACAAGGTCAGGTTACCAGAATTACGAATACTATTTTAGGGCGTATGCAAACAGCTACAACTTGTCCTACCTGTCATGGTGCTGGTGAAATGATTGATAAAAAACCTAGTGGTGCAAACGCACAAGGTTTGGTAACTAAAGAAGAAAAAGTCACTATTAAAATCCCTGCTGGTGTAGTAGACAGTGTTCAGTTAAAGGTTTCCGGTAAAGGGAATGAAGCACCGGGGAATAGTATTTCGGGTGATTTATTGGTAGTAATTCAAGAAGAACCTCATAATAAACTGAAGCGTGAAGGAAATAATTTACATTATGATATGTATATAAGTTTTCCTGAAGCTATATTAGGCGTTGGTAAAGAGATTGATACACTAACAGGTAAGGTGAGAGTGAAAATTGATGCAGGAACACAATCTGGTAAAGTATTGCGCTTACGTGGGAAAGGCTTACCGAATTTAGATGGTTACGGTAAAGGAGATCTGTTGGTACATATTAATTTATGGACACCAAAGGAATTATCGAAAGATCAAAAATCCTTTTTTGAGCAAATGAAAGATGACGATCATTTTAAACCGAATCCTTCAAACGCTGATAAATCTTTTTTTGAAAAAGTGAAAGACATGTTTTCTTAAATTTTAAACCGAAACCTAATAATTTTAATTTATTTTTTTAATTTATTAATAATTTACATATATTTTACATATATTTGTACCGTTGAATTGAGTAAATTAATTCAACACTTTTTCTTTTTCATAGCAATTTTCCCACTCTATTTTTAGGGTGGGTTTTTTTATTTGCCAAATTCATGAAT
>Ga0209633_10003265_pt1 | contig 15076 bp, 12 predicted proteins | sample Cruoilmetagenom1_FD_187290 | JGI IMG/M metagenome (GOLD analysis project Ga0209633, IMG submission 187290) | Oil polluted marine microbial communities from Coal Oil Point, Santa Barbara, California, USA - Sample 1 (SPAdes) (version 2) | ecosystem: Environmental > Aquatic > Marine > Oil seeps ... | reverse complement strand
GGGTGTGAGAAACTCAATTTGGACAAAAAATATTATTCTAGGCTTGGTAATTATTGCGATTCCTCTTTTACTAGTAAAATTTAGTTTTGCACAAGAGGGCAGTGATGATCCAATCTTGATATCAAAGCTTAGCATCAATACACCTGATGATTCCGTAATAGAGCAGTTTATGGAAACAAATGACTTTGCATTTGAAAGAACGGATGATTCTGAAGACGATCAAACAGAATTTATATATGCTAATTCAGAAGCACCGGAATTAAAGACCAGGACTATAAGAAAAGAGGATATTCTTCGCGCTGTACCAAGCATATCTACAGAAGACAATAAGACCTTAGGACTAATTATCCCCCCTTTCGCATACTTCGCTAAAAAATTCTAGTATCTGAAAATTGCAGACATGATACTTTTTGATACCCAAACAAAAAAGGGAGCCGTAGCCCCCTTTGTGAATTTAATTTGAATTGTATCTGTTAGTCACTAAGTAAGCTTAAGCAGTTACTTTTCTTCTTCTAATAACCATAAGTCCTACTATCCCTAAAATTCCTGCCATTGTAATAAATCCACATTCGGACAGTGTCGGAATAGGTCTTATATTCCGTACACCATTTAGCTCACTCACGAGTAGCTCGCAGTCTTCCCATTCGTAGAACAGGTAGTTGACGGGGAACGAGAAATCCCCCTTAGTCCCCCTTTTCCAAAGGGGGAGATGAATAGATTCCCGATAAAGACATTCGGGGATGACAAATTGGTCTAGTGTGGCGGGGTGATGGTTGCTACCGTAAGGAAATTATCTAAAACCCTACCACAAAACTATAATAATTAAGATAGCGGCAGCGCCTATGGCCATAAGGGTAGCATAACTTCTGATAACTCCAGTCTGTGCAGTTTGCAAAGTATAAGCGGTATCTTTAAGTACTGATGCAACTCCGTTTACCGCCCCGTCAATAATTTTCTGATCAAATCTGGCTGCCATAGTACATAAGTATGAAAACGGCTGAACAAATATATAATCGTATAGCTCATCAACATACCATTTGTTATTAGAAGCCTTATAGAGGGGCTCAATCTCGTTAGCGATTTCCCCAGGAGCAGATGGTTTAAAGTAATAGAGATAAAACGCAATTATTATACCCAGAGCAGCCCCGCCGATTGAAAACCCTACGAGAGCCCAATGACCGAATAAATGATGGCCTACTTCCTTAGCGTTGTCCAAGAGGATTGCAGGTGAGATATAATGCTCAAACAAATTAGTATCATGTAAACCGATAATCCTGCCCATAAAATCTGGAACCCCGATATATCCTCCAAATATTGAAAGTACAGCTAAGACAATAAGAGGGATTGTCATTGAATAGGGAGATTCATGAACATATCTCTTTATGCTTTCCGGCACTCTCGATTTTCCTTCAAATGTTAATAAATATAGCCTCAGCATATATAGAGCTGTAAGAACGACTGTTATAAGCGCCACTATCCAGTGAATCGTATAACCCCTGTCATATAGAGCGGCCAAAATTTCATCTTTACTGAAAAATCCTGACAAGAACGGCAAACCTGCAATTGCGAGAGTCCCTATTAAAAAGGTAATAGCAGTAATAGGAATGCTTTTTCTGAGCCCACCCATTTTTCTAATATCCTGCTCATCAGACATGGCGTGGATTATGCTTCCTGAACCAAGGAACAAGAGAGCTTTAAAAAATGCGTGAGTCACAAGATGAAATAGCCCTGCTGCATAAGCCCCTACACCAATTGCCATAAACATATAACCCAGCTGACTCACTGTGGAATAAGCGAGCACTTTTTTAATATCGTTTTGAGTAATAGCAATTGTAGCAGCCAGTATCGCGGTAAAAGCTGCAATTGATACTACTACCATCTGTGTTGTTGGCGATTGCGAATAGAACACATTACACCTAGCCATCATATATGCCCCTGCTGTTACCATCGTAGCAGCATGTATTAGCGCGCTCACTGGAGTTGGACCCGCCATAGCATCAGGCAGCCAAACATAAAGCGGAAATTGGGCTGATTTACCGACAGCTCCTACAAAAAGTAAAAGCCCAATTGCGGTTATCGTAACCCCAGGCACTGCGCTCATAAAAGCAGGATCTATAGCCTTACCAAAAACGTCCTGGTAGTTAACCGAACCAAAAATAAAAAATATAAGGAATATTCCTAAAAGGAAGCCGAAGTCCCCTATCCTGTTCACAATAAAGGCTTTTCTGCCTGCATAGGCTTTTTCATTATCTTCGTACCAAAATCCTATCAAAAGAAAGGAAGCTAAGCCGACTCCTTCCCATCCTACGAACATGAGAGGGAAATTATTCCCTAGGACAAGTATCAGCATAAAGAAAACAAATATATTTAGATATGTGAAGTACTTAGCGAAGGCCTTATCGTGATGCATATAGCCAATAGAGTAGATGTGTATTAGGAAACCGATCCATGTGATAACAAGCGCCATCACACTTGAGAGAGTATCAAACATTAATTCAAAACTGACAGTGAAATCTCCGGAAGGGATCCATACGAAGAGTTCTTGTATAATCTGTCTTTGTGGCGGATCTAAAGAGAGAAGCTGGACGAAATAAAATGTAGATAAAATTGCGGAGAGCAAAACTGCACCGCTGGCTATGAGGCTAGAGATACTGTGCTCTGAGTGTTCATCTCCCCTGCAGACTTTCTTCCAAAAACCACTCGCGAAAAGAAGCCCATTTATTACGGCTCCAATCAGTGGAAATAAAATTATCCATACTATCATTTCAAATTATCCCTTAAGAAGCTTTAATACGTCGATATCGAGAGTTTCTCTATGTGAGTAAATAGATACTAGCAGCGCCAGTCCAACTGCCACTTCAGCAGCCGCAACTGTAATAGACATAATCATAAACACGTGCCCTGTCATATCCCCCAGAGCTCGAGAAAAAGCTACAAAAGCCAAGTTTGCGGAGTTAAGCATTAATTCAAGCGACATCAGTACTATGATTAAATTTTTTCTGACTATAACGCCGTATGCGCCTATTACAAAAAGAATTGCGCTTAATACTAGATAATGTTCAATAGATATATTCACTCAGTTTGCTCTCTTTTTTGCTATTATAACCACGCCGATAATTGCAACTAGTATTAATATAGAAGTTAGCTCAAACGGCAGTAAATAATCTATAAATAAGGTTGTTCCCACACCTTGTACTGTACCAAAACCTTCCATTTCTGAAACACTTGTATTACTTAAGAAAAGACCTTTCTTAAAACCCAGACTTGCAAAATAACCGACAAAAAGCAGAATCACCAATAACGCACTCACTTTAAAGCCCAGGTGTTTTGACTCAAACTTTAAAGATTCCGGCTTCAAGTTTAAAAACATAACGGTAAATAGGAACAGAATCATAATCGCCCCAGCGTATACAAGTATCTGTATCACAGCCACGAAGTGGGCCAATAAGAGGACAAATAGCACTGCTGTTGAGAATAATGTGAGAACAAGAGACAGCGCGCTTGATACGGGGTTTTTAAAAGAAATCACCATAAGCGCACCAGCCAATGCAAGCGCCGCAAATACATAAAACACTACAGTTTCCAAGCTTGTAAATGTCCTCCTGGTAGAGTATTCACCTTTAGAACTGTAAAGTATATTTGGAATGAAAAGATAGTCAAACAATTGGGGGATTAAAGGTTTAATTGTGGAGGATGATCAAAACTGGATTCCCGATTAAGACACTCGGGAATGACAGAAAAGGAAGGTAGGAGCTTAACAGGATTTCAGGATTAAAAGAATACCCCCCATCCTAACCTTCCTCCACTCAAGGGGGAAGGAATTAACTGATGAATTTGTTATCTGCTCGTAGTTACACCCACTCTGTCGCAGTATTTTATGACGGGGCACTCGGAGCATTTAGGTGAAATCGGGCGGCAGATATGCTGACCGAATGATACAAGAAGGCTATTATAGTCGATCCAGTGCTCCCTAGGGAGCCTTTTTCTAAGAGCTTTTTCGGTATCGTCTGGGCTTTTAGTTCTTATATAACCAAAGCGGTTTGAGATTCTATGCACGTGAGTATCCACGCAAATTCCGGGTTTATCATAACCAAGAGTCACCACCAGATTAGCTGTTTTTCGCCCTACTCCTTTAAACTTTAGAAGCTCATCAATATCATCGGGAACGATAGAGTCATATTTAGTAATCAGATCGTTGCAAATCTCATGAATGTTCTTTGCCTTAGTTTTATAAAACCCAACAGGGTAAATTGCCTCTATAATTTCTTTTTCGCTAAGCTTGAGCATATCAGAAGGATTGTCCGCAAGTTTAAAGAGCTTTCTAGACGCCTGAGCTGTGGTTTCGTCTTTAGTACGAAGGCTCAAAACGGTAGAGATTAGAACCTTAAAGGGATCTTTGGAAGATTCAGCAACAAGAGTAACAATAGGAACATCCCACTTGGGCGTTTCTCTTGCTAAAATTTTTACTATTTTGTGAATGTCGCTAGGTTTCATATATCGATACAGGATACATGATCCAGGATTCAGTAAAAACAAACAAAGAACCCCCCCTTTTCTAAGGGAGGAGGAAAAAAAAGATTAGATTCTGAATACAGTAGATATGAATGAAATAAGCTAGGAATGAGTGTAGGGGAGTCGCGTAAAACAACTCCCCCAACTTAAGTTAGATAGCTCTCTATGTCTTATGATTGATTAATTATATACATCCATAAGACTCTTTAGTACTGGAGCTGATTTTGACCTTTTGATTCTCTCAAGCGCCTTCTTTTCTATCTGTCTAATTCTTTCTCTTGTTAATTTAAATTTCTTACCTATTTCATCAAGCGTATAGGCCGTTTCATAACCTATACCGAACCTCATCTTCACAACGTCTCTCTCACGCTCTGTCAATCTGAGAAGCGCTGTGTTTATATTTCCAGGTATCGAAATCTCAGCAATTATGCTGTCCACAACGAGTGAACTTGAGTCTTCTATGTAATCTAAATAAGTAGCTTTTTCGCCGTCATACACAGGAGTGTCTAAACGGACTACTCTGTTGCCGCTTGACTCAAGAATTCTTTTCACATTCTCAACACTCATCTGCGCCTTTTCTGCTATTTCCTCGGCTATTGGCTCTCTTTTATTTTTTTCTGTAAGCACTTTCTTTACATGTCTGACCTTGCCTGCTTTTTCTAGCAAATAGGCAGGCATTTTGACAGTACGCGTTTGATTAAATACCCCCCTTGTCATAGCTTGATTAATCCACCAGCAGGCATATGTTGAAAACCTAAATCCCTTGGAGTAATCAAATCTTTCAACTGCTTTTATGAGCCCAAGATTTCCTTCTTGTATTAAATCTAGAAACGCAATCCCTCTGCCGGCATATCTCTTTGCCATACTAGCAACCAGTCTAAGATTAGACTTAACAAACCTATTTCTAAGCTGAACACCCTTATTTCTAGTTGCTTTGTAGACATGCACCAGCATTCTAAGACGAGCCTTTGCTTTGATATCCACTAGATGCTTAATTTTCTTAGAGGAGCGCTCATCAAGCTCTAAGATTGCATTTACCTGAGACTCAAGATTTTCAGGATCCTCTTCGAGTCGCCTGCCTAAAGTATTTTCTAGAACTTTCTTTATTTCTTTTGCTTTTGTCTCGCAGCTTTTTATTTTAGCTGATACCAGAGATTCCTCTTGAGGGGTTAAGAGAGACTCAGTACTTACTTCCTGGAAATAAGCGTTAACTAACCGAAGGTCATGATTAGTAATATCCATTTCCTTCTCAGGCTTCTTATTTTTTACTGCAACTCGCTCATTATCTAAAGTTTCTTTATCTAAAACTTCTTCATCATAATAGTCTTCAATCTCTTCCAGCTCTTGATTTGCGAACCCCTCTGTTACGGGTTCAATCACCTGAGTTTCAACCTGTTCATTCTCGTAACCATCAAATGCTTGGCTATATTCTGGGTTTTTTTGCATTTTCCTCTCCTTCTAAATTAGATGTAATATTGCGTATATTAGATGCATTTACGAAATATTGATGATATACATATAAACTCATACGGTTAAGATTTTGTTTCAGATTTAAGTAAAAAACTTAAAAAAATATTCTAAGACAAAGATATTGCAATGATATAGGTATGTTGCAGTTGGATTAAATTTGTTTGAAAATATAAAATAATAGGAAATATCACCGGAAACAACTAAAAAGCATGAAAAACTCACTTATTGAAGGGTGGATTTATCAATTTCTCCAGTGGCTTGAGCTCTTATTCCTTCCCATTTTTGAAATAATATCCTGAGAGAAGTAGAAGCTTCTTCAAGCTCTCCCTTGTTCAATTGGTGAAGAAATTTCCATATTTCACCCACTGATTGTTCATTCTTTAATGTGGCAGGATTGATAAAAGAACAAATCTCCCCGTAATTGAGAACGATAAACCCAGATTTATCAAATCCGGAAAACCATGTTTGAAGATCGCTTAAACTATGGCTCATTACAGTTAAATTATTTGCAAATAAAGATTTTATTTGACCCTCTTTATAATTTTCAAAACAGTTCGATAAAATCTGCATTGCCTCATCTATTCTACTGAGAGCGGTTTCGATTGTTGTGTTATAGTGAATCGCATTAAAACCCCAATGCGTATAGAGTGATTTTCTCTCATCTTCACTAAACAAGATAAACCAATCAAGTGGTATAATATTTTCTGAATGAGAGGAATTGGATTTGGAATACATAGGAGAGATGTAATATTTACCTTCTTCATCTTTCATAAAATAACAGTCTTCTACTTCGTCCTTACCCATACCCAAATGTGAAGACAGCGCACTTCTAAAAGCCTCATATTCATTCCCGAACCACACTCCGAGTGGAGATGTAGGCCCACCCCAGTACTGTTCATAAAAGTGCGCGTATTCTTTCCAATAATTACTCTTATCTCTAAAACTATCTATAGGTTCATAAATAAGTATGCTGCTAATTGCCATAGTAAAGTAATAAACCAAACCCGATATAAAATCAATTAGGCATTAAGTTCAGCATGCTACTCCAACTTAGTATAATCTTGTTAAGTTTGACAATAGCTTTAGAACCCACGTAATATCTACTTATGGGCTATATTTCGATTGAAGACATTATTAAAGAAGCTAAGAAAAGAAAGATCAGTCTTGGGGAAGATCCGGAAAAGACAATTAAGCTTTCTGCAAAATTAGGATTAATTCCCAAGCCTAAAAGAAAAAGGTCTAAGGTTTCCGGTCAGACAAAAACAACCTTATTTTTTCCTGAAAAGACTATAGATAAACTTGCTCAAATTAAATCTCTTAAATCTGAAGGGCTTAGTCCGGATGAAATAAGAGATAGTTTTGCTCTACAATATGTGCAGGGAGCTTTGAAAGACCTCCTGGATAACGCTGATGGCGACAAAGTACAAGAGCTAGCGCATATAATCACCAGCGAAAAAGAACTTGAATCCATAGTGGAAGCCCCCTTAGTTTATTTAATTGAAGGGATGTCGCCCGATGAATCTAAGAAACTCCTAACCCTTTTCTGCGGAGTTGGGTTTTACGCACTGATAGAAGCTCAAAAAGCGCTTGAAGAGTTTAAAGTGAACGACGCAAGGAAAGCGCTGTTCAAAGCTATCTTTTACAACTCCATAGCGGTATTAAGAATGGCCCGCACAACAGGCGATACTAAACTTGAGGCTACAGCTGCGGAGTTATATGAAAAGGCTGTGATTCAGCCAATAGGCAAAGCGAGTGAGCGGGTTAGAAAAGAATTTACAAGTTCTTTTGATCAATACCTAAAAGATAAGGGCCTTACGGATCAGGAAACAACTTAAAGCTTTTTTGCAATGTGGAGCGAGATGCTCTCTATAGTTTCAAAAGTTTCAGGCGTGATTTCACTTTCATCGATCCGTATTTGAAATTCCTCTTCCAACGCAACAACTAACTCTAAAGTAGCAACAGAATCCAGACCAACTCCATATTCTATTAAGGGAGAACTATTATTTATCTCTTTGGGATCAACCTCTTCGAGAGCATTCTCAAGCAAGACTTTTTTTATTCGATCTTCTATTACCATATCAATTAAACACTCAAGACGGATAAATTATTTTAATTCCTCTCTTAATACTTTACCAGTAGGACTTCTCGGAATCTCATCTCTAAACTCAACAGTTCGAGGGATTTTAAACTCCGCAATCCTCTCCCTGCAAAATTCAAGTATCTCTTTTTTTTGAATTTTCTCATCTGATACTATTACTGCTTTCACACTTTCGACTCCGTTACTGTCCGTAATACCCAACACTGCCGCCTCTTTAACATTAGGATGATCTAATAAGATGTTTTCGACCTCCACTGGATCAACTTTATTGCCACTGATATTTATAAATAATTTCTTCCGGCCTACGATATATATAAATCCGTCCTGATCGATCCTTCCGAGATCTCCTGTGAAATAATATCCGTCTCGAAAGGCTTTCTCAGTCTCTTCGGGCAACCCGAAATACCCAGTAGTAGTCATAGAAGGGCTTCTTACTACTATTTCTCCAACTTCATTTATACCAATTTCTTGCCCACTTTCATCTAAAATCTTAACAACAACATTCCTTACATGCTGGCCGACTGAGTTAAAGGTGTTTTTAATATCATCGCCTAGATTAATCGAAATAAGACCAGTCTCGCTTGAACCGTAAAGCTGCCTGGGGTAGATGCCGAACTTTTCATAGAATTTGTTAAATGTTTTCTCAGGCAAAGGAGCTCCGGCAGATATAACAAGCTTTAGTGAAGAAAAATCTTTGGGCTGAGGAAGATATGTTTTTGCCAACACATCGAGCATGACGGGGACGGCTGGAAATATTGTTATTGATTCTTCCTCCAGAAGGTCGAGAACTCTGTTTCGGTTAAACCCACCCAGAACAAAAATGGCAGCTCCAATTTTTATTGAGCTTATAAAATTACCAAACCCATATGTATGAGATATAGGAACTGTAAACAAGATATTATCATTCTCTGTCCAGCCTACTGTTTGTGTATGGTTATCAGCAAGCGCTACGAGATTGTGATGGGTTCTGGAAACTCTTTTGGGTTTTCCGGTAGAACCGGTTGAATACAAATAGATAGCTTCATCACTAGAATCAATTGGAACATCAGGCAAAGTTTCCTCATTAAAATTGTGAGTATTCCATTCAGGGCTTTTACCCTCAACAATAGAATATGGAATATTGCTCTCTGAGGATATTTCATCAACTAGCAGTTTAAGTTGATATTGAGTTAGTATTAATTTTGCCGAGGAATGATTTACGTAATACGCGATCTCTTCTTTTTTAAATGTAGTATTTACCGGTACTGATACTGCTCCTAGATTAGATACGGAAAAGAAAGCGACAATAAACTCAATTGAATTTGGCAGGAGTATGACCACTGTATCCCCTTTCTTAATTCCCTTTGAATATAAGAAAGAAGAGAAACTTTCGACCATCGAGCCGAGCTCATTGTACGAAACCCTCTTATTATCTCCTACAACCGCAATGTTATCAGAAAATTCTTGTATAGAAGATAAAAAAAGCTCCCTTACCGTACTCATATAGAATTAACCTCTCTCTAAGGATATATCGCAGTAGACATAAGGCCTTGAGTTTCAGGAAAATTGAACATTATATTCATATTCTGTATTGCCTGACCTGAAGCCCCTTTTCCCAAGTTATCAATCGAAATAACTGACACGAAAACATCATCTTGAAAACCTATTCCGATATCACACATGTTGGAGTACCTTACACTTTTGGTTGACGGCAAATTATCTTTTTGAAACATCCTTATAAACTTATTATCTTTATAAAACTTCTCATATATTCTGCAAGCTTTATTAGTGGGTACTTTCTTTTTTAAGCGAGCGTAAACGGTAGCCAGGATTCCCCTATCAAGAGGGACTAAGTGAGGTATGAAAGTTATTCTATAGTTTGTATCTCCAATTTCTGAGAATATCTGCTCGATTTCCGGCTTCTGACTCTGTCCAGAAGAAGCTATCTTGATACTCTCATTAGCCTCTGAAAAGTGTTGCCCTAGGTTAGGCGCGCGACCCCCGCCTGATAGTCCTGATTTAATATCAGCTATTATGGAATCCGGTATTAAAAGACCCGCTTTAACCATCGGGGCCAAACCAAGAATGACGCTTGTTGCATAACATCCGGGATTTGCCACTAGCTCAGCATCAACTATTGCCTCTTTATTAATTTCCGGAAGTCCGTAAACTGCATTTTTTAAGTAGTTCTTGTATCTATGTTTAGACTTGAACCATTTTTCATAAATCTTTACATCAGAAAAACGAAAATCAGAACTAAAATCAATCACACGAGCTCCTGTATCGAGCATTTTTTTAACAAAATGCATTGAAGCTGCATGTGGAAGACATGAAAAAACTAAATCAACGTTTTGAAGCTCATAAGCTTTCCGAACGCTCTTGCACTCTATATCCAAAAAACCGTTTAGATGTTGGAATACATCTGATATTTTAGTATTGGAAAACTTTTCAGAAGTAAGCCAGCTAATTTCCACTTCATCATGATTTTTAAGCAGCCTCAATAGCTCTGCACCTGTATAGCCGGTTGCTCCAAGAACACCAATTTTTATAGTCATATCTTTTCCATTTATTTACAGAACTCAATAATAGTGTAACGTCTTGATATCATATCTTATTAAAGTTAATGTTTTAAACAGAGCGATGGTCTCAAAACTTAAAAAAACTTTTTCGTTCATACTATTAGTAACCTTATCTGTAAATTTTTTACTATACTCATCTCAGAGTTATTCTCCCCCTAAAGCCGAATCAATCTCGTATTCAATTGTAAATTGTCCTTCACATGAAAATCAACACCATACAACTAATATTGTTCAAATCATAACTGGGACTGATAATGAGAGCGGGTCTGCGAAAGATTGTTTTTGTTATGATTGCTGCAATCAAAGAGTATCTTCTGATATTTCAATACCAACAGTTTTAGTAGTTCTTGAAAAGTATTCAACATCGATAAAAACGATAAATGAATCCATACATGTTGTGGGTTCATATAAAAACCTACCGATTCGTTCTCCTCCCAACATCTTGGCTTAGCAATAAATATAGCGTAGTCAAAAGTTTTTCTCTTTTAGCAAGCGGCGGTTTGTTTACATTGCTGAGCTCAAAATTGTGGACATATATCATATATACATTATATGTATTCGATTCATTTAAATTTAGAGCATTTAAACGAAATACTCTTGGAGGAAAATGAACAGTGAATAGTTCGCGAAATATAGGTATGAGAAAATTAGATTTATTATATGTTTTAATTTTGTGTTTATTAACATTGAGCTTTACTTCCGAAGTATTGGCGGACACCCCGGTCCCACCGGAAGCTAGGAGATGGAACCCTGCCAGACCGGACGGTCATGCGCCTATAGGTGTAATGGGAGATCATACGCACAATGCAGGCGAGTTCATGTTTTCTTACAGATACAAGTTCATGGACATGAACGGCAACAGAATCGGCACAAAAAAGGTAAGCAATCAAAGGGTACTTCAAGATTTTATGGTAACGCCAACAGACATGACAATGCAGATGCACATGTTCAGTCTTATGTATGCGCCTACCGATTATATAACTCTTATGGGTATGATCCCTTATGTAAAAAAATCCATGAACCACCTCACACGAATGGGAACACGGTTTAGGACAGAATCAGACGGCATTGGAGATATCAAATTCACAGGATTGATTAAGATATTTGATAATTACCGGCAACGTGTTCATCTAAACGCCGGAATGAGCTTTCCGACTGGGTCAATTGATGAAAAAGATAGAACACCCATGGGCCCAAACCAGCAGCTTCCATACCCAATGCAGCTAGGTTCCGGAACCTTTGATCTTCTTCCTGGAATAACCTATTTGGGTCAATTTAACGATCTGTCATGGGGATCACAAGTGAGTGGTGTAATAAGACTTGGAGAGAATGATAGGGATTATACGCTTGGAGACGCGCTCGATATGACCACATGGGGAGCGTACGATTGGTACAATTGGATCAGCACCTCAGCTAGGCTGGATTGGCAGTTTTGGGGTAATATAGACGGTGCGGATCCAGCTCTAAATCCCGCTGTTGTTCCTACTGCAGATCCTAATTTAAGAGGCGGTAACAGACTGGATCTACTCTTTGGATTAAATTTTTACGTTCCTGAGGGTCCAAGATTTATAAAAGGACAAAGACTGGCAATCGAAATGGGATTCCCGATCTATCAAGATCTGGACGGCCCACAGCTTGAGACAGATTTCGTTCTCACAGCTGGTTGGCAGTATGCTTTTGCTCCTTTTAAACACTAAAAGTCTATAGAAACTGTATGCTCTTTGAAAGAGCATACAGTTTCTATGTAAAATTTCTTGAATGTCAGTTATTATTATAAATATTAGTGATTTGTTTTACTTCATACTACCAACTATTCGGAGGATACATTGATGGCAAGAATCTTAAATCTTAATACATTTCTTTTAATCCTACTAATAGCAACGTCATACATTGCAACCAGTATTACGGGATGTGGAAGCAGCGGCAGCGGCGGTAATAACAAGACAACAATAAGAGGAACAATAGAAGAAGTTATCGGAGGATCAGGAGACGTGTCGGGTATAAGAGTGAGCATATTTGAAGGTAACAAACGCCGCAGCTCTGACCGCACAAACAATGCTGGAGATTTCAGGATTACATATAAACCAGATGATGATAGCCCCATAATCGAATTTGAAGGTGACGATTTCATACTCGCAAGAACTATTAGCATAACAAGACGAAGTGATGTCCAGCTAAATGAAATAATTGACACGATTACTCCAGAGATTATCTTCACAGAATGGACTGTAGATCAAAGACGTCTTACACTTTCAAGTTTTGATGAAGTAATATTTAATTCAACTGAGGCTGTTTTCCAAATAGACGGAAAAGGAAAAAACTGTATTAGAGCAAAAGGAGACAGCAGGGCTGAAATTACCGCTTTAAGCATTTCACTAATCAACTGTTCAGAAGGAATCACCACATCTAGTTTTGGCTTTGTAAGCCTAATGGCTGATGAAGATATCAATTTAAGTGCTAGACAAGACGGAATAAGTACACAGGATAATTCATCTGTTACCGTCTCCATGACCCTAAATCCAATAGCAAATAATATATTTATAACTTCAGATAGGCAAAATGGTATAAGAGCCTCAGGAAATTCAGCAGTTCATGTTGATCCTCAGTTTAATTGTATTGTTACAGGATTTAAAGACGCAGTGAGAAAGACAGGGACTTCCTCGGTTACCACCAATACTTGCACTTTAGTAAGCGGCGGTAACTAACGTAATAGCATTGATATGAACTAGAAGACCTAGTGCGCCTCCGCCCAATTGTCTCCAGTTCCAATATCAACTTTGATAGGAACTATCAGACTCCAGGCGTCTTCCATTTCTTCTTTTACCATCTTGGAAAGTTTATCTAGTTCTTCTTTTTTTACTTCAAAAAGTAGTTCGTCGTGAACTTGGAGTATCATGATTGATTGATAATCCGCCAGCTTATCATTAATTCTTATCATGGCTATGTTTATTATATCAGCCGCTGAACCCTGGATAGGCGTATTCATCGCAGTCCGCTCTCCAAATCCTCTGAGCCCCCGGTTATTTGATTGGAGTTCAGGTATTGGCCTTCTACGCCCTAGTATTGTCTCAGCATATCCCTTTGTTTGAGCATCTAAAATAGATTTTTCTATATACTCTTTTACCTTCCCATAGCGCTTGAAATATTCATCAATATAGCTCTTTGATATTGAAACAGAGGTGCCAAGCTGTTTAGCTAATCCAAATGCGCTAATACCGTATATAATGCCAAAATTGATGTTCTTAGAGAGTCTACGCATATCGGGCGTAACGAGGTCTTCAGTTACACCGAATATTTCTGCCGCTGTCCTATTATGAATGTCGCTGTCGTTTAAAAATGCCTCGACCAGGTTGTCATCCTTGGAAAAATGAGCAAGCAGTCTGAGCTCGATCTGAGAATAATCCGCAGAAAGAAGGGTATATCCTTCTTCGGGCACAAAAGCTTCCCTTATACGTCTTCCTTGAGCAGATTTTATGGGTATATTCTGAAGGTTGGGATCACTTGAACTAAGTCTTCCCGTTGAGGAACCAACCGGATTAAACGAAGTATGTATTCTTCCCGTATCGGGGTTAACAAGCTTGGGAAGAGAATCAACATAGGTTGATTTTAGTTTTGAGAGCGTACGGTGCTCAAGGACTTTTTCTGGTACAAGATGAAACTTGCTCAGATCAGTTAATACTTCTACATCAGTAGAAGGCTCTCCTTTCTTGGTTAGCTTTTTCTGAGGAAGATCAAGGGTCTTGAAAAGTACTTCGCGCAGCTGTAATGGTGAATTCAGATTAAAATCATATCCTACTTCTGAGAAAATTTCTTTTTCAATCTCTTTAAGCAAAGATTCGAATTCTTTGGACAAGTCTTTTAGCTTATCAGCATCAATATTGACCCCGTTCATCTCTATTTTGGCTAATACCCTAATAAATTTAAGCTCTATATCTCTAAATACGTCCGTTAATTTAATTTCCTCTAAATCTGGTGCAAGAATTTTACTTAGCAGCATAGCAATATCAGCATCTTCAGAGGCATAATCACGGGCAACTTCAAGCTCAACCTCATCAAAATCGATCTTCGTTTTACCTGTACCTGTAACATCTTTATAAGAAATCATCTGATGCCCTAAATATAATCTTGAAAGCTCATCCAGACTATAGCTGTTCCTGGAAGAATCAATCATGTGAGCCGCGATCATTGTATCAAAACTAATCCCGTTTAAATTGAGTCCGTATTTATTTAGTACAACTATCTCGTATTTAAGGTTCTGTCCGATCTTCGCGATCTTCTCACTCTCAATTATAGGTTTTAATTTGCTGAGAACTAAAGAAAGGTCGAGTTGTTTTGAGGAAGAATCAGTAAGGGCTCTATGGGCAACCGGAACATAATAAGATTCGTGCGGCTCTGGGCAGAGCGCTACCCCTACAATGTTAGCGAGCATAGGATTTGG
>Ga0209633_10003264_pt1 | contig 15077 bp, 14 predicted proteins | sample Cruoilmetagenom1_FD_187290 | JGI IMG/M metagenome (GOLD analysis project Ga0209633, IMG submission 187290) | Oil polluted marine microbial communities from Coal Oil Point, Santa Barbara, California, USA - Sample 1 (SPAdes) (version 2) | ecosystem: Environmental > Aquatic > Marine > Oil seeps ... | reverse complement strand
AAAACATCGAAGATGAAATGACTGAGTGGTATACAGCTGCTGGCTTCCGGGGAACCGCCCGGGGGGGCAGCCCCCCCAAGGGATTTGATGAAACCCTGCCCGGTCAGCTGGCCCGGGCCGTCCCGGCACTGATGGAAGCAGGGCTGGAATCCAGACTGATAGGGCAGCTGCCGGATGAGGATTCCCCCGGTAACAGTCTTGAGCTGCCCCGTCCGCCTCTGATTCTCACCGCAGATGGGTGCTTCATCTACTTCCTGCGCCGCCGAAAGGAAGAGGACCGCTTTCTCGCCGCCCTGGAAAGCCGCAGCCGTCTGGCGGGGGCAGCGGATAGGCCGGTGCATCCGGCATTCACCACGGCCATCACCCGCTCCAATCCCGCTACCCCCGAGGGCGCCCTGCTTCAGGGTCTTGCCGGCGGTCGCCGCCTGCTCCTTTTAGCCGGAGGACCCGGTACTGGAAAAACCACCACTGTGGCCCGGCTTCTGGAACTCTTAAAACCCGCCCCCGGCAGCCTTGAAGTGATACTCGCCGCCCCTACCGGCCGGGCCGCCGCCCGGATGAGTGAGAGCCTGAAGCTCTCAGATAAAACCGCCGGGCGGACCATCCACAGCCTGCTGGGCCTCTACCCCGGACGCCCCCCGCGGCATGATATCGACCGCCCCCTGGCCGCCGACCTCTGCATCGTGGATGAGGCTTCAATGGTAGACCTCCCCCTGATGAACGCTCTGCTCGCTGCCCTGCCCGAGTCAGCGGCCCTGCTCCTGGTAGGCGACCCCGACCAGCTCCCCTCGGTAGAAGCCGGCGCCGTCCTGGGTGACCTGCTCTACGGGGCCGCCGAAGCTGCGAGAGCCATAGCAAGGGCCGCAGCTGAGGAGGGAGGGGCTTTCCCGATGGTTGAGGCAACTCCCCTGAGCGAAGCAGCACAGAAGAAACAGGCAACTCCCCGGCGAAAAGCGTTCGCAAAGGTTGAGGCAACTCCCCGGCGAAAAGGACCTCTGGCCGGTACCGTGGTGAAACTCACCAAAGTGTACCGTTCAGATACCGCCATCCTGGAAGCCGCTTCAGCGGTAAGGGAAGGGGAATTTGAAACCTTGAAAGGCATTCTGGAAGAAGCTGAAGGTGCCGTTCGTCTCCTTTCTCCCGGCAGCCCGGATGTCATGGCCCGTATTATTGCTCGGGAGGCCCATGAGGCCCGGGAAGCCTTCGATTCGGCGGCAAAACCACTCACCGAAGTCGATGATATCTCTAAGCTCTTTAAAGGCTTTTCAACCCGGGCCGTCCTCTCCCCTCTGCGGCAGGGGCCTTGGGGTGTTCCGGCGATGAACGAACGCATCTCCTGGCTGCTGGGCGGCACAGCCTCTCCCTTCCCTGGGATGCCGGTAATGATTACCCGTAACGATTCCTCCCGGAATCTCTGGAATGGTGACCGAGGTGTTCTTGTTTTATCCGATGGGCGATTAAGAGCCGCCTTTTCCGAAGCTGGCGGTGTGCGCAGCTTTCCTCTGGCCGCCCTCCCGGGATGGGAACCGGCCTGGGTGCAGACCATCCACAAAAGCCAGGGCTCGGAGTTCGATTCGGTAACCATCCTCCTTCCAGAAGGGGCAGAGCGTCTGCTCAGCCGGGAAATACTCTACACTGCCTTCACCCGGGCTCGGCATAGTGTAAACCTCTATGCTGAATCCGAGACTGTTGAGGCAGCATTGGAGAGGCGGGTTGTGAGGCATTCCCGGATACGGGAGTGGGCTGCTGGGAAGTGAAATCTGGCTGAAATTGTGCTGGTGAAGCCTAAGATATGGAATAATGAGTCTCTATAGAAGAAAGCCCGGATCCAGCTTTGTATGTATGGATTTCCCCGAAAAAGATTTTATCTCAACGCCTTCATCCCTCTTTTCTATACTCCTAACCCGTTTAAACCCATCAGGAATACGCGCCACACCCTGTATATATTTAACCGTCATCTCACTGCCTTCTTTCAGATAATGGGAAGTTATAATACCTTCTTCATTTAATGAGTTTCTTTCGGCGGCTACTGAAAGACCGTCTCCCAAGTGGCTGCAGACATCTTCCACCCCTATACAGACATTTCTGCCGTACCACGGTTTTTGGTGTCTCCCCTTATTTGCCATCCAGAGAACAGTTGATGGAAGAATAGCCTGGTCCTTAAGAGCGAACCAGAGATATCCCTCTTCAGGCACGGTAACTGCGGTCCAGGCAAATTCTTCACGGGGTTTATTATAAACTTGCAGAAGATCCATAAACCCCTCTCTGGCCGGAAACTCTGAACAATCAGTATATTCTTTATCTTTCCAGATAGTTGGAACCATTTTTAGAGAATCAAATTTTTTAAAAGCTGCCAGACTGTAGTATTCCTCATCAAAGTAGCCACCATGTCTATTGTCATCTGTATAACCAAATTTTATAGGACTTGTGCTTATATTTTTTGTTGTTCCACCAGGGAAAATTACATGATGTCCTGGTGAAATGGGACCTGCGAAATCCACAATTCTGTGGCTGATATAGAGGTTATTTTCATTCTCTTTAAGAAATATTTTTTTTGTGATAGTTCCTTTTCTTACTTTCGTATCCATTTTTAAAGTTATGGAATTCTCTTCAAGATTATCTCCAAGAATCCACATACTACCAGAAGATTCTCCATGAGGCGGATGGACTTCACCACCCCATGAATTGTCTCCCCCAAAGGTAAGACAGAAAAAGTCCCCTCTGAGAGGATCAAGAACATCAGGGAGGTTACTCAAATCCAAATCTTCATCTGCCCAGGGGTTGATATAAAAAGGCTCAATGGGGTTATCGGAATCTTTCATAAAAACAACCGGAGCCATATGGCCCCCCTTTTCTGTCAGAGAAAGACGTATCTTTTTACTGTCGAGAATCCAGCTTTTCTGACCTTTGATAATGTCTGTTTTAATCATAAAATTCCTCCCCTGTTATCAGATCAGTCTTGAATTTCAGGATTATTACTTGTAAACACCATATTTTTTTGCAGATTCTACAAGAGTATGCAGGAGCTCAGGGCTGGAATTTCCACTCATGCTGCATCCTGAACTTAATATAAAGCCTGAATCAGGCATCATAAAGTCAATAAGCTCTCTGCAGGCAGTATCAACTTCATCGCTGGTACCGTTACAGAGCATTTCTGTATCCAGATTACCGAGAATTGTGGTCTTCCCCATAGTAGCCTTTCTAAGGCTTTTAATATCTGTGAGGTGATCAACCTCAAACAAGGTTGCTCCAGTTTCCGGCCATATATCGTGAATGGCATCTGTATTCCCACAGATATGAATTGAATAGGGGATTCCAATACCCTTCTCAATTTGTTCAACGGCTCTTTTTTCATAATCAAAAGAATACTGTTTATAATAATCAGGACCTATCAGAGATGGACCGCAGTATGCATCTCCGCAGGTTACCATATCGGCTCCGGCTTCCTTCAGAACAGCGGCAAACCTTACGTGGAGGTTTAGACTGTATTCAAGAAGTTTATGAACCTGCTCGGGGTTGGTATTTAATGCCAGTTCCATTGAGAGTTTATCCATTCCGTAAAGTAGTGCCGCCAGGGAAAAAGCACCCTGGTCGGCTCTGCTGATAATAAATAGAGAATTTCCATACTCTTTTTTAAGGATTTTAGTCGCCTTGATCCATGCATGCATTCTGCCATCTTTGTAGATATCAACAGTCTTAAGCTTATCCACATCATCAAGATTTTCTAATGCATGTCCAATTATTGCAGGTGGGTCCGTTTCCCGGTATACAGCCTCACTACCCGCTGCTTCTGCCAGAATAGCCGCATCGGGACCAAGCATGATACCATCAAAATTATACTTCTTCTGAGCCTTAATCAGAGCATCTGCCAGCATTTCACCATTGTGAGATCCCTCAATAAAACTATACCCGGCCTCCTGCATGGCCATATCATTATTCTGTGGAATTACAGGAACTCTATCCGGTTTTTCCCAGTTTACTGCTGCTGCACATCTTTCAAAACAGTTCATTGATTATCCTCCGTAAAAATAATTCATATATGATTGCCATAGAAAAAAATCCCAAAAGATAGTAAAGAGCATCCCCGTTACCCTGGGTAAACAGGACATGCTGCCTCAAAGTACAACCCCCGGCCCATACTGAAACCAGACCTATTAGAAATCCGCCGATTATAGATATCCAAAAAAAAGAGGTAATTGGGAAATCTCCTCCGGTAAATAATAAATTAAATTCATATGAAAGCAGTTCCTTTGTGTGTTCAGCATTTTCAGTTTCTGCTATTGGTCTATTCGATTCTTCAGAAGAGATGGTACTGGTAATTTCATCAACAGTTGTCTGAGGGATTCCATCGTCAATCAACCCTGTTCCATACATAATGGATGTCAGCAACCAGATTGTTGCTAAAAAGGAAAAGAATCCAAAGAGCAGTTCTTTATCTCTTACAAGAATAAAATCCCTGAAACCGGCAATAAAACACATTCTGGATCTCTGAGCCAGAAAACCTATTGCAAACGACATCAGGGTAAGTCCTAGAGTTGCAATTATATTCATCTGCCGACTATCCATTTAAACCGGATAAGATAGGAAGCCGCCACTATACCCATAACCATTCCAGTTACCGCTACTATTCCATAAACCTCTCCAAACCCTGCCCTTATTATCAGGCGGGTCGGACACCCGAAGATAATTATACCTATGAGCATAATTAAAGAACCTGAAAGGAAAGATTGAACTGGTCTTTCAGCATTTATCTTCCTTCTTTCGCCAAATATTGCTGCCGCAGTGAAGGCTCCTGCAATTACAGCCGGAGAAGTAAGAAGAAGGATTTTACGGGAAACAAATGTCTGAGGGAGATATAATCCGGAAAACCAGTTAATTATTCCATTAATCAGGTCATGAGTATGGCAGGAGAGACAAAAGCTGTAGGAAACCGGAACTTTCACCGGTAAAAACATTACCGGTATAACTACAATAACTCCTGCTATAATACCAAAAAGCCAGGGTTTTAAATAGTGCGTTTTTACTCGGCCTCTTTCCATTATCCTTCTCCTCTAATCCTTTTCCCTCAAGCAGGATAGAAAACAATTTGCTCAAAATTCACCTTTTTTTCATTAAATATAGTTTCAACCACATCTTTATCCTTATATTCGAATCGCAATGCAGTACCGCAGTTGGGACTGATTTCTCTTGGTCCGGGAATCAGCTTTACTGGAAGACCCTCCAGGGAAAGAAGTTTTTCACCTTTAAGAGCGTGATGAGCTCCAAAAAACGTTACGACTCCATCCAGTCCGACTAATGAGTTGATTTTTAATGAAGGTTTTCTTCCAGACAATTTCATTTACTGTTCCTGGAAATGGAATTTATTTTTTTCACTGCAGCAGCCGCTTTAATAATTTCTCTCTCACTATTTGCCCATCCCCAGCTGAAACGTACAGTCCCGTGAGGAAAACTACCCAGAGTCCTGTGAGCAAGAGGAGCACAGTGCAAACCGATTCTGGTTTGTACTCCATACCTCTCTTCCAGTAATGTACCAACCAGGGAAGAATCCATACCTTCAATGTTTATGGAAAGTACAGCTGTGTGATTCACACTCGATTTCATCCCATACAGCTTAATCCCTGAAACATCGGAAAGTTCATTCAGGAATATGTCCAGAAGTTTTTTATCATGTTTGTATATTGATTCAACTCCATGTGTTAACAGATACCTGCAGCCTTCGGCCAGTCCTGCTATTCCAATAATATTAGGAGTTCCACTTTCAAATTTATCAGGCATAAAATCCGGCTGCTCTACAGAATCAGAAAGACTCCCGGTTCCTCCGGCAATAACGGGATAAAGAGTGTCCTTATTTTTTACATAGAGAATCCCTGTCCCCTGAGGTCCAAGGAGCCCTTTATGTCCCGCACAGGCAAAATAATCAATACTTAAAGAGCTTATATTTATAGGCAGTAAGCCGGCAGATTGTGCCCCGTCCACAAGAAGGGGAATGCTTTTCTCTGCACATAGGGTTCCAATTGATTCGATATCATTCACTGTACCGCAAACATTAGATGCATGAGTAACAACAACAAGTTTTGTATTTTCCCTAATTGCACTTCTTATTTTTTCCGGGGAAACCTGCCCAAATTCATCCCCATCTATCAGTGTAACTTCAAGCCCTTTATTTTTAAGAGAATTTACAGGCCGAAGTACACTGTTATGCTCCATTGTTGTTGCTACAATATGCGAGGATGAAATATCAGCATCAGAATGGAAGATCCCCTTTATTACTGTGTTCAAGGCTGTGGTAGCATTAGAGGTAAAGATTAAACCGGAATCATCGGAGACACCGAGAAGTCCGGCAGCAGCAGATCTTGCATTTAGAATAATTCGTCCGGCTTCAATTGCTCGGCGATGGCCCGATCTGCCGGAACTACCGCCAATTTTATGGAAATAATTATTCATGGCCTTAATTACAGATTCTGGTTTGGGCCAGGAAGTCGCTGCATTATCAAGGTAAATTTCTTTCATTATCAACCTACGGAATCTTTACTTTTAAGATATTTAATCAGTTTTTTTTCTGAGAAATTAAGCCATGTAAGGTAGTAATTTTCTTTTGCATTTTTGGTACCATCAAGAATTATTTTATATTCTTCTCCGGTTTTTATTACTAACAGATCCTTCTCCCATCGATAGACGGCACAGGATGCTAAAAAATCACCCCTGGTTTTAACAGGAACAATCTCTTCATATTCGGGATAGTCTATTAAGCTGTTCCAGGGCAGCGCTACAACACTATTTTTCAACACCGATGAATCTATATTACTCAGGGAAAAATATATTCCCCTGGGTCCCATTTCCCCTATGGACCTGGCAATAAATTCTTCTTTGGAGACTAACCCAAAGTATTTGTCAGGCGTCGCTATAACACTCTCTCTGTAAGGGGCCGGTCTGTCAGAATCAACCCAATCGGGTTCTATAACCAGATTATATGCCTCTGCATACCGACCTTCATCAATAAGCATATAAAAGCGCCGGACTGTTAATTCCGGATTTTTAGCCTTTGGAATTAAGGCATCTGACGGTGGTGTATAAACAAGTTCTGTAATTACAAGGGGAACTGAAAATGAGAACCGGAGTACAGCTCCGGCAATAATTACTGCAAAGAACAGCAACCCGGTCTTAGTTCTCATCTATTATTTCCCTCAAGCTTTTTACCTGGACCTTTTATATTCATCAAGGGCAACTGAAATGATAATAATAATTCCTGTAGTTATCTGTTCCCACATGATATTAAAACCAAGCATTCCCATACCATTCTGAAGGACTCCAAGAATCAGTACACCGATGAAGGCTCCAAGAAGAGATCCCCGGCCTCCGGCCAGGCTAACACCGCCGAGTACTGTTGCAGCAACTACTTTGAATTCAAAACCTATTCCTGCAAGATGATTGGCAGATCCAAGTCTGGAAGCCAGAATTGTAGCTGCCAAAGCGGATAGAATAGAACTCAGGACGAAGGATAGAAATTTAATTCTAGCCGGATTAATCCCTATGTACTCAGCTACTTCAGAATTTCCACCAACTGCATAGATATTTCTTCCATGGCGGGTGTTTTTCAGAAGATAACCGAAGAAAAGGAGTACTGCCGCCATTATTATTGCTGAATATGGAATTATTCGAAAAAGTTTGGCATTTCCGAGAAGGAAGAAGGCCTCCTTTCCGGATGTTTCATTAATCGCTGTATTACCGGTTATGACATATACAAGTCCCCTTAGAATATAGTACATACCCAGAGTGGCGATTAGGGAATTAATCTTTAGTTTCGTTACCAGAAATCCATTAACACACCCAATCACTCCTCCAAGAATCAGTGTAACTAACATTGCAATTGGTAAACTTGTAGTTAAATTCAAGGTCCAAATAAAGGGTAGTGCAATAAAGGCCTGAAGAGATCCTATAGATACATCCACCTCACCCGTCAATACGACAAGAACCATACCAGTACTGGCAATAGCGGCCATGGAAACCTGTCCCAGAATGTTAGACAAATTTCTAACTGTTAAAAAATATTCTGTTGTAAAACTCAGAAATACCATTATCCCCGCAAGTATTGCAAATAACGCAAACTCATTTACCGATGTTATTTTTTTTAAATTCATAGAGAATGTATTATTATTTTTCACTGAGGCTCTCCTTTGCAGGATCTTTTATTGCCGCAGTAAGCACCTTTTCCGGAGTAGCATCTTTTCTGTCAATTATTTCTGTAATCATTCCGTTATTCATAACCATAATTCTGTCGCTGACTCCTAGTATTTCGGGCATCTCAGAAGTCATTACAAGAACGGCAACTCCTTCAGATGCAAGCTCATCAATGAGCCCGTGTATCTCCGATTTTGCCCCGACATCAATCCCTCTGGTAGGTTCATCGAGAATCATCACTTCAATATTTTTCATCATCCAACGGGCCAGCAGTACTTTCTGCTGATTTCCACCGCTTAAAAACATTACTTTATGCCCTAGTGAGGGAGTTTTTACGCTGAATCTGTCAACCAGTTTTTTCGATTCAACTCTCTCTTTAGCAGTATCAATAATAAATCCCTTCTGATAATCACTAATTGTAGGAAGTGTCATATTTTCTGCAACTGACATCTCATGGAGTATACCCTCTTCCTTTCTATCCTCTGTTACCAGGCCCATTCCAGCTCTTACAGCACTTGAGGTATCTCCGGACCTTACCCTTTTCCCATTTACAAAAACTTCCCCGCTGATTACTTTATCATATCCGAATACAGCCTTTGCAAGTTCAGTTCTTCCAGCTCCCAATAATCCGAAAACACCTAATACTTCACCCTTTCTTAATTCAAAACTGACTTTTTTTAATTTGTCCTGTGTGGATAGGTTTTCGACTTTCATTACAGTTTTATCAGTCGGTGTATGTGTATATGGGAAAAGATGATCAATTTCACGGCCGACCATATCTTTAACAATTTCATCCATTGATGTTTCTGTAACATTTCGTGTTACAACATACTTCCCGTCTCTGTAGGTTGTTACCCTGTCACAGATCTCCATAACTTCCTCAAGTTTGTGCGAAACATAAAGAACTGATACGCCTTCTACTTTTAAACTTTTTATCACTTTAAATAGAAAGGCTATTTCATTTGGAGTAAGTGCAGATGTAGGCTCATCCATAATTATTAATTTAGACTGATGTGAAATTGCCCGGGCTATTTCCACCATCTGCTGCTGGGAAACTGTCAGAGAGCCAAGTTTAACTGTAGGATTAATTGTCAGACCTACCCGCTCAAGCAGGTTTTCTGCATCTTTGTTCATCTTTTTCCAGTCAATTGCACCTGATTTTTTCTGGGGAAATGACTCGAGAAATACATTTTCCGCAACAGACATCTCAGGCAGAAGTGCCAGTTCCTGAAATACAACCTTAATTCCCAGATCCAGAGACTGACGGGCCGTAGTAATATCAATTTCATGTCCATCAAAACGTAAAGTTCCTGCATCCTTATTATAAATTCCGGCCAGAATCTTAATCAATGTTGATTTCCCTGCTCCATTTTCACCACAGAGAGCATGGACTTCTCCCCTTTTTATCTCAAGCCTGACATCATCAAGAGCCTTAACTCCCGGAAATTCTTTTGACAGATTTTTCACTTCAAACAGCATTTCGTCCGTTTTTACCATACTAATCGACTCCTATGTTGTGATGATCTTGGCTTTTGCAGCTTGCCGTTTATTGTCTAGGAAGACAGCAAGAATAATTACAAATCCTGAAAAAACTATCTGCAAATCCTGATTCCACTGAAGAAGGATAATTCCATTATTTATAACCCGCATAATTAATACACCAAGAAGAGTACCGATAAGAGTTCCTTTGCCCCCTTCCAGGCTTGTTCCGCCAAGAATTACTCCCGCTATAACGGTAAGTTCATATCCGTTACCAGAATTTGGCTGACCGGAGTTCATTCTTGAACAGAGAATTGCCCCTGATAATGCAGCCAGAGTTGAACTCATTACAAAGGTTTGTATTCTCAGTTTTGAAGTTCTGATTCCAGAGATTCTGGCAGCTTTCATGTTTCCGCCGGTTGCATAAAGTCTTCGTCCAAATACTGTTTTATTTATTACTATATAAAATCCAGCAAAAAGGACAACCATTAAAACAACAGGTACGGGAAAGGGACCGAAATATCCGTTTCCAAATGCTGTGAATATATCGAGATGATGAAAATTCTGTATAGAAGCCATGCTGTATAAATATACAGACCCCCTTAAAATCATCATCATTGCGATAGTGCCAATAAGGGCATTTACCTTGAATTTTGATACAACTATTCCATTAATAAGCCCCACAAAAGCACCAAGAGCCAAAACTGCCAGTAGACCAAACCAGAAATTGTTTGTTTTATTTACCACATCCATAAAAACTACAGTTGAGAATGCAATCAGTGAACCGATTGAGAGGTCGACGTCTCCGGCAATAAGCAGCATTGTCATACCTATTCCGGCAATTAGTATCTGGGAACTGTCCCTGATAATATTTTTAAGATTCAAAATGCTAATAAATTTAGGCTCTCCTATAGTAATTAGTAGAGCAATAACAATTAAAACCCCCAGAAGAAGTAATTCATTGAACATAAGCAGTCTCTCACCCAAGTTCAATTTTTTTTCATTTTCCACAAGAAGTCTCCTTATTTAAAAGGGGCTGCGAAGGCAGCCCCTTTTTTTGTTCCAAAAAACTGCCTCTTTATTTTGAGGGGTATTTTAAGGTGATCAAAATACAGGTTTTAGTATTTTGTACACTGAGCTTCAGTTTCAAGAGCATTTATGGCATCCCATTTTGGATATCTCTTTCCATCAGCATCTATGCCGTATAGATTTTCCCATGTATCTTTTGTTAGTGCTATAGTTGCAGATACAATATGTTCAGGGAGTTCTTCACCTCTATATAGAGATACAGCTGCGTCAACACATGTCAGACCGTTCTTTTCCGGAAGCATTGCTGCTTCAACCATGTAGGCTGGAATTTCCTGGAGAGCATAAACTGCTGCAAGACCTTCAAGCCCTGTACCACAGATTATTAATTCGTCTTCATTCAGACCGGCAGCCTTAAATGCCTGGTATGCACCAAGTGAGGAGTTGTCATTACAACCATAGATTACATTGATATCAGAATCCTGAGTTAAAGCATCAGTGGAAACCTGAAGAGCTTCATCTTTGGAACCTTTACCATCAACTCTGTGAACAAGAACAGCATCCGGAGCATTTACTTTGATACCATCCATAAAACCGTCTACTCGAAGTACACATGCATTAAGAGCAGGAAGGTCTACCGCAAGTACTTTTGGAGAAATTCCCATTTTTGCAGCAATTTTACCAGTTTCCAGTCCGCCCTTGTAACCGGCATCGTAGTCACAGATAGCTACAAGAACTTCCATTCCGTCGACTCTGTTTCCTTCAAGCACCATTGGAATACCTTCCATTTTTGCTTTTTTTACAAGGGCAACAGTTCCAGCCGCATCAACAGGTGTTACTATAAGCGCATCAACACCTCTTGCCATAAGGTCTTCCACCATAGCAACTTCTTTAGCCATATCAAGGTTAGCATCCAGAACTTCGAGTTCAATACCGAGTTCATCACATCTGTCCTGCATACCCTTGATTACATTCTGGTACCACTCATGAGTCGCATAATTGGTTACATAACCAATTTTCTTGGGGAGATCACTTGAACCCGCAGCAGAATCCGTTTCTCCACCAGCGAAAACCAAAGCCGGCGAAATTATGAGTCCAATCACCATCAGCATTAGAAAAAATTTGCCTTTTTTCATCCTATTTTCCTTCCTTCCAAAAAAATATTTTTATTCTGTCAACGACAGAAATGCAAACAGATTCAATTTCTGAATACCTTTTTAACAATAAAGACATTTACGTGCCTCATCTGCAAAAACTTTCAGCAGATTAACATCTGCATCAAAAAAGTGATCCGAGGGTGCAAGAATGTAGGATCCACCCCCTCCGGCTTCATCAAAACACTTTCGAACATAATCTCTGGTCGCCTTCTCAGTGCAACCAAGGAGGTAATGTACCTGATTAAATCCACCTATCATACAAACCTTATCACCAATTCTCCTCTTGGCTTCGGCAAGGTTCACATCCGCACCCATCTCCGGAGGCGTGAAGGTTTCCAAAGCATCCGGACCCATGGATGCAAGATCTTCCAGAATCGGCATCATTCCCCCACAGGTATGGTAAGCAATCCGAATACCTACCTCCTGAGCCTCATCAATCAACTGCTTATCATAAGGAGCTACAAATTCATTAAAAATATCCGGAGAGATTACCGTAGTTGATGCATCACCTCCACCGAGTTCTGTTACGTCATATCCGGATCCTTCCAATGATTTAACATAGGGCTTTTTACGTTCAAGAAGTACCTGCAAAAACTCATGAACCCAGACAGGGTCATCAAAAGTATCCATTATCAAATTTTCAGTACCTCTGATGCAGCAGCCATCCTGCCAGCAGCCGGGTTGTCCGTAAATATCAAAGGGAATAATGAACCCTCGAACAATTCCTCTCTCACCTATGTTTAAAACACTCTGTCTTACTTTTTCGGTATCACAAAGAGGCCTTGTCCCATACTTTGCAATAAGGTTTATATCACTTTTCTCTTTAATAAGAGGTTCGCCAACCCATTCGGTATATCCATTTCCCTGTATTACACAACTCAGTTCACCTCCAGGGGTAACGATAGTATGCCTGGTAGTGTCATATCCGGTTCCCGGTACATTCTCTGATTCGATCCTCCAGTTATCTGAAAAAACTCTCGAGACCTGTAAAAAACCCGGTTCCCCCTGAGATGGATCTAGATATTCCCCTCTGTCAGTATCCGCTTTTATCGGAACAACCCAATCGATTGCATCCATACTGAAAAAGTCAAAAAACTCTTCATTATTTATACCGTTCATATACTTATCCAGAAAATAGGGCATAATGTGATGCGTTGTAACTGGGAGTCTGTCTGCCTGTCCGCCATCCAGTGTTGTTAATAATCTCTCTCTTGATGTCATCCTATGCCACCCCCTGCCTCTTCTGAAAAAAATCCCCTGAAGAAACTAATTCCTGAAGGACCAACGCCCCTGATCCGATTAGATGGATATCTGTTCCCAGCAGAGAGGGAATTATCGTTACTTTATTTGCAATTACAGAAAAAGCATGCTTTTTGACATACTCCCTAATTGGTTTTATGAGCAAGCTACAATCAACCCTGCCTACATCATTGGTTGACACAATAATAATTTCAGGACTGAAGATATTTGTTAAACTGACCGCTCCTATTCCCAGTATTTTTGATAATTCTGTTATTGCACCCAAAGCCTCAATCTCACCGGAATGGGCCTTATCCCAGATTTCCTCAAGCTGACCTACAATTTCCCAATTATTCATTCCATTTAAATCAGGTTGAGGCAGATTCTTTTTCCGATAATATGAAGGAAGTATATTCCTAAAACTACTATACAGTTCGAGACAACCGATGTTGCCACAGGAACATACAGGACCATTCATATTCACAGTGATATGTCCTATTTCAGAAACAACATCATCTTCCCCTCTATAGAGAAGGCCGTCTATTATTACTCCCGCACCTATACCCAATCCAACTGTATATTGAACAAAATTCTGTATTCCTTTCCCTGCACCGAACCAGCTCTCTGCGATTGCAGATATATTGCCACTGTTATCAGCAAAAACAGGTATATTCAACTCACGTTCCAAATACTCTGACAATGGAAATTTTCTCCAATCATATGGAGCTTCAAATCTTTTACCAGAATGAAAATCGGGAGAATCCAGCCCATCCAGCATTATCCCATTTTTATTATTAATTGGACCGGGTGCAGAAATCCCAAGCCCCAGTATCTGATTATTGTCTACACAATTATCTTCTGTTAGCCCACGTATCATTCCAGTAATAACTTCAGGTAATTTGCCTATATCTATACCGGAAATACCGTTTTTATCGATATCACGACATATAATATTACCAGATAAATCCAGGATTGCGATTGTAATATCACAACGCCCTACTTCAACTGCAACAATGCGATAAAATGTTGTATCTAAATATAAACCAATAGGCTGTCGGCCGGTATTCCGGCGATCATTTTTCTGTACCTTTTCAATAACCAGATTTTGAGATATTAAGGTAGTAACAATCTGAGTTATTGCAGCCTGAGTTAATCCTGTTTGCTCTGCAATCTCCTTCCTCGAAATCATGGGGTTTTGAATAATTTTCCTGATAACAAGTCCTCTGTTATGTAGTTTAATAAGTTTTGAATTTCTACCCAGATGATTAGCCATAATTCCTGCTAAATTCCTAGAATCGGGTATTTACCGTACTTTTCAGCACAGTTTATATAGGTTGTGATATTCTCAAAAGGAATATCATCATGGAGGCTGTGGTCAGTAGAAAGGATATACCCCCCCCCAGGCCCAGCAGTCTGGATACATTCACGGGCTTCCTTTTCTACATCATCAACACTGCCGGTTACCATGGTAGTTTTATTATTAATATTTCCAACAGGACAGAGCGTTCTACCAAACCTTGATTTTATATCTCCAAGGTCCATGCCCGCAGCACGCTCAACAGGGTGATATCCATCTATTCCGGTATCGACCAGATCACCTATGACATCATGGAGCCTTCCATCGTTGTGCATTATTACCGGCAGGCCAAATGATTTCATGCCCTGAACAATCTTTCTGAAGGGGGGGATGAAAAGCTCCCTCAAATGCTTAGGAGACATCAGAAGAGACGTTGTTCCTCCCCAGTCATCAGCGATCATGAAGGCATCAATATTCCCATTATCGTATGTGTACTGTACGGCTTTCAGGGCCCAGTCAACATAGCTGTCATTTACTTCTTGGATAAAGGCAGGATCATCATAAATAAGAAGGCTTAATGCAGCCAAATCAAAAAAATACCAATAGGCCATGGTAAATGGACCTAAAAACCCGGCTATCAAAGCAATATTATTATCACTATTTGCCTTGATACCGTCATTGATAATATTCAGTCTGTGGGG
>Ga0209633_10003263_pt1 | contig 15079 bp, 11 predicted proteins | sample Cruoilmetagenom1_FD_187290 | JGI IMG/M metagenome (GOLD analysis project Ga0209633, IMG submission 187290) | Oil polluted marine microbial communities from Coal Oil Point, Santa Barbara, California, USA - Sample 1 (SPAdes) (version 2) | ecosystem: Environmental > Aquatic > Marine > Oil seeps ... | reverse complement strand
GATCTATCCATTATTGCAAACGATGCTAATGGCGATAACTTGCATTATTCCGCTATCAACCTTCCAACAGGAGTACAAATAAATGCGTCAACAGGACAATTATTTGGCATAGCATCAACCATAGGTGACTATGATAGCCAAATAACTGTCACCGATAACCATAATGAAAACGATCGCATTGAAATTAAGTGGCACATCACAGGTGCCTTATCGGTAGAACCAATTATTGTAAGACCAAGAGCAATGGGGCAAATACGCCCCTACAAAATAAATACCAACGGTGGTATAAATAACCAATATAAATGGGATTTTGGCGATGACACCCAAGCAACAAACTTTTCATCTAAGCCAAGTATTCAACACACCTTTAATAAACCGGGTAGATTTACTGTTACTGTTAGCATAATTACAGAAGATGCGGATGGCGAACAAAGTACGCTTGATTATCAGTTTATACAGCCTATTTTTATAAAACCCCCGAGTCAGTTACGCCCTGCTGTTTCTATGAGTCTTGCTTATGATAAAAGCACAACAGTCGATCGACTTTGGACAGTAAACCCCGACAATAATACCGTCACCTCATTTAATACAGTATTACATACAAAAATTACTGAGATAGCTGTAGGAAAACACCCACGTTCAGTTGCGAAAAAAATATCAGACGGTACAATTTGGGTAGTCAATAAAGACTCTGCAACTATCAGTATCATTGACCCTGACCAGCAAAGAGTAATACAAGAAGTTATTTTACCTCGCGCATCGCAACCTTATGGTCTGATTTTTTCTCCTGCGGATCATTTTGCCTACGTCACACTTCAAGCGACTAATAAACTCATCCAAATAGATTCTAATTCTAAAAAAATCACCAAAACTTTAAATGTGGGTTCTTATCCACGGCATCTTTCTATTAGTGCTAATGGAAAATCTGTTTATATAAGTCGGTATATAACACCACCTCTTCCTTCTGAAAACTCTTTAAAACCACAAACAGAAATTAATGGTAAACATTTTGGCGGTGAACTTATTGTTGTAGATACCAATACCTTTAGTATAAAAAATACTATTATTTTAAAACACAGTGAACAAGTAGATTCCGAACGAAAAGCAAGAGGTATCCCAAATTATCTAGGTTCCGTTGCATTATCACCCGATGGTTTGACAGCATGGATTCCCTCCAAACAAGATAATATCAAACGTGGTTCATTCCGCGATAAAAAACCATTAACGCACGACAGCGTTGTAAGAAGCATTTCATCACGAATAGATTTAAAAAATGAAATAGAACAAACTCAACATCGAGTAGACCATGATAATGCAGGTATCGCGAGTGCCGCTATTCATAGTAAAAGAGGATCTCTAGTATATGTCGCACTTGAAGGTAGCCAAGAAATTGAAGTCATAGACGCCTATAACAGCGAACCCCTATTTCGCTTTGATTCTGGTGGACATGCTCCACAAGGACTTATTCTGTCTCCAGATGGTTTAACTTTATTTGCACACAATTTTATGGATCGAACCGTAACCGTATTTGATCTACATAATTTAGTATATTCACAAGATAACAGTGTCTTAAAACAAGCCACCTATAACTTAGTTGAAAATGAAATACTCACTCCTGATATATTACGTGGAAAACAATTATTTTATGATTCCAAAGACGAAAGACTCTCCCGAGAACAATATTCTAGTTGCGCTCAATGCCACAATGAAGGTGCAACCGATGGGCGTGTATGGGATATGGGAAATATGGGTGAAGGCTTACGCAATACCATTAGCTTAATTGGTCATGGAGATAAAAATGGCCCACTACATTGGAGTGGAAACTTTGACGAAGTACATGATTTTGAAATACAAATTCGACAACTCTCTGGTGGTATAGGGTTTCTTTCTGATACCGACTTTGATCTACACCGCGATCCAATGGGAACAGCTAAACAAGGTTTAAGTGAGGACTTAGATAGTCTTGCAAAGTACGTAAAATCGCTAAATAAAATCCCAGATAGCCCTTATAAAAATACAGATGGTTCTTTAACGAATGATGCAAAACGGGGAGAGAAACTATTTATAGAAAAAGGCTGTCATGAATGTCATTCTGGGACATTTTTCACAGACAGTGCCAAAGATAATTTACATGATATTGGCACAATAAAATCCAGTAGCGGTAAACGTTTAGGTGGTCAATTAACAGGAATCAATACACCAACGCTACAAGGCTTATGGATGACTGCACCCTACCTACATGATGGCTCTGCTAAAACCTTGCAAGATGCAATTAAAGTCATGCGTGATAAATTTAATCAACCAATCGTAACAACGGCTCAAGAACGTGATCTATTAACTGCATACTTAATGCAAATTGATTCAAATACCGCTCAACCTCGAACCGGGAACACTGAGGATAATACTAATTCATCTTCAAACCAGTCTGGAGGTGGCTCTTTTCAGCCGACTTATTTGTTTTTAATGATGCTTATGGCTTGGTTTAGAACTCAAAAACAATATATGAAAAGTTAATGATTATACTCACCTCTTGCATTAAGGAATCCCTGATCAAGTCAGCAGTCGCAATCCTTAAGTTAAAATTCAAAAAGACATAATCAAATCACCCTAAAAAAAAAACAACTACTTATTAAAATTAATAATCGTACTTGAGTTAGAGATGATATTAGACAACAAATATCAAAACTCCTTTTATCTGACGATAAATGATTTTAGATCATTAAACTCATATATTTTGAAAATAATAATAAAAAATAATGGAGTAATTAATGAAAAAGTTAATAACTTTCTTAAGTATTATCTCACTACTACTTTTAATTTCATCTTGCGCTCAAAAAAGTGATCCACATGCAGTCTATACACAATTTACCAGCAGCTTAAATCAAATGACATCTATTACTGATAAATCAGTTAATAATTATTTAACAAAACGAGCCGTTACACAAAAAGATTAGGGGTTATCTGCTTTTCTTAAACTTCCAGAAGAAAAAAGAAAGCCCTTAGAAAATATGGTACTAGAAATGTTTAAAAGCTCTAAAGATTGGCTTAATCAAGAAGAGGCAAAACTAAACATTAATGAGAATACTGCAACTTTGAGTACAAGAGCCACAACGGGAACCTCTGAAACAACCACAGTCGTAATAAAATTTATCAAAGAAGATGGATGGAAAATTGATACTTTGTCTAAGAAAATAAAAACAGACAACTCTGAAACATCTGAGGCTTTATTTGAGTAAAACAATATAGCTAGTTTTAAATGCACACTTTAATGGGATTAAGTTAACTAAGAAACGCAATAATCTCTTGTTCAATTTCTTCTTTATCTACCACTGTGTCCTGCGTGATTGGTTTGCTAAACAAATCATTTATCTGTTTAGGGATACTGATATTGGCTTTTTCTGATATCGCTTTAAGTGCATCAATATCATCGCCACCTGCTTCGCCTGTTAATGCATTTGCAATGGTAGGAGAAAATTTGGTCCATTCTGCCGTCGAATACACAATTGTTTTTAATGGCTTGTCTAACGAAGTGTCGCGGCAGGTATCGTAGGCTTTAAAACAGGTTGCAGTATGCGGATCCATTAAATAACCGTTTTTGTATGCTTCTTGAATGTAACGTTTACCTTCTTCATCGGTACAATAATCGGCAACAAACACCTGTTGTAATGCCTTTAATTCGGTCTCGGTCAGCTCGTAACAATGTTCACTATCCAGCTGCAACATCAATTCTTTGGTACGCTCTGCACCGTATAAATCAAACAAAATACGTTCGATATTAGATGATTTTAAAATATCCATCGCAGGTGATGTGGTTGCAACTACAGAAGAACTACGCAGGTCGTATTTTCCTTCTTTTATCAAATGGGTTAAAACATTGTTGTTATTTGACGCGATCAAAATTTTCTCAACAGGCAATCCCATTTTCATCGCATAGTATCCGCCTAATGCGTTACCAAAGTTTCCGCTAGGCACATCCAGATATACTTTATCGCCAAAGCTAATTTCGTTTTGTCGAACCAGCTCAAGATAACTATGAATATGGTAGATCAACTGGAAAATAATACGCCCAAAATTAACCGAATTTGCAGCGGATAAATAGATATTTTTCTCTTTTAATTTCGCATTAAACGTGTCCGAACTTAATAAGGTTTTAAGTGCCGTTTGAGCATCATCAAACACCCCGTTAATACCAATTACCTTTAGGTTTTCAGCATCTTCTGTGACCATTTGCAAACGTTGCACGTCGGATGTTCCACCCTCAGGATACAAACACACTACGCGCACATTTTCGCGATTCTTAAATGTTTCTAAGGCTGCAGGACCCGTATCACCACTCGTTGCTGCCATGATTAAATAGTTTTCATTACGCTGTTGTGCCAAGGAAGAAAGCACCACACCAAACGGTTGTAATGCCATATCTTTAAACGCACGTGTTGGTCCGTGGTATAACTCGCTAACGAATAAATCATCTTTTACTTTAACTAAAGGCGCAGGTGTTTTCGGATCATCAAAAGCATCGTATAAGTCCAAGGCTTCATCTATGACTGACTGCTCAATATCTATTTCAAACGCAGTCAATACATCGCGCGCCAACGTTTTATAATCAGATTGGATATGCGCTTCTAAAAAACCATTAGAAAAGTCTGGCAAGCTTTCTGGTGAATAAATACCACCAAACGATGACATCGGCTTTAGAATTGCCTCTGAAAAAGTTACCTGTTTTGGGCTTTCCCCATCGTTACCACGTGTTTCAATAAAATTCATTTTTTATCATTCCCTGAAATCTATTTTTACCACAGAGGACACAGAGGGCACAGAGAAAACATTCATTCTTGTTGTTCATCTCTGTGTTCTCTGTGCTCTTCGTGGTTATTATTTTTTTACTGTTTTACTTAGCTCAACGATTCCACACGAATCCGCATGATCTCGCCATTAATCACATCCAATGCTTCTATTTGTTTAAGCGCAGTGTTCATATTGCCTTCGTTGACGCGATGCGTCAGTAAAATTATATCGACATTTTTTTTGTCGCTTTTTGGCTCTTTCTGAATAAATGCTTCGATACTGATATTGCCTTCACCCAAGATACGCGTCACTTCTGCCAGCACACCTGCTTGATTGTTTGCGCTCATGCGTAAATAATAAGCGGTTTCTACCGAGTCCATACCCAACACCGGAATATCAGATAATTCATTCGGCTGGAACGCTAAATGTGGTACACGATTTTCTGGATCCGTCGTTAACACACGAACCACATCAACCATATCGGCAATCACCGCAGAAGCGGTCGCCTCATCACCTGCGCCTGCGCCATAGTACAAGGTTGGGCCCACTGCATCGCCTTTAACTAATACAGCATTCATCACACCATCAACATTCGCAATCAAACGACGTTTAGGAATCAAGGTGGGATGAACGCGTTGTTCAACCCCTGCTTCAGTACGTTTTGCCACGCCTAAATGTTTAATGTTGTAACCTAATTCTGATGCGTATGTCACATCTTCAAGGGTAATTTTTGAAATACCTTCTGTGTAAGTTTTATCGAACTGCAACGGAATACCAAAGGCAATCGATGAAATGATCGACAGTTTGTGTGCCGCATCTATGCCTTCAACATCAAAGGTAGGGTCTGCTTCGGCATAACCTAAGGCTTGCGCCTCTGCCAATACATCAGGAAAGCTTCTACCTTTATCGCGCATTTCAGTAAGGATAAAGTTACCCGTGCCATTAATAATACCCGCAACCCACTCAATTTTGTTGGCTGCTAAACCTTCTCGTAAAGCTTTGATAATAGGGATACCACCGGCAACAGCCGCTTCAAAAGCAACCATCACACCTTTTTCTTGGGCTTTAGCAAAAATTTCTGCTCCATGTAATGCGATCAAAGCTTTATTCGCGGTAATCACATGCTTGCCGTTTTCTAATGCCTGCATCACCAATTCTTTAGCGGGGGAATAACCACCGATTAACTCAACTACAATTTCAATATCAGGGTCGTTAACGACTTCAAACGCATCTTTTGTTAATCTAATTCCAGTTACGCCTAATTCTTCTGCACGCTCAGGTTCTAAGGTAGCAATAAAATCAATTTCGATGCCACGCCCTGCCCGTCTAGTAATTTCTTCCGCGTTTCTTTTTAGTACCGTTGCTGTACCGCCACCGACGGTTCCTAGACCTAATAATCCGACTTTTACCGGGTTCATTTTTTGCCCTGCTTGTGTGTTTAAATAGACGGAGAACATTACCGCCACCGTACTAATGTGTCAATGACTTAAGGTGATGATTAAGTCACAAGAGTACAAACAATTGAGTTATTATAATACGATGAAATTTGCAGAAGACCACAATGAAGCGCGTTACAAAATAACGGCTTATGATACGAGCAATATTGGCGTAAATGGGAATAACATAGAAAATTCGTTAATTCTTTCACCCATGGAAATAGTGCTCGACTGGCAACCAAAAATATATGCTGATTTAAAAGTCGCGCATCTGGATGTGTTGTATCAACTGCATGCTGAAGATGCAGAGGTCATACTATTAGGTACAGGTCAAAAACAAATTTTTCCAGATAAATCGATACTTCGATATCTAGCACAACAAAAAATTGGCTTTGAAATTATGGATACACAAGCGGCTTGTCGTACCTTCAATATCATCATGGCAGAAGGCAGAACAGTCGTGGCGGGGTTGTTTATAAAATAGAAGCAGTTTTTAAAAACTAGCTAGTCTCACCAAAACTTACCCAAATAAAGTATCACCCGAAAAACCCTGATTATCCAAAATACGACGTAAACGACGCAGTGCATCCATTTGGATTTGACGTACACGTTCTCTGGTCAAACCTAATTCTTCCCCAACCTGAGCAAGCGTTGAATTATCATGTCCATGCAAACCAAAACGTCTTACTATCACTTCTTGTTGCTTAGGGTCTAATTGACTTAGCCAACTTTCTACAGAGTCGTGTACAACTTGATCATTAATTGCTTCATCTGGTTCTTGCTGACTTTCTTCTGAAACAAAATTAACTAAAGAATTATTGTTCTCTTTACCAATATTTATATCTAAAGAACTAACACGTTCACTGTAATTCATTAACTTTTGTAGTTTTTCAACGGGTTTACCTAATGCTTCTGCCACTTCTGAAAGTGTCGGCTCTTCCCCATTTTGTTGGGTGAGTTCGCGCATTTTACGGTAATACTGGTTAATTTCTTTATTTATATGAATCGGTAAACGAATAGTGCGCGTTTGATTCATTAAGGCACGTTCTATATTTTGACGAATCCACCATGTCGCATAAGTAGAAAAACGAAAACCACGTTCTGGATCAAACTTTTCTACCGCATGAATCAATCCAAGATTGCCTTCTTCGATTAAATCTGGCAATGGTAAACCGCGATTCATATAACGTCGTGAAATTTTCACCACTAAACGCAAATTACACACAATCATTTTCTTTCTACCCAGCGCGTCACCTTTTCTTGCTAAACGACCATATTTGACTTCTTCTTCTGGTGTTAATAAAGGTGAAAATTCTATTTCTTTCAAATAGAGCTGAATTGCATCAAGCTCTTTCCGCGATGCATTGCGGCTTTTTACTGGGATTTCTTTCTTTAAAGGGACGCTTTTCTTGGGATTTTCCCCCGATAGTTTTACATGACTAATCGTTTGTGAATCAAGCTTCTTATTATTTTCAACTAAATGTTTAATAGCACTCATCTGAACACTCTCCTTAGCGGTCTAAACCTGATCCTTAGCTTTTATCCAACCATAGATTATTATTATTATTGTTTTTGTCCGATTAACCGTCTTTATGTTTTTGTGTACAGTTAACTAACTATGTGAACGACTGCAACTACTGATGTAGCAGTGATACTGGGTTTATGGTATTTGTGGAAAACAGGTAATTTTATATACAACTAAGCCCAGCGTATCACAATCCAGCAGTCTTTTTCCACCCCTTTTGGCAGGGTTTTTAATATTTTTATATCCTCAATTGAGTATTTTATGGAACCCTATAGGGATAAATTATATGATTGCATAACCAAAGAATATGATAAATGCTAGCATTCTCACTATGAAAAACTTAATCAAACCCAGTCTCTTCTTGCTATTCGTTCTTCTTTCAACGTCTGTCTTTGCATTTCCTCGTAATGATTTAAAACCCGGTGGTATCGCTATTATTCCGGTAGGCAGTATCAATAAACCTAAACCACAGGTATTTTATACAAAAAAACCTGTTGCCGTTATCAAAGGTAAAACAAATTGGCTCGCTATTACGGGAATCTCTCTTGATGCAAAAGTGGGAACACATCATGTTTCTATTCAAGATACAGATCATATTAAACAAAAACATAAAAGTAGTTTTAAGGTACATCACCATAAATACCGAACCCAACGATTAACGATACGCAACAAAAATAAAGTGAACCCGAATAAAAAGTCAATGCAACGTATTATGAAAGAAATGAAACTAAAGAAACGCCTAATTAAAACCTTTAGTCAAACTACGCCTCAATTAAGCTTTATTAAACCTGTTTCTGGTCGTGATAGTGGTCGTTTCGGTGCAAGACGAATATTTAATAAGCAAAAGCGTAATCCGCATAGTGGAATGGATATTGCCTCCCCTTCCGGACGTAGTATTAAAGCAAGTTCCTCTGGAAAAGTAATTTATGCGGGTAATTTATTTTTTACCGGAAACGTTGTTTATCTCGATCATGGCAATGGGCTTATTTCTCTTTATGCGCATTTGAGTAAAATCTTGGTAAAAATGAATCAAACTATTAAAAAAGGTCAAATCATCGGAAAAGTAGGAAAAACAGGCAGAGTCACAGGACCACATTTACATTGGTCGGTATACTTAAACGGTAATGCAGTTGATCCTGCTTTGTTTTTGCCTTAAAACTATTTTTATTGATATTTTTTTACCTAAGAACCACCAATAAGAAAATCTTATTCTTTATTTATAAATCCTCTTTTTATCTGTTCATTGATACCTTTCATACAAACAAATAAAGATACTATTTTTATAAGGTAAATAATCTTTTTCATGCTTTTTTCAATTTGATATAAATCAAAAATATATGTAACTTATTGTTTTGTATCGTTATTACCCATCGGTCAGACATTAATTGACAGTTATTTTCAGTCGTTCAGCTTTGATTCAGGCAAATTAGGATATTCTATTACCAACTTCAGCAAGAAGTCGCTTTTCAAAGGGGTTTGTGGTGCGACTTTTCGTTGTTAGAGGAATCTCAACACTCCTAAAAATAATAAAGTAAGTCATAAACACTCATGACTTTATTGAGATTCTTCCAACAACAGGCTGGAGTAATATTATTGTTTTCAAGCAATCGGCCAATATATTGGGGAGCTGGTTAACTGAACAAAAGCAATAATAGTTATTAGCCTTACGGGGGTATAGCTAATAACATGCAGGTTCAAATACATCGGATCTGCACATTTTGAATAGAAAAGCGGGCTTTATGCCCGCTTTTTTTCGTCCGTCATTATTAGAGTACAATTGCACTGTTGCTCTGCACTGTGGCTTCGATTAATTATCTTCTATTTATCCCCCAATAAAATTTAAAGCTATTTCCTAAAACTTGATTTATTATCAACTAGACTATATATATCAAATTATCTGTTTAAAAATCGGTAACCTATGCCCTATCTTATACAAAAAATACTTGGCTTTATTCTTCTCTCTACAACCGTTGGGCTCGTTTCTTTACAAGTCCTTTTTCATCTTTAACAGCTATAATTAACAAGCTATAAATAGGTAAAGTGCTTAATGTCGAAAGCAAAACGTTACACACCAGAGAATCAGGTGCTTAATACGGTTAAAACCGGTATTAAAGGTTTATTGCTTTTCTTAATGCCGCTACCTGTCTTAATCGCTACGATTATCTCTTTATTACGTGGTAACTTCTGGACAACGATCGTTTCAGGGGCTTTATTTACCGCCTTTATGTTCGCGGCTATTATTGCCCGCCATGGTTTTAAGCTTGAAAGTAAATTCAAACAAAAACGTTTTGCAAAAGCACCGGGGATGCCTTTTAAATCACTTGCCTCTATTATTCTTGCCATTACCACAGGGTTGACTGCATTTTTACTTGCCGATTACGGGTTATTCAGCAGTATTTTAATTGGCTTTGTGACATTGATTGGTTTTTACCTTGCCTATGGTGTTGACCCTAGAGATGATAAAACGGGTAATGTCTCATTAGGCCCTAGAGCAGAAGAAGTCTTTGCCGCGCTAGAAGCCGCAGAAATTAAAATTGAAGCTATCGAAGATGCCCATAACGAAATTCGTAACATTCAATTCAAACAGCATTTACAGCGTATTATCGACAAAGCCAAAAAAATTCTGAAAACTATAGAAGATGACCCAAGCGACCTACAACGTTCTCGCAAGTTTCTAAAAGTCTATTTAGATGGTACTCAACGTGTCACCGAAAGCTATGTTAAAACGCATAAAAATGAAGCAACCACTGCTGAACTTGATGCTAATTTTCAACGTGTTTTAGAATCTATTGAAACTACATTTGATCAACAACAAGAAAAGCTAAAACAAGATGATCAATTTGATTTAGATGTACAAATTGAAGTATTAAAAACCCAATTAAAAGAGATTTAATTTAAGTACAACCAAAAGTACCAATCAAAGGAAATAAACACATGTCAGAAACCACAACAAAAACTAGCACCGAAATTGCCATTGTTCCTGGCACTGAAATTAAAGAATACGAAAAAATTTCCAAAGAAGTTGTCGCATATAGTGATGTCGACAGTAATGAAAAAAAAACCGTCGAAGAATTAATTGCCGAAATTGAAGTTAAAGACCGAAGTACCATTTTATTTTTCGGTAGTAAAGCACAAGAAGAAATGAGTACCATTTCCGAAAATATGCTGGAAGGCGTCACTAATAAAGATTTGGGTTCGGCCGGCGCATCTTTGAATGATATGGTCGCCACTATTCGTGGTTTTAATGTAGACGAACTGAATCCAAACAAAAAACTTGGATTCTTTGCTCGTTTGTTTGGTAAAGCAAAACCGATTGCCGTCTTCCTTGGCAAATACGAAGATGTGCGTAAACAGATCAATAAAATCACTGATCGCATGGAAGAACACAAAACCCAGCTACTCACAGATATTATCTCTCTCGACAAATTGTACGATGCCAATTTAGATTATTTTCACAAATTAGAATTATATATCGCTGCGGGTGACGAAAAACTGCGTTTGCTTGATGACGAAGATATTCCGGCATTGGTTAAAACAGCAGAAGCAGACGGTAAAGATATGATTCTGGCACAAGAGGTGCGTGATTTACGCAGTGCGCGAGATGATCTTGAACGTCGTTTGCACGATTTACGTTTAACTCGCCAAGTAGCAATGCAAAGTTTACCCAGCATTCGATTAGTGCAAGAAAATGACAAAACACTGATCAACAAAATCAACTCAACTTTGATCAATACTGTTCCTTTATGGAAGAATCAATTAGCACAAGCAGTGACTATCTTTCGCATGGGTGCAGCTGCAGATACAGTTAAACAAGCCACTGATTTAACCAACGATCTATTGGAAGATAATGCGGATAACCTACGCACAGCCAATGTAGAAGTACGCAAACAAATGGAACGTGGTGTATTTGATATAGAATCAGTGCGCAAAGCAAACACTTCATTAATCGAAACCATTAACGACAGTTTAAAAATTGCTGAAGATGGCAAATCTGCACGTTCTAAAGCAACGGTAGAACTAGAACACATGGAAGATGAATTACGCAAATCATTAGTTGCGGCAAAATCACGTGAGAATCATCCGGTTGAAGCAATAGCAGGCGAAACTGCTGCTGATACAAAATAATCTACAGCATCTTATATAGAGGAAGAAGACATGGGACTATGGGATAAAATTTTTGGCGAATTTGTCGATATTATTGACTGGACAGACGACAGCAACGACACCATGGTGTATCGCTTCAATCGCTATGGCAATGAAATAAAATTTGGTGCAAAACTAACCGTACGTGAATCTCAAGTTGCTGTATTTGTAAACGAAGGCGAAATTGCCGATGTGCTCGGTCCCGGTATTTACGAGTTGGAAACACGTAACCTACCTATTCTTTCGACGTTGCAACATTGGGAGCATGCATTTGAAAGCCCGTTTAAAGCAGAAGTCTATTTCTTTAGTATGCGCCAGTTTACCGATCTTAAATGGGGCACTAAAAACCCAGTGATGATGCGTGATAAAGAATTTGGCGCGGTACGTTTACGCACCTTTGGTACTTACAATATTCGCATTCAAGAACCCGAAAAATTCATCCGAGAAATCGTCGGCACAGACAGCCACTTCACCATAGATGAAATTAGTGATCAGTTACGTAATCAAATTGTGTCACGATACACCAATATTTTGGGCCATTCTGATATTCCTGTGTTAGATATGGCAGGTAATCAAGATCAACTTGGAGAATACATTACCCAAAAGATTGCGCCCGAATTTGAAGAATACGGCTTAGAACTCACTCAAGTATTAGTCGAAAATATCTCGCTTCCAGAGGCAGTTGAAGAAGCACTCGACAAACGCACCAGCATGGGCATGATCGGCAACCTTGATCAATACCTTAAATTCAGCGCGGGTGAATCCATGAGTTCGGGTAATGCCAGCAGTGCAGGCAGTGCCGTAGAAATGGGTATGGGCTTTGCGATGGCAAATAAAATGGCTAAAGATATGGATGCACCTGCCTCAAGCACGCCTTCGTTAACATCAAAGCCAGCATCAGTACCACCGCCATTGCCAAATAGTAATTGGCACGTGGCAATTGATGATAAAGCTAGTGGGCCATATTCATTGAATGATTTAAAAAAATTAGTCGCCAACAAACAATTACAGACGCAATCATTGGTGTGGAAAGAAGGCATGTCGGATTGGCAAGCAGCAGGAGAGATAGATTCCCTAAAAGACTTAGTTTCACAAAAAACAACGCCTCCTAGTTTACCCAATAAAAAATAAGTAACCCGACTCAGCACTCTCAACAACTACCGTGACCGATTATACTAAATTCACGCCGATTAGTGCGATCAACAAAAGTGCTGTTGCGCTTAGTAAGAATAGAAATGCCTCGCAAAAAGAGCATAATGAGCAAGAAATGCACGTTATTACTCAAGCTCATTTTAGTTGCGAAAATTGTGGCTCCTATTTAGTTTATTCACCAAAATCACAAGACTTATTGTGTAAACACTGTGGGCATCACTACCCTGTTCCCACATCGCCTGAGCCTATTCACGAATATGATTTTGAAAGTGCCGTTAAAGAACTTTCTAATTTACATCATTCATCTCCCGATGGAACAAACCAAACTATTGCTATTACGCAATGCCCCTCTTGTGGTGCTCAATTTACTTTTCAAGAACACGAACATGCGGGCAGTTGTCCTTATTGTGCAACACCTGTTATTGCGGGTACGGCACACGCGCGATTTATTCATCCACGTTCATTATTACCCTTCTTAATCACGCATAAAGAAGCGATTGAAATTTATAATCAGTGGATTGGCAGTCGTTGGTTCGCGCCATCATCGCTCAAAAATCACTCAGAACGCGATGACAAACTCACAGGCATTTTTCTACCCTATTGGACTTACGATAGTCAAACCTACAACCCTTATCGTGGACAACGTGGCACAATTTATTACGACCGCCAAGTGTATACAGCTTATGTCGATGGACGTGCAGTACGAAGAGTACGTACAATACAAAGAATTCGTTGGCGACCTGTTTCCGGCCAAGTTAATTTACATTTTGATGATGTCTTAATCGGCGCGACTAAAACCTTACCGCGTACAATTATCAACCATCTAAAACCGTGGGATTTAGATAACCTCGTGCCTTATTCTGAAGAATACATCAGCGGATTTAGAAGCGAATTATACCAAATCACCGTTGATCAAGGTTTTTTACAAGCCGAAAATATTATGGAAAACCGTATTCATCAAGCCATTCGACGTGACATCGGTGGAGATCAACAACGCATATCGTCGGTTAATACACAGCATGAAAACACCACATTCAAACATACCCTACTTCCCGTTTGGTCTGCCGCGTTTAAATACCGAAACAAAACCTATCGCTATGTTATCAACGGACGCAATGGCGTAATTCAAGGCGAACGCCCCTATAGTTGGTTTAAAATTGGGCTGGCTATTGCGGCAGCTATTGCTGTTATGTTGGGTCTGTTATTCTTAGCTGAATCACAGGGCGTGTTGGATAACCGTGGGTTTAATAACGACTTTAACGGTTCTGGTAGTGGGTTTTATATAGATTTTTAATGTTTCACTTTAAAAAGTGCTGATATCCCCCCTTTTTTGCTAAGTGGTGGGAGCCAGTTATAAAATAGTTATAATGTCTAATACAAAACTGTTTGGCTTATTTTAACTTTTAACAACATCATACTAATCGTTGTACCTACTCTGTCAGAAAGACGTTGTAAAAAATCCTTTTTAGGGCTGAAATTAACCAATGTTTTTGCCTTAATTATATCTCTTGCAACAGAAGAAGAACTACCAAAACCATCTACTAAACCTAATGCTTTTGCATCTTCGCCCGTCCAAAATAAACCACTAAATATATCAGGGTTATCTTTTAATCTATCACCCCTACCCGTTTTCACTGCACTAATAAAATGTTGATGCGTAGTCGCTAACATTTTCTTCAAAAATACTTCTTCATCTGATTTACGTGGCTTAAACGGATCGAGTATCGCCTTGTGTTCACCTGCTGTTATTTGACGACTTTCAACGCCGATTTTTTCCATCAAATCTACAACACCAAACGAATCCATACGCACCCCAATCGAACCTACTAGACTGGATTTATTTGCATAGATTTCATCTGCAGCCGAAACAATAAAATAACCACCCGATGCACACAAATCTGCGGCGACCGCGTAGACAGGTTTATCTTTATGCAATTTCCGCAAGCGCATAATTTCATCATAAATATAACTAGATTGAACAGGACTGCCACCGGGGGAATTACAACGTAAAACGATGCCCTTTACTTTTTTATCTTCA
>Ga0209633_10003262_pt1 | contig 15079 bp, 12 predicted proteins | sample Cruoilmetagenom1_FD_187290 | JGI IMG/M metagenome (GOLD analysis project Ga0209633, IMG submission 187290) | Oil polluted marine microbial communities from Coal Oil Point, Santa Barbara, California, USA - Sample 1 (SPAdes) (version 2) | ecosystem: Environmental > Aquatic > Marine > Oil seeps ... | reverse complement strand
TACCCGGAAGAAGAGGATGGTTCGATCCCAGTTGGCTATATCTGGGCTCGTACGATAAAATGCAGTAATCCCGCCTGTGGCGTTGAGATCCCCCTGGTAAGACAGACATGGCTCGCTAAAAAAGATAAAAAGAAGATCGCCTACAAGATCATCCCAGATGGCAATAGAATTGAGTTTGAGATAAAAGCAGATGAGCAAATAGATTTTGATCCAACAATAGGCACAATCTCAAGGGCAAAAGTTATCTGTCCGCGTTGTGGCTCTGGCTTGAGCGATAAAGAGACGAGAAAGCAGTTTCAGGAGGGGAGAGCGGGGCAGAGGATGGCTGTCGTTGTTCTGCATCATCCGAAAAGAAGGGGTAAGGTATACAGGCTGGCAGCGGAAAAGGATTTGGAGATTTTCAGAGAAGCAGAGAAGCATCTTGAGAAGAAAAGACAGGAATTGTTTGACAAATGGGGCATCGACCCTGTGCCGGATGAACCAACACCAGAAGGAAAAGGAAGGGGAGCAGAAAGAGCTTTTTCTGTTCGTAATTACGGATTAAATACCTGGGGAGACCTTTTTAACTCTCGCCAGAAGCTGGCATTGATTACCTTTGCGGAGAAAGTGAAGCAGGCGCATGGTGAGATGCTGAAGGATAGATATGAGGAAGAGTATGCGAAGGTGGTGATGAGTTATTTGGCTTTTGCTATAGATCGTCAAGTCGATTACAACTCAACGCTTTGTGTTTGGGCTGTGGCAGGAGAGTTTATAGCACATACTTTTGGAAGACAAGCACTTCCAATGATTTGGGATTACTTTGAATTATCTCCTTGGAGTGAAGCTACTGGTGGTTGGGATTCAGCAATAGATTGGATTTCAAGAGTTATAGAACATTTCTCTCAAATTGCTAATTCCACTCCCGCAACTGTCACCCAATCCTCCGCCACATCTCTTCTCTATCCCGACAACTTCTTCGATGGTGTCTTCACCGATCCCCCATATTACGACAATGTTCCCTATTCCTACCTATCCGATTTCTTTTATGTTTGGCTAAAAAGGACAGTTGGGGATCTCTATCCTGATTTATTTGCCACGCCCTTAACGCCAAAATCAGAAGAAATTGTTACCTATTCACATGGGTCGGAAGGTTTCAAAGGCGGGAAGAAATTTTTTGAGGACATGATCACAAAAGCTTTCGGAGAGATATCCCGTGTTTTAAAACCTGAAGGCATCGCCTGTATTGTCTTCGCCCATAAATCCACAGAGGCGTGGGAGACAATTATAAACGCCCTTCTGAGATCTGGCTTATATCTAACCGCATCCTGGCCTGTACATACCGAAATGAAAGCTCGTCTAAGAGCCAAAGAATCTGCTGCCCTAGCCTCTTCCATCTATATGGTATGCCGCAAGCGCACTGAAAATAAAACGGCCTATTTTAACGAGATCAAGCCGCAGATCGAGCAGAAAATAAAAGAGAAATTGGACCAGTTCTGGAACGAGGGCATAGGCGGTTCAGATTTTTTCATCTCCGCTATAGGCCCCGCGATGGAGGTATTTGGTAAATACGATTCCATCGAGAGGCTTTCCGGCGAGCCAGTTTTGACAAAGGAACTTCTTGATTTTGTGCGCAAGGTCGTGAGCGAATATGCACTATCAAAAATCCTCAAAAGCCCCGATCTGGGGAGTATAGACGAAGAGACGAGATTTTACCTTTTATGGAGATGGACCTACAATTCAACGAAGGTACACTTTGACGATGCAAGAAAACTCGGACAGGCGGTCGGTACGGAAATAACAGAGAAGTGGAACAGTGGCTTCATCAAAAAAGACAAAGAGTTCATCTCCGTCCTGAACGCAAAGGAGAGAGGGAACAACTTCATGGAAAGGGGAGAATTTGAGGGCATTATAAACGTGCTTCATGCATCTCTTCTTCTCTGGGAACAGAATAACAGAAAGGCGATCTCGGAGCTCCTCGAAGAAACTGGAAACTTAAATAACAACGCCTTCTGGCAGGTGGTTCAGGCGATCTCAGATGTTTTGCCAGAAGGAGATAAAGAAAAACAGATGCTGCAGGGCTTCCTTTACGGAAAGGATGGTTATGAAGAGGTGAAAATTGATAAATATCAAAAGAGATTATATTAAGGAGATGTGAAAATGACATTACCACCATGGTGGCAGGTGACAACGCCGCATAAGGACATAAGAGAAGGGCGATTGAGCGAAGCTATCTTCGCGGCCGATTTAGGAGACGTCGTTTACGGCAATGCACCATTAGAGTATCAGGACCCGCGAATCTTTTTCCAGAAGACCTATCTAACCCAAGGTCTAAAGAATCTGCTTGGGAACGTCCTCCTACGTTTGGGTGGTGGGAAAGCCGACCCCATAATTCAGTTGCAGACACCTTTTGGAGGGGGTAAGACCCATGCACTTCTTGCACTTTACCATGCAGTAGAGCACAGAAAAGATATAGCGCACATTGACTTAACGGGGGTTCCCTTCGTACAAAATGCAAAGGTAGCAGTTTTCGTGGGAACGCACGCTGACGCTGTTTCGGGGAAGACCCCATGGGGCGAGATCGCTTCACAATTAGGTCAATACGAGACCATAAAAGAGCAGGATAAAAGGCGCATCGCACCTGGAAAGGAAAAATTAAGGCAGGTTCTCGAAGCCTCAGGACCAACTCTTATTCTGATGGATGAAATTTTAGAATACATAGTAAAAGCAAACAGGGCAGAAAAGATTGAGAGAATCACTCAGGGACAGACTCTTGCTTTTCTTCAGGAGATCTCTGAAGTGATCGCCTCTTCCAAAAACTGTTGTTTGGTTATTACTCTCCCTGCAAGCATCCTGGAGAGATACGATGAAGAGGCAGAGAAGTCTTTACAGCAGCTACAGAATATTTCGGGTAGAGTGGAAGCTATTTATACGCCAGTGGAGGGAGTGGAAGTATACGAGATAATCCGCAAAAGGCTGTTTGAGGATCTTGGAGACGAAAAAACAAGGAAACATGTGGCCGAGAGTTACCTGAGACTTTATCAAAGCCTGGGTGCCGGTGTGCCGTCGGGAGTGAAAGAGGTAGAATATAGAGGGAGAATCGAACGCGCATATCCTTTTCATCCCGAGCTCATCGATGTGCTTTACGAAAGATGGGGCTCTTATCCCACCTTTCAGAGAACAAGAGGGGTCCTAAGACTTCTAGCGGAAGTTGTAGCAGACCTGTACAACAGAAAGGTCGTTTCGCCGCTTATCCAGTCATCAGTTGTTAATCTTGAAGACCAGCACATACGAAGAGAATTCATCAAGCACATTGGCAATGAATACGACAGCGTCATCTCTTCTGACATCATAGGTGGGAATGCCAAAGCGCCCAAAATAGACAGAGAGATGGGAACCGAATATGAGAAGCACGGAATAGCAGAAGGCATAGCCACCTCTGTGTTTCTTTATTCATTTAGCGCCGGTGCAAGCAAAGCGACGACGTTACCAAGAATTAGAGTTGCACTACTCAGGGAAGGCATGCCATCAACAATAGTGGGCGATGCTATATCAAAGCTAGAGGAAGAACTATGGTACTTTCACTCCGAGGGGAAAAACTACGCTTTTCGCAATCAGCCCAATCTGAACCGTGTGATCGTAGACAGGGAAGAGACCATACCTGAGGAAAGAATTCGGGAAGCCATCAGGAGTTCCATCCAGAAGAGCGCAGGTAATGCGGTTGAAGTATATCTCTGGCCTGAAAATCCCTCCGATATTCCGGATAACAAAAATCTCAAACTGGCTATTATCTCACCACATGAATTCGAGAAAGGGAAGAAGCTGACGGCAGAACTTTTCGATCGGGCAGGCACTGGATTCAGGGTGTACAAAAACACGCTCTTTGTTCTTCTGTTTGATGGCAACCAGTATATTTCGCTGAGTGAAGCTTTGAGGCGATATTTGGCCCTCATCGATATTAAAAATGATAGATCGTTGCTTGAAACACTAACCAGGCCAAGCCAGGAAGAGCTCAAGAGGAAGCTCAAGGATGCAGAGAGTGCCATACCATTTAAGATTTTAAATGGCTACAGACATCTAGCAGTTCTGGAAGGAGGCGGCATCGATTGGAAAGATTTGGGCATACCCACCCTTGGAAGTGGCCAGACGATCTCTGGAAGAGTTAAGCAATATTTGAAGGACCAGGAGAGACTTCTTTCTCGTCTTACTCCTAAGTATGTTATCGATAAAACATTCGCTAAAGACGAAGATGGAAAAATATTGCGAGATATCTATGAACTCTCTCTTAAAACACCAGGAATGGCTATCCCAGAGAACGAGAATGTCCTATTTGAAACAGTAAGAGAGGGCACAAGGAACGGTCTCCTCGGAGTTAAAGAAGGCACAGAAATCTACTACAAACGAGATGTTTCTCCAATGATGGATTCTCTTATTTTGCGAGGTGAAGTAGCGGAGAGGATTGAGAAGGAAAAGGCAGAGGAAGAAGAAAAGGGAGCGGAGAAGAAAGAGTTGATTAATAAAGAAAAAAAGGAGACAAAGAAAGAGGAGGGGGTGATCAAAAAGGTAACTTTAAAGGCTAAAATTCCATGGGACAAATTATCTTCAATAGTTGGTGGTGTGATTCGACCTTTAAAAGAGAAAGGGCGTCCTCCAGAAATCACTATCGAGATTACCGCAGAAACGGATGAAAATTTCGATAGAACTACCCTAGATACAAAGGTAAGAGAGACCCTTCAACAGATAGGAGCAGAGATAGAAGAGTGGAAAGAGGAATGACCTTTAGTCATAGGTCTATAACGCACCATACACAATACGGCTTCACCTTATCATTCGAGGCATTTTTCCTTTGGTCGCAATATCGTATATATTAAGACGTCAGGTATAATCGGAAGACCAATTTAACATTTACCAGTAAAAACTACCGGGGAATAAAGATTTCATCATCAAATATTTAGATAAAGAGAATTAGCTCTTCTCATAATATAAAAAGATACTCCAAAAAAAGTGGATTTCTTTATTCCCCACTCACAAACCGTTAGGCGACATGCAATATTTATATATTTGAAGGAGACATAAGGTGTAAATGATGAAATTGAGAGTTTACATCCTGACTTCGCCACTTTAATGCCCAATAGGAGGGAATATTGAAGCATTCTCCAATATCCCCCTATGACAAACAGAGCGAACAGCTCATACCCATTGGGCGGAATAGTAATGATCGAGAAGGTAGAAAAAGAATTCGGTCTCTTTTCCAAGCTTTTCAAGGGCATCGAAGGAGGTGCTAAAGACTTCATCCCCCTCACGAAACTCTTCGTGCACAACAAGCTCACCCATTCCGTATCTGTCCGCCAGATACTCAAGACCTATCCTGAAGAGCTCTTAGAACAGCTCGGGTTAGGAAAAACGTCAGAGAGAACCCTATATCGAACCCTAGAGAGGATTGGCAAGAATTTCCCCATAGTCTTTGAGATGTATCAGGGTTTCATTAAAGAGTTGCCTCGCAGATTCCGAACAGATAATCGACTTCTCCTCGACCTATGTGGAAGGCAACAGGGCCGAATTGGCGGAGTTCGGCTATTCTCATGAGAGGGACAGGAGACCTGACAGGAGACAGATAACTTAGATCTCAACGGGAATGAACAACATACCAACAGCTCTGACCATACAGAGGGGAAACATCCAGGACAAGAAACACATGAGGGAGATCCTAAAGCTCATCTCAAAGGTGATTCCAGAGAACTCCCTCCTCATATTCGATGCAGGGGCAAATACGGAAGGGAACAAGGAGAAGATCAGAGATCTCCACTACCACTATTTAACGCTCAGACCCAAGAAGGTCGGCCCCTATAAGAGGTACATCGCCCACTTCCGCGAAGAGCTTGAAAAGGGAGATGGGGTGCATCTTGTGCTGAACGGTAACCACTATTCGTGCGTAAAGAAAAAAGAGGATACCGTCTCCTACATCTTCTTCTCCCCTGAGCTCTATCAAACCCATCTGAAGATAAAGGAGGACAAGTTCAGAAGGGAAAAGGAGAAGGGGAACAAAACCCTGAAGAAGAGGAAACCCACCATATTGCCCTCTGATAAAGGATGGATTGAGCTGATCCCCCATCTGCAGAAGACCCTCTTCGATATAGAAAACCCATACATAAATGGGATAGAGGGGTTCTTCATCCTTGAGAGCTCGGTGGATGGAGATCCCGAGCATATTTTGAAGCTGTACAAGAAGAGGGATAAGGCGGAGAAGTTCATAAGGGCCCTCAAGGAGGGGATGGAACTCAGACCTATAAGGCACTGGAACAAGTGGTCAATCATAGGCATATTCTTCATCTCCTTCCTCGCGAATTTCCTGATAAATTTGACACTTCTTTTGAGCAGTGGCTAGAGGGGTCTAAAAAACGTGAAATTACTCAAAAAATCCCTGATTAATTTGACACAAATAGTCATCTATCCCGAAAAAGGCTTTAGGTTCTCAGCTCTGGGCAACGTTACCCCTCAGATTTTAGCCATTTTCGGGGGGTTTGTTTACAAGTTTGAGGATAAAACCCTCGATCTGAGGTGGTAAAAGTGTGATAAAAACCTAGTTGGCGAATTCTACTATGGCTACCTCTTACGTTGGAGAAGGTCAAATGGCGAACTCAAGCTCTATATACGCTCATGTGAGATACATCTCTTAGAGTTATGGCTATCTTCTCACAGCCGTAATGAGTGCTCTCTCTGAGCTCCAGGATCTTCTCTGTGAGCTCTTTGGGGAGCTTCTTTGAGTGTTTAGGTTTTTTAGATTTGGGATTGAAAGCATCCTTTCCTTGTGTTTTATACAGCTTTATCCAGTTGTATATCGATGTTTTTGATACTCCCAGGATATCGGCTATTCTCTTCACTGCCATACCGTTTTCGTATTGTTTCACAGCCCAGAGCTTTACGTTCTTCCAGCTCTTTGCTCTCAGGGATTTGGCCCTTATGTATCTCTTCCTGTCGCTTCCTTTATATTCTCTTCTTCCTTTACTTCTACTTGCGTGGTACATTCTCTCATCTCCTGTTGTTGGATTTAAGAGGATGTATCATGTTCTCCTTGTAAACTATGTGTTGTGATAATACAACGAATATCTTCGAGTTTTTATGAGATAACGTCTAAGGCAAGGTATAGGTCATAGGGGTTTAAGGATTAGATTCGAGGGCTAGCTCATCTCTTTACAGGATTGCCTCTCCGCCCCCTTCGAAGAAATGTGCCTCCTCCGGGTTTACTATCACAAATGCTTTCTGTCCCTCTTTCACCCTGAGATCGGGACTTGCTCTGACAATCACTCTCCCCCCCCCTACACTTAGAGTGACTATCAGCTCAGAACCCAGCGGCTCGACGAGATATATCTCCGTCTCGATGGCGTTTGATCTCTTTTCACGATTAATCGTCAGGTTTTCTGGCCTGATCCCAAGCGTGACCTTTTTGTCGGCCCATTCTTTAAGCTTCTTCATCTTCCTCTCCCCAATGCCTGAGGGCTCCCATGAGAAGGACTCGGTGTCGAACTTTAAAACCCCATCGTCCAGCCTCAACTCTCCCTGTAAAAAGTTCATCGAGGGAGAACCGATGAACCCCGCGACGAATATATTCCCAGGATGTTCATAGAGTTCCATAGGCATCCCTATCTGCTGAACTTCCCCCCCCTTGAGCAGGACTATCCGATCGGCCATAGTCATCGCCTCTACCTGATCATGGGTGACGTATATGGTGGTCTTTCCGAGCAGCTCATGCAGCTTTTTTAGTTCTGCCCTCATCCTGGTCCTCAGCATGGCGTCTAAATTTGATAAGGGCTCGTCCATTAAAAAGAGGACTGGCTTCCTCACTATAGCTCTCCCAAGCGCCACCCTTTGACGCTGTCCTCCCGATAGTTCTTTAGGCTTTCTATCTAAAAGATCCGTAATCCCCAGCATCTCGGCAGCCTCCTCCACCCTTTTGTCGATCTCCTCCCTGTCAAATTTCCTTAACTTTAATGGAAAGGCCATGTTCCCTCTAACCGTCATGTGCGGATATATGGCATAGCTCTGAAAGACCATCGCCACGTCCCTGTCTTTGGGGGAGAGACCGTTAACCATCTCATCCCCTATATACACCTCTCCTTCCGAGGGTTCCTCCAACCCGGCGATTATTCTGAGAGCCGTAGACTTACCGCACCCGGATGGGCCAAGGAGCGCCAGGAACTCGCCGTCCTCTATTTCAAGGTCCAGGTGCTTTACCCCTACTACCTCCGCCCATCTTTTCGATACGTTTATCAATTTTACATTTGCCATCTTACCACCCTATCCTCTAGCTTTAACATTTAACCCTTGACACCTCCTGCCGTTAGCCCTTGGACTATCTTCCTCTGGAATATCAGCACAAGTATGATCAAGGGCACGGTAACGATGATTGCTGCGCCGGCCAGTTCACCCCACGCGGTTGTGTACCTCCCACCGAAATTGGCTATTCCCACGGTGATGGTGTAGAGCTCGGGTTCGGTGATGAACGTGTTTGCGAACATGAATTCGTTCCAGGCGAATATGAAGACCAGTATCCCAGTTGTGACAATTCCGGGCGCCGCCAGCGGAAAAATAATTTTGGTCAGGGCGCCCATCCTCGTGCATCCATCGACTCTAGCAGCATTCTCTAAATCCTTGGGAATCGAGTTGAAAAACGTCGTTAAAATCCAGATGGTCAGGGGCAAACAGAGCATCGTATAGGGCAATATAAGCGCCAGATAGGTATTTATCAGGTTTAGCCCTGTCAATATGTCGGCCAGTGGACCGACAATGGTTATCTGTGGGAACATCACGATTAGAAGCACGACGATGAGGACCGCCGCCTTGCCCTTGAACTTCAACCTGGAAAGAGCGTAAGAGGCCAACGAGCCCAAAAATATGCAGAAGAGGGTGGTCGTAAATGCGACCAGGAAGCTGTTCCCTATGTAGAGTAGAAACGGGTTATCGAAGAGCACCAACTTATACCATTCAGACGTGGCCCATGAGGGGAGCCAGTGAAATTCTACAAGCTCACTATAAGGGGTTAGGGATACCAAGAAGGTCCACATGAATGGGAAGATGCAAATTATCAGAACTAGGGCGATGAAGGCGTAAAAACCGACCGACCAGGGATCTATCTTTTGCATCCACCCCAGTATTTTACTTCTTTTCTCGTATCCGTTTTTCTTATCTTTCTCTATATCCATTCATATCGCTTCCTAGTAGTTAACCTGCCTGGTCATGCCCCTGACGCAGAAGAGTGCCAGGATAAATACGCAGAGGAAAGTGATGACCGAAATAGCCGACCCAGTTCCGAAATCGGAGCTGTTTATGTACTCACTGTAGGCGAATGTGGAGAGCACCTCGGTGCTTATCCCTGGACCCCCGCCCGTCAATATGTAGACTGAATCATAAACCTTGAAGGCATCCAGTGCTCTGAAGACCAGCACCACGAGGAAAGCTGGAATGAGCAAAGGAAGTGTAATGGAGTGAAACCTCCTCCAGGCGCCAGCCCCATCCACCTTTGCGGCCTCGTAGAGCTCCCCTGGTATCACCTGTAAGCCGGCAAGAAGGAGTAAAGCCACGAATGGAGTGGTCTTCCACACGTCGAGAAGTATGCATGAGAAGAGAGCTATGCCCGGATTGGAGAGCCAGCCAATATCCGCGCCCAATATGGCGTTGAAGACCCCGAACTCCTGATTGTACATGTAAAGAAACATCTGGGCTATTACCGCTGTTGGCATGGCCCATGGTATCAAAATTGCGGCTCTGGTTAAACCTCTACCTTTGAAGGCTTTGTTGAGCGCGAGGGCTATCGCCAACCCAAAGGGGATCTCCATTGCAAGGGAACCCCCCACGAATATCAGAGTGTGGGTCAGAGCTGGCACGAACCTTGGATCGCTAAACACCTTAAGATAGTTTGAAAAGCCCGCGAAGTCCCCCCATATCAGGTAACGCACGTCGAAGAAGCTCATTCCGAAAGTCATCATCAGGGGGATGAGGGCTAACACTCCCAGAACTACGAAGGTCGGTATTAGCAGTAAGTATGCTAGCTTTCCCTCCGTTAATTGAAGTTTCTTCATTTTCTCAAACTTTCTTCCTATTTTCCATTCCATCAGACTACCCTATCACAGAACCCTATCGATATCCTTTTGTGCTTGAGCTAGAGCCTTCCCGGGGGAGCGTTGGCCGAGGAGGGCCTCATGGACTCTTATCCTTATGAATACGGAGACTCTCGCATATTCTGCAACCATAGGCCTTGGCTTTACGTATTCGATTACTTCGGTGAGGTTCTTCAAGAGATCGAGTTTTTCCTTGATTCTAACATTTTGCACCCCACTGAGATCACCTTCAAGTTTCCCATAAGCTACATCTAAGGCCGGCAGATAGCCGCCCTTTGTATAGAGGAGCTTTTGCGACGTTTCGTCGGCAAAGTGCTCTATTAGTTTAGAGGCGTCCCCCTTTCGGTTTGAATGGCTGGGGATCACAAGTGCCCAACCACCCAAAGCTGAGCTGTGGTTTCCGTCTGGGCCCCTTGGCATGGGAATGACCCCAAAGTCAAGTTTGTCTCCAAAATCGCGCCTGAGGTTTTCCCATGCATAGGGCCAGTTCCTCATGAATATAGTTCGGTTGCTCGTGAAGTCCTGGTAACAGTCCTCTTCCTTCTTCGTTACGACGTTCTTGGGGACTATTCCATTTTCGATCATATCGATCATTACCCCAAGAGCTCTTCGAGCTTCTGGGGAGTCGATGACCACATCCCCGTTCTGAATTACCTCCCCCCCGTGGCTCCAGACGAACTCCATAAATGAGCAGATGAGCCCCTCATACTGTGCTCCCTGGTAGACCAGACCATACTTCAGATTTTTGTATTTGCTCCTTACCGCATCATTACCCAGTATAGCCTCCGCTATTTTCGTGACGTTTTTCCATGTTTCAAGTTCTACGAGCGGATCGTAATCCCTCTCGAAATGGCCATCGAGCATGCCCTTGTTGTAATAGAGCAACCCCACATCGATGAAGAGAGGTATGGCATAGAGCTCTCCTTTATAGGAGCAGCCATCCATTGCAGCATTTATAAAATCGCCTTTTTTAATGGAAGAGTTTTTTATATAATCGTCAAGGGGTTCTAAAAGGCCAGCGCTCGCGAGATCGTGGATCCACGTGTACTCCACCCTCGCTACATCTATGTGCGTCTTGAGCATGAGCGCCTTTTTGACCATTTCAAGTTGCACATCTGAATTTGGGGGCATCACATGCCTCTTCACATCGGTGCCGTTATTCTTTTCGAACTGATTTATAAGATCTTCCATGACCCCGGTCTCGTCCTTTCCGAAATAGAAAATCAGATCATCGGTATCAGCGGGATTGGCGATGATCGAATAGATAACAGGGGTCAAAAGAGCGGCCACCAGCGCGATGGCGCCTAGAGTTTTCATCTCAACTGCCATCCCCGTATTATCGATCAGAGGGTATTTAAAACCCGCGCTGGCTCCGGCTATAAGCTACCCCTTATAACCCTTCCATTCCCTCTTCTTCAGCTCTCCCCTTTTGATCTTCCCGCTGATGGTCTTTGGAAGTTCGTCCACGTATTCTATTTTTCTCGGGTATTTGTAGGGGGCGGTGGCCTTCTTCACGTGATCCTGAAGCTCCCTGGTTAACTCGTCACCGGGCTCGAACCCAGGAGCGAGTATCACGAAGGCTTTGACCACTTCCCCTCTCATCGGATCGGGGCTCGCTACAACAGCCGATTCCAGCACGGCGGGATGCTCTATCAAAGCGCTCTCCACTTCAAAGGGCCCTATCCTGTACCCAGAAGAGATAATGACGTCATCAGCTCTTCCCACAAACCAGAAATAACCATCCTCATCTTTGTACGCTTTATCCCCGGTGTAGTACCAATCTCCGTTAAAGGCCGCTTGCATATCCTCAGGATCTTTCCAATACTCCTTGAACAGCCCTACTGGGTATGGCTTAACCCTGATCGCGATGTGCCCCACATCCCCCGCAAGGAGTTCTTTGCCGTTATCGTCCACTATTGCCACATCGTAGTTGAAGGATGGCTTGCCCATCGACCCGGGCTTTATGTCCATTCCTCTCACGTTTCCGATGACCGCTGTAGTTTCCGTCTGGCCGTAAAAATCATAGATGTCCAAACCCGTAGCGTCTTTCCATATCTTCATCACTTCGGGGTTGAGGGGCTCACCAGCGCTTGTCACGTGCCTCAAATGGCGGAGATCGTAGCTGGACAAATCCTCCTGGATCATGAACCTTATGGCCGTAGGGGGGGCGCAGAAAACAGTTATGCCATACCTTTCCAGCAGATGGAGGGTCAGGGCCGGGTCGAATTTGCCTCTAATGTCAGGGCCGAAGATCGTTGAGCCGCATATCCATTGCCCCCAGGTCGCCCAGGATGATTTGGCCCACCCAGTATCGGTTAAAGTCCAATCTAGATCTCTAGATTTGGAATCATGGCACATCCATGCGGTGACGTAGTGAGCAAGCGCATAGTCATGATTATGGATTACCATTTTGGGGTATTTCACCGTGCCCGAAGAAAAGAACAACATCATTGGGTCGTCGTGTCTAGTAGGCTCAACCTCCTCTCTGGAAAGATGAGGGGACGCTTTACCAACGATTTCGTCATAGCTTGTCCATCCATCAAGCTCTCCGTTGACCAGGATTTTATGCTTTATCCCCGGGCATTTCTCCATGGCATTATCCACCTTCGGAGCGTTATCCATGTCGGTTAACACGATGGTCATCTCCGCCCTGTTTATCCTGTAATCTAGGTCGCGCTCGGTACACAGCACCGTAGCTGGGCATGGGATAACGGATAAACGGATCATCCCCAGGAGGGCGACATACCATTCAGGTACTCGGGGGAGCATCACGAACGCCCTTTCGCCCCTCTGAACGCCCAAACCGCGAAGAGCGTTGGCAAACTTATTTGAGAGTTTCTTCAAGTCCCAAAATGTGAAATATCTGGGGTTTTCGCCGTTTTGATCCACGGCCAGCAACGCCAGCTTGGCCCTACACTCGGCCCACTTGTCCATCACATCAAAGCTGAAGTTATAGTATTCGGGAACATCTAATCTGAACTCACTTTTAGTTTTCTCATAATCCTCCACGTTTGGTTTCACGTATTCCCTTTTGTACTCCATGATCTAGCCTTCGAAACGGGTAATAGGATTATCAGTATTTAAATTTAAATCACTCTTAGAAGAACGGGTTTAAGGCAATTCCCGAGAGCTCATCATGATCCCTTGTCAGGCCTCTCAGCGATCACCGCAAAGAGCCCTTCGGGGCTATCTTATTTCTTAGAAGGGCTATCTCCTCGATGTGCGGCTTCTCCGTTTCCCCGGCTCTGGAGCAGTCAATATCGAAACCCGTATTTTCCCTTATTTTCTCTATAGAAACGCCAGGATAGTAGGAGTCAAGATACATCTCTTTCGAGGAGGGATCGAACTTCATCACCCCTAAATCCGTTATCACCGTTGTTGGCCCTCCCCTCACGAGGCCTGCCTTTTCCCTACCTCCCGGCCCATCCATCCAACCAGGGCTCGTGAGATAGTCCACCTCCGCGGGAAACCTCCTCAGTTCATGTTTCATTATTATCACTACCCTTTTCGAAAGGCATGCCATATCGCAAGCGCCTCCACTGCCTGGAAACCTAACTTCCGGGCACCGATATTCGCCGATAGCCGTTGAGTTCAAGTTTCCATACTTATCGACCTGCCCTCCCCCCAGAAATCCTATATCTATCTTACCATCCTGTAGCATGGAGAAAATATCGAAGAGCCCTGTGCATGTACTGGCCCCATAAACGCACCTTGGGTCTCCAACGCTTGCTGGCAGGTCCAAAAGCTTGCTATCCACAGTCCCAGCTTCGAATATTATAACGCAGTTCGGGGCATGGGTGTACTTTGCCAACATTCCTGCTATCATGGGCAATCCGGTGCCGATAAACACCTTCTCCCCATCCTTGATCTCCTTTGAGGCCCTTACGACCATGAGCTCTTTAAGCGTGTACTCCTCTGGCATCATATCACCTCTTCAAGTTAGGGCTATATCCCAGAACTGGGTCAGCTCTAAGCCTTTCCATCTTTTCAACCCCGCCGATCCTCTCGAAGTATTCCCGGTGCTCTACATAGACATATCGTTCCAGATACTCGTCAAATGAATTGGATTTAATGGCTTTGACATATATTTTGTAGTGATCTGGATCGTAATCATAGAGCCCATAGCATGAGGTGGGATGCGCACCAAAAGGCGATTTGACTATGGCATCCACCTCGAAGAAGGGAAGACAGGTAAGCGCGGGTTTTTGGCGTATTTGCTCTTCGGGTAATATCTCCTCGGCCGTGACCACGACTTCTTTGGCCGCTTTTGCTATAATATCGTCTGCAAACTTCTGCCCATAGATCATCACAGTTCCCCCTTCCCCAACCATCTGTGCATGGATTATCGCGAGATCTGGTTTAGCAGCTGGCAAAAGGACGACCTTCTCCCCGGTAAAGGGGCATTCCATCAAATGAAACTTTTTTTCACTTTTACCTTTATCAGAACCACTTTTTAGCATATCGGAACCGAGCATCGTCTTTGCTGGCATGAATGGCAAACCCATAGCGCCGGCCAAAAAGCGGAGGGTGGCCCCATAGTTGGAGTAATCCTGAATTTCAAGTTTTCCCTCTTCCGCCGCTTTTCCGAAATTCGGGCTTGGGGTCACAAACTGCTCATCCCCCACATAGGCTATCTCCGCCCTTTTCACGGCACCGGCCCCTACTAGGATGTCCAGATCAATCCCTGAGGAGTGCCCATATACCACTAGATCTTTCTTACCCTGCCTTATCATCTCCCTTATGAACGACATGGGATGCCTGTTCTGGGTGAAACCGCCAAAAGCTATCGTACTGCCGTCGTTTACAAACTTCTTAACCGCTTCGGTAATTGAGATCTCTTTTCCTTTCATATGTATTATTCACCGAGCAGCTCTCTGGCGATCACTATCTGACGTATTTCCGAGGTGCCAGCCCCTATGGTGACCAGGACAGCATCCCTCAGAAATCTCTCGACTGGAAGTTCATTTATGTACCCGTAGCCCCCATGT
>Ga0209633_10003260_pt1 | contig 15088 bp, 13 predicted proteins | sample Cruoilmetagenom1_FD_187290 | JGI IMG/M metagenome (GOLD analysis project Ga0209633, IMG submission 187290) | Oil polluted marine microbial communities from Coal Oil Point, Santa Barbara, California, USA - Sample 1 (SPAdes) (version 2) | ecosystem: Environmental > Aquatic > Marine > Oil seeps ... | reverse complement strand
AATCCGTATATTTGGCAGTAAGAGAAGCTACCAAAAAATGGTCAATGCCTATTAGAAATTGGGGGCTAATTTTAAATCAGTTTTTAACCATATATGATAAAAGGGTCAGACTTTAATTTATAAAACCTAACCCAAGTTATTTTTAACTTACACACTTTATAAGATAGTGTCGAAAAAGAGGCTCTCTGAAAAGCACCTCTTTATGTCAGCTTGAGCGGAGTCGAAAACTATAACTTGCTTAAAACAAAAACCTTTTCCCGAGTACTTGGGACGCTCAAGGAGTTAATTTATCATTTTTCGACAACCTCTTTTTATTTTTTATCTAAATACTTGTTTTGTAATAATACTTTTGAGTTTAGCTTTTAGGTTTTCACCTGAATCATAGATCATTTGTTCATTCGTAGGAAAATATACAGACCTCAATTTAATTAAGCCTAAATGTTTATCGTTTAACGCATTTTTATCACCATTATAAGTAGCATATCTATGTTCGAAAATGAATTCACTTTGTAACGGAAAAGCATCGAGAAGTTGATTCGCTTTAAGATCTTTATATTGAACCTGACCCACTACCTGTGTTGATTTAAACTGTGTTAACTCATTTACATTACATACAATGGTCTTAAACTTATCAACTTGAATGTTATTACCTAGACTATCTTTAACAACATCGCCTTTATCATCTAGTAGATCTCTTTTGCCATCAACAACTTGTTTTTCAATGATTGTTTGTTTTTCACGAATTTGCTCAGGAGAAATGTTGATTTCTCTCAAATCAATTGACATTCCAAAATTATACTCTACGTTTTCTTGAACGTTATTATGATATACACTCCATAAATCATTTAAACCATAAGTGCTAAAGTTTAAGAGGTCTTCTTCAAGTCTTATCGGAATAACTTTATCTGATTGATTACTCATTGTTACTAAAATATAGTCCGTTCCTTTTAAATGGGCTGTTTCAATTAATTCTCGAGTATTTTTGTAATTAGGACTAATTTTATCCAAATATGCAAAATCGTCATATGCTTTTCTAAATTGGAATTTATCTGTAGAATTCATTAGTTTATTAGCGTTGGTATAAAGATAATCAGCCAATCTATTTTTTGTACTTATTATATCTGAAGTATAATCAGTAAAATTAAATACTGCAATTCTACCACTTTCATAAATTCTTAGAGGCAATAATGGTTTAATCTTTTCTTGTCTACCATCTAACACTAAATAACTATTATAAATCTGTTCTAATTTGGCTTCATTTCCTTCATTTGATAGAAATTGAATCTGTTTCAAATCGCGTTCTGTTGCTTTGGCAAAGGCATTTTCTAGCATTTCAACATACGATTGCTTTCCTTTTTTATCTTTATTAGTTCTAAGGTTTTTAATCGCAATATTTATGGCTTGATCATAATTGCCTGAATTTAAAGCTTGCTCAGTTTTTTTAACACTGCTGCAAGAGATTATTAACAAATAACTAATAGAAAGGATGATTAGTTTTCTCATTGTGAAAAATTTAATTATAAATAGGTAGTAAGGTTGTCCTATCTAACGAGTTCACACTTATTTTATTGCTGACTCTCTAATTAGATATATGAATGCTAAAATTGTTGTTGACTCATGAGTGCTGTCACTTTTTGTTTAAAATTACTTACTGAGTATTTTATAAACTCATGATCTTTTGGATAAGGAATAGCTTTTGCATTCAAGGCTTCGTGATACTTTTGTTCTATGGCACGTTGATCTCCTCTATATTTTCCATATACATGTTGAAACTTAGCTTCGCCAAATTCTGGATTCGTAGATAAAGTAGTTCTTTTATTTAGATCTTTTATCGTTATAGCTCCGTCCAATTTTGAAGATTTATTTTGTTGATATAAAGCAACTTCAGCAGTTATAGTCTTGTAATTGGCTACTTTAATATCATTCCCTTTATCATCTTTCATTACATTACCATTACCATCTAGTTGATATTTCCATCCATCTTGTACTTTTGCTTCTTGGGGTACCGTTTGTTGTTCGGTTTTTTCTGGCATATAAGTGAGTTTATCGAAGGTGATGTTTACTTGATAATTGTATTTAATCTTTCTGTCTTTTTTAGTGTGATAGATAACCCATTGGTTCGTGAAGTTGGCAGAATTTATAGTAGTAAAGTCTTTAATACTATCTTTTGAAATGTTTTTTACATTATTTTTTAGTGTAACATAAACGAAGCTACTTCCTTTATTTTTAGCCTTTTGAAGTAAGTCATCTAAATTAGTTTTGTAATCAGGATTTATATAAATTAAATTCTCTAAATGCTTATGTGCTTTTCTAGCAGCTAAGTGATCTCCTTTTAAATTTTCAATGGCATTGTTATAGAGTGAAGCTGAATAATTGTTTTTTGAAGTTTTAATAGCTGAAGAATAATCTTCAAATTTAAAAGTCATTTCGTTACCTTCAAAATATAGAGGTTGTAATGCTCTTACTTCATCTTGTCTAATATCAAGATTGAGGTATTTACCATAAATATTTTTTAAACTTTCTGGTGAGTTTTCTTTTTGCAATATTTTTATCTGTTTTAATTCATCATCAACAGCTTTAGTATATGCTTCTTTTAATAATGGAATATGTTTTTGGCTTGATTTTTTAGTTTTGTCCTTATTCAATTTAGCAATCGAAGCATTAAAAGCTTCAATATAATTACCCGTTTGTAAATGGCTTGTTGCTTTTTGTGTACTTCCACAAGAAAGGAGCGTGATTACTAAAATACTTAGTAGTAAATTCTTCATAATAACAATTGGTTAATGGTTGGTACAAAGTTACTATTTTAATTTGTGATTCGAACACGCGGGGTGATTTCAGGTTGCTTTTAAACAATCTAAAATCAACTCAATTTAACAAATCCAACCGAAGAGCGGGATCTTAATGAATTTTCTTCCAGTAAAAAAATGGAAGGTATGCAATAAGTAAGAGAGAGAAAACTACAGTCGTCCCGGTAGCTATCGAGACTCCTTCACAAGGATATATAACGTATACTATTACACCAAAGCAGGTAATACTTTACCGATACAGTCACCAAATCCAATGCGAACGTCATCGTTTTCACAAAACCCACGCATAATTACGGTATCGTTATCATTGATAAACTTACGTTTTGTACCATCTTTAAGGGTAATAGGTTTCTGTCCTCGCCATGTTAATTCAAGCATAGATCCATAACTATCTGGTGTAGGACCAGAAATAGTACCAGAACCCATCAAATCACCAGCTCTTACATTACAACCATTACTTGTATGATGAGTTAGTTGCTGATTCATAGTCCAATACATATACTTAAAGTTAGAATTACTTACCAATGTTTCTTCACCATTTTCAGGCTGAATAAAAGCTTGTAAGTGTATATCATAACTTTTTTTACCACTTTGTTTTAGATAGGGTAAAGGTGTAGGGTTTTGTTTAGGACTTGCTACTTTAAATGGTTTTAGTGCATCTATGGTTACAATCCATGGAGAAATAGTAGAGGCGAAGCTCTTTCCTAAAAACGGACCTAAAGGCACATATTCCCATCCTTGAATGTCTCGTGCACTCCAATCATTAAAGAGCACCAATCCGAAAATATAATCTTTGGCGTCATCAATAGAAATAGTTTTTCCTAATTTATTGACATCTGTCGTAATAAATGCCATTTCTAATTCAAAATCTACTAATTTAGAAGGTCCAAAAATTGGTGCATCAAGATTTGCCGGTTTCGTTTGTCCTTTCGGTCTCCTTACCGGTGTTCCTGAAGGTATAATTGACGAGCTTCTACCATGATATCCAATAGGTATATGTACCCAATTCGGTAGTAAAGCATTCTTTGGGTCTCTAAAAATACTTCCTACATTAGTAGCATGTTCTTTACTGGCATAAAAATCAGTGTAATCGCCTATATCAACAGGTAATTGCATTTCTACCTCGTTCATCGCAAAGATAATTTTATCTCTATGTTCAGAATTATCCTTTAACAATGCATTGTTATCATCAAAAATATCAGCAATTTTATTCCGTACCAATCGCCATGTTTTGCGACCATCTGCAATGAAGTCATTCAATGTGTCTTGTAAAAAAATATCATCCGTAAGTGGAATATCACTAAAATAACCTAACTGATGTAATGCGCCTAGATCAATTGCATAATCACCAATGCGAGTTCCAATTGTTATGATATCATCACGTGTTAAAAAAACGCCGAAAGGGATATTTTGTATAGGGAAATCAGAATTTTTATCAACTTTTAACCAAGTTTTTCTAGTTGGGTCGTTAGCTGTAATTTTCATATATATTCTTTTGAATTATTTTTATTCAAATATAGAAGTTTCTATCCATTTGCAAAATGAAATTAGTACTTTTGACCTTATTTTAACAAATCTTAAAGATAATTTAACAATGCAAAGAGATCAACAAATTTTTGACCTTATTCAAGATGAAAAAGAAAGACAGCTAAATGGACTTGAACTTATAGCTTCAGAAAATTTTGTAAGTGACCAAGTGATGGAAGCTGCAGGCTCAGTTTTGACGAATAAATATGCCGAGGGATACCCAAATAAACGATATTATGGAGGGTGTGAAGTTGTTGATATAGTTGAGCAGTTGGCAATTGATCGAGCCAAAACATTATTTGGAGCAGAATATGTTAACGTGCAACCACATTCTGGCTCTCAAGCAAATTCTGCTGTGTTTTTTGCTTTGCTTAAACCAGGTGATAAAATTTTAGGTTTTGATCTATCTCATGGAGGGCATCTTACCCATGGGTCTCCGGTAAATTTTTCAGGAACTTTATACAAAACATCATTTTATGGTGTCGAAAAAGAAACAGGTGTATTGAATTATGATAAAATTCAAGAAATTGCGAAAAAAGAAAACCCTAAAGTGATTATTGCAGGAGCATCGGCATATTCAAGAGATATTGACTTTAAACGTTTTAGAGAAATTGCTGATAGTGTTAGCGCATTACTTGTTGCTGATATTTCTCATCCGGCCGGTTTAATTGCTAAAGGGATTTTAAATGACCCAATACCGCACTGTCATGTTGTTACAACAACTACACATAAAACATTAAGAGGACCACGAGGAGGAATGATTATGATGGGTAAAGATTTTGAAAACCCTTGGGGAATCACACTAAAAAACGGGAAACCAAAAATGATGTCTTCATTTTTAAATAGTGCTGTTTTTCCAGGAAATCAAGGTGGCCCATTAGAGCATATTATTGCTGCTAAGGCAATCGCTTTTGGTGAAGCCTTAACGGATGAATTCTTACATTACCAGATACAGGTTAAAAAGAATGCGGCAGCAATGGCAAAAGCTTTTGTAAAAAAAGGATATAATATTATTTCAGGTGGTACAGACAACCATATGATGTTGATTGACTTACGTAATAAAAATATTACAGGTAAAGAAGCTGAAAATGCATTGGTAAAAGCTGATATTACAGTTAATAAAAACATGGTACCATTTGATGATAAATCACCTTTTGTAACTTCTGGTATTCGCGTTGGATCTGCAGCTATCACAACTCGAGGGCTTAAAGAAAAAGACATGGATGGCATTGTTTCATTAATAGATGATGTAATTAATGATTTTGAAAATGAAACTGTTTTAGAAGCTATAGCTGAAAAAGTTAATACTATGATGAGCCATCGACCTTTGTTTGTTTTTTAAACTTATTCGTATATTAATTACTTAATCGTATGATTTTTATCATATTAAATTAGCGAGTTATTTCTTTATTTAGCAACCTATAACTAAATCTTTATTGTGGGTTCTCAATCTGTAAAAGCGATAACATCTCAAAAGCAACGAAAGAAATTTATATATCATTTATTGAATGACCTAGATGCATTGAAAAAAATGATTGATGAGGATCTTTTTGAGAAAGGTATTCAAAGAGTAGGAGCTGAGCAAGAGTTATGTATCGTAAATAAAAACTATCGCCCATCATTAAATGCGCTAAAGATTTTAGAAAAAATAAATGATTCTCATTTCACCACTGAATTGGCACTTTTCAATTTAGAGATTAATTTAGATCCTGTAGTGTTGGCAAAAAATAGTTTTTCTGAAATTGAAAAGGAACTCATCACTCTGTTGTCGAAAGCTGAAAAAGCAGCTAACTATTTTGATAATGATAAGATTTTACTCGCAGGTATTTTACCTACGTTAAAGAAAAAGGATTTGATATTTAAGAATATGACACCATTTGATAGGTATGAAATATTAAATAAAGCCTTTAAAAATGTACGAGGTGGTGATTTTAAATTACGTATCAGAGGTGTAGATGAATTGATTATAAATCATGAATCCATTTTGTTTGAGGCTTGTAATACCAGCTTTCAGGTTCATTTACAATTAGGTTTGGATGAAATTGTAGATAAATTTAATTGGGCACAAGCCATTGCCGGCCCAGTTTTATCCGTAATGGCTAATTCTCCATTATTATTAGGAAGAGAATTATGGAGTGAAACCAGAATTGCACTTTTTCAACAAAGTATAGATTTACGAAATACATCATTTCTAGTTAGGGAGCAAAAACCAAGAGTTTCTTTTGGTCATGATTGGGTTAGAAAATCAATTATTGAAATCTTTACTGATGATATATCAAGATATTCACCGTTAGTAACTACAGATTTTGACGAAGACTCCATGGAGATGCTTCAAAAAGGAATAAAACCTGAGTTACGAGCTTTGAATTTACATAATGGAACACTCTACAAATGGAACAGAGTATGTTATGGTGTAAAAGATAATATTGCACATTTGCGTATAGAAAATAGATATATTCCTTCCGGACCCAGTGTGAAAGATGAGATTGCAAATGCATTATTATGGATAGGTGTAATGCAAGGAATGCCAGACAAGTACAAAAATATTTGGAAAATTTTGCCTTTTAGAGACGCTAGAGGTAATTTTATAAATGCTGCAAGAACAGGAATGAATACCTATTTTAATTGGTTTGGTAAGGGAATCTCAGCTAAAAAACTTGCACGCGAAGTCCTAATTCCTATGGCGAGAGAAGGTTTGCAAAAATCAAATGTTGATGCAGGTGATATTGATTATTATTTGAATATTATTGAGGAAAGAATTGATAAAAATACGGATGGAAGTAAATGGACTATTAGAAGTAAACGAAAGTTGCGTAAGGTAGTGTCACGAGATGAAGCTAATATATTATTAACTTATAATATGTATAAAAATCAACAACAAAATATTCCTGTTTCAAAATGGAAGTTAGCAAAAGTTGATAAGGCGAAGATTAGTCATGATAAATTATATAAAATAATGACCACGGAGCTATTTGTGGTTAATGAAGACGATCTTGTTGAATTGGTTAAGAAAATAATGGAATGGAAGAATATACAACATATGCCCGTTGTGAATAAATCAAATAGAATTATAGGTATCATTACTAGAACGAAGCTTGATCAAATCGATATTGAGAAAGCCAAATGTGATTTAATTGTGGCTAAAGATATCATGACAAAAGATGTTATTACTGCTACACCAGAAACACTTATTGATGATGCTAAAGAATTAATGTTAGCTAAAAACATTGGATGTTTGCCTATTATAGATGATGATGAATTAATTGGTATATTTACCAAAAGTGATTTGTTAAAAATTGATAAATACTCAAACGCCGATGAGTAATGATATAAATGAATCTTTTAATCAAAAGATTGATATAGAAAGAGTTTTAGGTACTATTAAAGGTGAAAATAACGCTCCAACCGTAATTGTTATTGCAGGAATACATGGCAATGAAACTGCCGGAGTATATGCATCAAAAAAAGTACTCCAAAAAATTAACACTCAACAAATTAATTTCAGAGGAAATTTATATGTAATTAGTGGAAATATAAATGCACTTCAAAAAAATATTCGCTTTGAAAAAGCAGATTTAAATAGACTTTGGACACCTGAGAATATCGCATATATTAATTCTTCTCAAAATGGATTTAATGCCGATGTAAAAGAACAATTAGAAATATATAAACTCCTTAAAGAAATATTATTACATGAAAAAGGTCCCTTTTATTTCATTGATTTGCACACCACATCAGCAGATACTAAACCCTTTATAACGATAAGTGATTCATTAAATAATAGAAAGTTCTCTTCAAATTTCTCTATACCTATTGTCTTGGGGATTGAAGAGTATTTAGACGGTCCTTTATTAACATATATTAATGAATTTGGGCATGTAGCTTTAGGATTTGAAGGAGGACAACATGAGGATGAAGAGTCTATAGATAATTGTGAAGCCTTTGTTTGGTTGGCCTTGGTTGCTTCAGGATGCATTCATAAAAACCAAGTTAAAGAGTTTAATTATTATGAAAATACTCTTTTAGCGCATAGCGATAAGCTAGATTTTTATGAGATAGATTATAGGTACTTGATTAATGATACCGAAGATTTTATGATGATCAATGGATTTAATAATTTCGGGCAAATTTCAAAAAACCAAGTGTTAGCATTAAGCAACACGATTGAAGTTAAAGCAAATATGGACGGAATGATATTTATGCCATTGTACCAAGATCAAGGAGATGACGGGTTTTTTATTATTACTAAAATTTCTAGAATATGGTTAAATATTTCGGCTGTAGTTAGAAAAATGAAATTATATCACTTATTACGTATGTTGCCAGGTATTAAAATGGATCCTGTTCATAGACATACATTAATTGTAAATCCGCGGACAGCAAAATTTTTAGCGACTCAAATATTTCACTTATTTGGATATCGAAAACAAGTGATTAAAGATAATAAACTCCATTTTATTAAACGGGACAGAAGAATTTCTGAATTTAAATAGATTCTCTTATCGAGTTTATTAATATTGAATACCGCGATTTTAATATGAAAATGTATATTTACGAATAATTAAAAAAAATAAAAATGAGAAAAGTATTACTATTAGCAGGGTTTTTAGTTGTTATAGTAACAATGAATGCCCAAGAAAACGAAGCTTTTAAAAAAGATACAGAACATTTAGTAGAAATAGTTGCAAAACCAGCATTCAAACCTGTAGTTGAACAGTTTTCTGGAATGGTTGCTGCTGATAAAAAAGAAGCATTTGTAAAAGAATTAAACAAGACTTTACCAGAGCTCTATGCAAATATGGCAAAAATATATATGGAAGAGTTTACACATGAAGAAGTTAAAGATTTATTAACTTTTTATAAGACTTCAACAGGATCAAAAATGGCAAAAAAGTCTACTGTTTTAGCACAGAAAGGAATGGCTGTAGGGCAATCTTGGGGAATGCAAGCTCAAACGTTAATGGCTCAATTTCAATAATAAAAGAAAAGTACATGTTATAAGACCATTAACTTTCCTCAGCACGGTCAACAATATTCTGAGGTAATGATTTTTTAGCCTTAGCACCTAATTTTTTAATCTTTTCTACACTTGTAATTAAATTGCCACGCCCTTCTACCAGTTTATTCATAGCTCCTTTATACTCAGATTTGGCTTCATCCATTTTCTTGCCAACTTTTGTTAAATCGTTTACTAATCCTTCAAACTTATCATATAAGGCTCCTGCTTGACGCGCAATTTCAATAGCATTTCGCTGTTGTTTTTCATTTTGCCACATACTATCTATAGTTCGTAAAGTAGCAAGTAGAGTAGATGGAGTAACAATAACAATATTTTTCTCGAAAGCCTTGTTATATAATTGATCATCTGCATTTATAGCAACCGCAAAGGCAGGTTCTACAGGTACAAATAGCAATACAAAATCAGGAGATTCAATCTCATAAATATCTTCGTATTTTTTTTCGCTCAATTGGGTAACATGTCTATTTAAGGATGCAATATGTTCTTTTAAATAAGATGTTTTATCAGTCTCATCATCACTATTTACATATTGTTCATAAGCAGTTAATGAAACTTTTGAATCTACAATCATCTTTTTATTATCTGGTAAATTGATAATAACGTCGGGTCTTAGTCTTGTTCTATTTTCATCGTCAGTATTAAAGCTTTTCTCTAAAACATATTCTCTATCTTTTTCTAAGCCAGATTTTTCAAGCACCCTTTCTAATATCAATTCACCCCAGTTACCTTGTGTTTTACTATCTCCTTTTAAAGCTTTAGTGAGATTGACTGCCTCTTTACTCATTTGTTCATTCAACTCTTTTAAACCTACTATTTGCTGACGTAAAGCAGCATGGTAATCAATACTTTCTTTGTGAGTTTTATCAACTTTATCTTCAAACAACTTTATTTTTTCTTGTAAAGGATTTAAAATTTGTTTGATATTTTCTTTATTCTGTTCAGTAAACTTAACTGATTTTTCATCTAGAATTTTATTGGCTAGATTCTCAAATTCCTTGGTGAATTTTTCCTGAACATTTTCTAACTCTTCTTTTTGCGTGCTTAGTTTTTCATTCAATCCATGTATAGCTGCATCTTGCTGTATGTTTACTTTGACAATATCTTCTTTTTCAGTTTGTAGTTGCCTATAATCTAATTGTAATTCTGTAATCGTCTTTTCAGCATTAATCTTAGTTTCCGATAGGATCGCATTACGTTCCTGTAGGCTCGATTTTTCCTTTTCAGAAGCTACTTTAGTTAATAATTTTCCTATAAAAACACCAACAGCTAAGGCAATTATAAAGATGATAAAAAAGATAAAATATTGTTCCATTAATTAAAGTTTATAAGTTGATAGCCTTCGCTTTGATATTCAACTAAGGCAGTTAAGGCAGATAATGCCAGTTTTACTTCTGTAGATTTATCATTAAGCTCAAAGCCATTTGCCAGATATGATTGTCCGCAAACAAATAATTCAACATTAGCTTCTTTTAAAGCATGTATTAATTCATTATTCGGATTTTCAACTTGGTATTGTTTTTTATAGGAAGCAGCATTCAAAGTACTTTTCGTTGCTGCACCATGCATGATGACCACAACTTTCATATTCTCTGCAGGCACACCTTGTTGAGCATGCATATTTAAGTAACGTGCCACAGTATTTAATAATGGATTTATTTTTTCACCTTTAGATCGGTCAGTATAAATATCAAAAATAACGTTGTATTCTTTATCTTTTTGTAATAATAAATCAGGATTTTTTAGTTGAAAGACCTTGCCAAAATTGTCAAGTATAGGCCCCATTTTTGTTTCTGTTTTTTGCGCATTTACAGAGACAATACTGACTAAAATGAGAAGAAATAGTGTTTTTTTCATGATTTGAATTTAGAGAATAATATTACAACATATCTATTAAAATAATAGTACAATTTATTGATTTATTTTAAATTTACAGAAATGAATCTACAGGAAGAAAATATCTCAAATTTAGTATCTCAATTATTAGAAGCTGACCTCTATAAATTAGTAGTACAGCAAATTAAGAAAGATTTTGAATTGAGTGGTCAAGCTATTGATATTAATGAATTCACATCGCCTGAAAATTTGGTGAAAGAAATATATAAGAAAATTCAGTACTTATTAGAACATAATTTTGATGCCTTTTTGCAAGTTTTATATAGAGTAGATTTACCAGAAGAAGTGATGAATTTTGGTATTCAAAATACGGAGAGCATTGCTCAAAGAGCCACTTTTTATATTGTACAAAAAGAATGGAAAAAAGTGAAGCTACGCGGAAGTTTCAAATGAGTTTATTGTAAATATTTGATGATTTATTTCTAAAATTGTATCATTGAATTCGCTTAGGAATATTCGATAATTATCTAAGCGATTAAAATCCATGTAAAAGAAGTTTTTATCAAGACTTATATTATTCCGTATCATGAGATGGAAAGTTGTGAATACCTTTCCGAAGATAAAAAAATACGTCATTATTGCTGCACCACATACGAGCTGGCAAGATTTTCCATTAGGTATTTTAGCAAAATTTGCTATTCCGTTAAAGGCAAATTATGTAGGTAAAGCATCTTTGTTTAAATGGCCTTACGGATTTTTATTCAGGTGGTTAGGAGGTGCGCCAATTGAGCGAAATAAAAGTTCTAACAAGGTTCAAGCAATTGTTGATATCTTTAATGCTAAAGAAGAATTTATTTTGGCCATGTCACCAGAAGGAACCCGACAAAAAGTAAAAAAATGGAAAACGGGTTTCTACTATATCGCTAAAGGTGCTAATGTGCCTATAGTGATGATTACACTTGATTTTCAGAACAAACAGATTAAAATATCTGAACCATATACACTAACAAATAATATAGAAGCAGATTTTAAATATTTTCATTCTTATTTTGATGGTGTTGTGGGGAAGCGTCCTGAATTAAGTTAATTATTTTTTACTTAGAAAGGTTATTCTAAATAAAACGACTTATCCAATTGAAAATTATTTAATTTGGATAATGTATTCTGTAAGGTTAGCATAGCATCTGTATGAATCAATCAAATCAATGCTTACTAACTGTCTATTTGACATTAAATAGCGTTTTGGCTTGATATTCGACACATAAAAAATTATGAGCAAAAAAAAAGTATCATTTGTATGGGCATTTAAGGAATTTATATGGCCAAGAAAGAAAATTGTTTTAGTAGGGTTGATCTTAATTATTTTAAGAAGTTTGGCAGGATTAGTTTTGCCATACGCTACTAAAAACTTAATAGACGATATTATTCCTTCAAAAAATATGCAAGACTTAAAAATTTTGTTGATAGTTGTTGGTGTCGCTATTTTAATTCAAGCCGTAAGCTCTTTTTCATTAACTCGTTTGTTAAGTGTAGAAGCGCAACATTTAATCTCACTCTTAAGAGCAAAAGTACAACGTAAATTACTGACATTACCCATAAGTTTTTTCGATAATAATAAATCTGGAGCACTCGTTTCTCGTGTTATGACAGATGTTGAGGGAGTTCGTAATTTAGTTGGAACCGGATTAGTACAACTTATTGGAGGTTCATTTACTGCTATTTTATCATTGGTTATTTTAATTAAGATCAATGCCACAATGACATTTTTCGTATTGGTTCCCGTTGGTATTTTTGCTTTTATAGCCTTGAAAGCATTTGGTTATATCCGGCCAATCTTCAGAAATCGAGGAAAGATCAATGCCGAAGTAACAGGTAGATTGACAGAAACCTTGAACGGAGTTCGTGTTATCAAAGGATTTAATGCAGAAGAACAAGAAAATAGAACCTTTGAAAAAGGGGTAGAGCGTTTATATTTGAATGTAAAAAAGAGTTTGACTGCTACGGCATTAATGACAAGTTCTTCAACATTCTTATTAGGTTTAGCTTCTGCTGGTATTATGGGAATGGGAGGCTATTTTATTATGGATGGAAGTATGACCTATGGTGAGTTTGTATCCTTTACCTTATTTTTAGGCTTTATGATTGCGCCTATCGTACAGATGAGTAATATTGGTAGTCAGTTAACTGAAGCTATGGCAGGATTAGATCGTACACAAGAATTAATGGAAATGCCGGAAGAGGATGATCCCGAAACTCGTACAGTTAAATTAAATACTATCAAAGGAAATATGGTATTTGACAACGTTTCCTTTAGTTATGAAGAAAGTAAAGAGGTTTTGCATGCTATTTCGTTTAAAGCTGATGCTGGAAGTGTAACTGCTTTGGTAGGTTCTTCCGGTTCAGGAAAATCAACCATTGCAGGATTAGCGGCAACATTCTTGAATCCTACTGAAGGTAAAGTAACATTAGATGGGGTAGATTTAGCCACTGTTAATTTAAGCAGTTTTAGAAGTAATCTTGCTGTAGTACTTCAAGATGATTTCTTATATGAAGGAACCATTCGTGAGAATATTCTTTTTGCTAAGTCTGATGCCACAGAAGAAGAGATACAAGAAGCTGTAAAAGGCGCGTATGTAAATGAATTTACGGATCGTTTTGAAGACGGATTGGAAACTGTAATTGGGGAAAGAGGTGTAAAGCTATCTGGAGGTCAACGACAACGAATATCTATTGCCAGGGCAATTTTAGCAGACCCAAGAATTATTATATTAGATGAAGCTACCTCTAACTTAGATACAGAAAGTGAATCATATATCCAAAAGAGTTTGCATATGTTAATGAAAGATAGAACTACTTTTGTGATTGCACATAGGTTGAGTACCATTCAGCAAGCAGATCAGATTTTAGTAATAGAAGATGGTAATATCGCTGAGCGCGGTAAACATGATGAATTGTTAGCTAATAAAGGCCGATATCACGAATTGTATACCTATCAGAGTAGGATATAGCACGTAAATTTGGTGGGTCTTATTGTTATTATCACGTAGTAATGACAATCATTGTAAGAAGAAAGCCGAGTAATAATACACAAACTTTAAGAAAAGACAAACCCTATCATTAAATTTATAGGTGTTAGTCATAGTTATTTATTCTTTATAATATTTGAAATCGTATAATTCAATTTTTTCAATGTCATCTCTCCATTGTTCAACTGAAATAACATTTGGATAACATGGATGTATTGATGTTTCAACTAAATCTTGACGCCCTTTTATTTTGATTTTTGCTTTATAAATAATTGATTTTTCAAGTTTGTGAATCACCGTTAAAAGGGTTCCAAAATCTGATTTATTGAATTTAATATAGATGTCATTAAAACTTTCTGGTTTTTCTTCCATAGAATTCATAAATTCCGAAGGTTCAGTTAAGTCCTTTTCCTCAATAATTTCAAACTTAACTATTTTCTCTTTTTTAATTTGTGTCTTTAAATTCAACTCCTTTTTTATTGGTATAATTATTTTTCCTTTTTTAAAACTAGTTTTTTCTTGTCCAATTAATGTGAGAGTTGAAATAAGAAAAATGAGTAGTATTAAGTTCGTTTTCATATTAATTTTATTATGTGTGATTGAATTATGCCAACGTTTGGGCTATGGTTTCGTTGTGGAATTGTCCGCGAGGACCATTCCGCTGAGACCAAGCGCTGGTTTAAAGATAGGAATTTCCGTTGAGGAAATTCCGCCGCAATGAATTATAGCCAGTGTTAGCAATAGTTGTGTGTCCTGCGTTTCCACAGGGTACAAAGATATAAAGTTCTTTGAAATGGAAACATAACTATTATTGAGATGATAGGCTTAGTTAAAGAAACCGAAACGAGCTAACACCTTTTAAAAGGCAATGT